>Ga0131853_10004828_pt1 | contig 24208 bp, 22 predicted proteins | sample TergutLab28metaG_FD_92764 | JGI IMG/M metagenome (GOLD analysis project Ga0131853, IMG submission 92764) | Labiotermes labralis P1 segment gut microbial communities from Petit-Saut dam, French Guiana - Lab288 P1 (version 2) (version 2) | ecosystem: Host-associated > Arthropoda: Insects >...
CAGCCGAAGTGCTGTCAAGGGTGCGCGAAGCGCATTCATTTTACCCTTGACTGCGCTTCGGTTGATGTGATTTTTTGCTTGGTTGTTGATGGTCTAGCTTGCTTGACTTTTGATAGCTGGTCTCCTTGGCTTGCGACAAAATCCTCGCAAGTTTTAGGCAGGTTTCTAATTGGAATCGGTATAAGCCTGGGATGGTTATATATAGAAATCCACTGGAATATAAAGGGGCTGTCACGTTAAGCATTTTACTGCAAATTATGCAAACTCTCCGTCATTGCGAGAAGCGTAGCAAGGTCGCAATCCATTAACCACAAGACTTGGATTGCGACCCTACGCTGGCAATGGCGGAGGGTTTGCATATCTATGCATGTTTTGCTTAACGTGACAGCCCCTTTGCAATTTGTTAATAATGTATCTTTTCCGCATAAGGGTTGCTTCCCAGTATAAAGTGTGCTGTTTTGTTAAAGGTATCCGGCTCACCGCTTACATAGTATTTGTGTACGGCTTGGGTTTTATCTATGCTTAGGCCATTTGCGGCAGCAAGCCCTTGGCTTAGTGCTTGCGCTGTATAGGTGGCCAGGTTTATATACTGTATATTCTTGCCCAGTAGGCCGGTTAACACATCTGTCAGCAGGGGATAGTGTGTGCACCCAAGCACTAGGGCATCAATTTCCCCTTTCCAGTGGCCTACATATGTCTCTGCTGCCCATTTAGCCAGGTGGTTATGGGTTATACCTGCCTCCACCATGGGCATAAATAGGGGGCAGGCTTGGGTTTTAATTTGCATACTTGGCCGCTTAGTTTTTATTAATTGTGCAAGCAGTCCGCTTTTAATTGTGGCGGCCGTTGCAATAATACCCAGGCGGGATTGTTTCATTTCAATGCAGGCCTTTGCCGCCGGGCGGATTACATCAACCAGCGGCAGTTGGGGGAATTCTGCAACCAGCTGCTCATAAACGGTAGAGCTGGTTGTGCCGCAGGCAAAAACTACGGCTTTTACATTTTGGCTGCATAGGAAGTTGATAATATCCCGGCCATGCCCTAAAAGCGCTTCTGGGGTTTTGCCCCCATAAGGCGCGTTGGCAGTGTCTCCTACATATATGGTGGACTCGTTTGGCAGCAGTTCATGTATCTTTGCCAAAACAGTAAGCCCGCCAACACCTGAGTCAAATATGCCTATTGGACGGTTATCAGGTTTCACCATTAGGCCAGTGCCAGCTCTATAAGCTGTTCTATTAGGGCTTGGCGGGGTATACCGCTGGCTTCCCACAGCTTTGAGTACATGCTGATTTTTGTGTAGCCTGGCACGGTATTAATCTCGTTAAGCAGCACATTGCCTGCTTCGTCGATAAAGAAGTCAACCCTTGCCATGCCCTTTGCGCCTACTTCCCGGAAGATTTGTAAGGCGTATTTTTTTATAAGGGCGGCGGTGTCTTCTGGTATATCTGCCGGTACTAGGGTTTTGGAGTTGGGTTTTACATATTTTGCGTCGTAGTCATAAAATTCCCCATCAGGGATTACTTCCCCTGCTACAGAAGCTTCAGCGCTTGGGCCTTGGCCCAGTATGCCAATTTCTATTTCCCGGCCTTGGATGGCTTTTTCTATTATTATTGTACTGTCGAATTGACTGGCTATGGCCAGGGCTTCTTCCAGTTCTTCTTTGTTATTGGCTTTGCTTATGCCTATGGACGACCCCCCTACCGAGGGTTTTACAAAGCATGGGTAGCCATATTTCTTGCTTATTTTTCTGATGATGGCTGCGGGTTTTTCCAGGTCCTCTTGTTTAAGAACCATATAGTCCCCTTGGGGGATGCGCAGGCTTTTGGTTACCATTTTGGTGAAGGCTTTGTCCATACACAGGGCCGAGGCCAGTACACCGCAGCCTATATAGGGGATGCCCGCAAGCTCGCACAGGCCTTGTACCGTGCCGTCTTCCCCATCCCGGCCGTGAAGTGCCGGGAACACAATGTCTACTGGGATAAACTTTACTTTGTCCCCTACAATGCGCACCAGGCCCTTGTGGGTACGGTCTGGGCTTAGGATTGTTGGTGTGCCGAATTTTTCCCAATCTATGGATTGGATATTGTCCAGCTTGCCGTCGTATAGCAGCCATTTGCCTTTGCGGGTGATATAGACCGGGATTACATTATGCCTGCCTAGGGAAGAAATAATTGCCGCGGCAGAGGCCATGGAAATTTCATGCTCTGGAGATGTACCCCCAAAAAGGACCAATACGTTTTTTGGATTCATGTTAAGACCGCCATTTCAAATATGTTTTCAGCATTTTACAGTATATGCAAGCTTGATGTAAATGGGTATACTGGATGATATTATTTATGGAGGAGTGAAAAATACTAGTGGAAGAAAAGAAGTTGGGATTATTTTCGCGTATTAAAACAGGCCTGACAAAAACCCGGGACAGTATTGTTTCCGGTGTAAACCAAGTTTTTGCCGCCTTTGGCGTAGTAGACGAGGAAATGTTTAGCGAGCTTGAAGAGGCTCTAATCATGGCTGACATGGGTGTGGAAACATCCCTTGCCATACTGGATACCCTTAGGGAAAGGGTTAAAGCCGAAAGGGTAAGCGAACCAGGCAGGGTAAAAGAAATGCTAATAGAAGAAATTTCGGCTACCCTTACGGCTGATACACAATCTTTTGATGTTTCAACCCCGGCTGTTTTTTTAGTTATTGGGGTGAATGGAGTAGGGAAGACAACCACTGTTGGCAAGCTTACAAAATGGTACAAATCCGAAGGGAAAAGTGTGCTTGTGGCTGCGGCGGATACCTTTAGGGCGGCAGCCATTGACCAGCTGGGTGTGTGGTGTGACCGGGCAGGGGTGACCATGATACGCCAGGCCGAAAATTCTGACCCGGCGGCTGTTGTTTTTGACGCTGCGGCAGCGGCAAAGGCCCGCGGGATTGATTTGCTGATTTGTGATACCGCCGGGCGGCTTCATAATAAGAAGAACCTGATGGAAGAGCTGCGGAAGATTAATAGGATTGTGTCCACCCAATTCCCCGAGGCCCAAAAGGAAGTACTTCTTATATTGGATGCAACCACTGGGCAAAATGCCCTGCAGCAGGCCAAATTGTTTAAGGAAGTCGCGGATATCACGGGTATTATACTTACCAAACTGGACGGGACTACCAAGGGTGGTATAGTTGTGGCAATAAAGAATGAACTGGATATACCCGTACGGTTTATTACTGTGGGTGAAGGGATTGACGACTTGCAGCCCTTTGACGCGGATATGTTTGCACAGGCTTTATTTGAAGGATAATTAATAAAAAGGAGACGTATATGAAAAGTGGAAATTTTACAGTACCAGCACCAATAAACGAGCCAGTACTAACCTACGCCAAGGGAACCCCAGAGCGTAAAGCAGTAGAAGCCGAACTAACCCGGCAGTCAAATCAAGTTTTGGACATCCCCATAATAATAGGCGGCAAGGAAATTTATACAGACAAAAAGGGCAAGTGCAGTATGCCCCATGACCACAGCCATGTATTGGCAACCTACTCCCTGGCTGGGCCAGAAGAACTTAAAGCCGCTGTAGAAACCGCAATGGCTGCAAAAAAATCCTGGTACGCCATGCCATGGGAGCATAAAGCTGCTATTTTCCTAAAAGCGGCGGATTTACTGGCTGGCCCGTGGCGCCAGCGTTTAAACGCGGCCACAATGCTTGGCCAAAGCAAGACCGTATACCAGGCCGAAATTGATTCCGCTTGCGAAATGGCGGACTTCTTCCGCTTTAATGTCCATTTTGCCCAGGAAATATTTAAGAACCAGCCCATAAGCTCCCCAGGTATGTGGAACCGTATGGAGTACCGGCCCCTTAGCGGTTTTGTAGCCGCAATAAGCCCCTTTAACTTTACCGCAATAGGCGGTAACTTACCCGCTGCACCGGCTATGATGGGCAATACTGTGGTGTGGAAACCTGCTGGTACAGCGGTTCTTTCCAATTATCTTACGTATCAGCTTTTGAAGGAAGCCGGGCTGCCTGACGGGGTTATTAACTTTGTGCCATGCGCCGGGGCAGATATGAGTGAATATGTGCTGAAAGACTCACGAATGGCCGGGTTCCACTTTACCGGGTCTACCGGGGTTTTTAATACATGTTGGAAGCTGATAGGCGAAAATATTCACAAATATGACAGCTACCCCCGTCTTGTAGGGGAAACCGGCGGCAAGGATTTTATTTTTGCCCATAACACAGCAACCGTTATGCCGCTTGTGACAGCAATGGTAAGGGGGGCTTTTGAATATCAGGGGCAAAAATGCTCGGCAGCTTCACGAGCTTACATCCCCCAAAGTCTTTGGCCAGCGGTCAAGGACGGGCTGCTTGCAGAAGCGGCCAAGATAAAAGTAGGGGATGTACGGGATTTTTCTAACTTTATGGGGGCTGTCATTGACGAGAAGGCCTACACATCTATCGTGGAATATATTGATTACGCAAAGGAATCCCCAGATGCGGAGGTGCTTTGCGGGGAGGGGCAGCCAGAAAAAGGCTGGTTTGTAATGCCTACAGTTATATTGGCAAAAACCCCAGACTTTAAGACCATGAAGGAAGAAATTTTTGGACCGGTGCTGACGGTTTATGTATACTCAGATGACCAATTTGACTGGGCATTAGAAAGCTGCTGCACTGTTTCGCCTTATGCGTTAACCGGCGCGATTTTCTCCCAAGACAGGAATGTGCTTGCATATATGGAAGAGAAATTGGCTGATGCGGCGGGTAATTTTTATATTAATGATAAACCAACCGGTGCGGTTGTTGGGCAGCAGCCATTTGGCGGCGGCCGGGCGTCTGGTACCAATGATAAGGCCGGAAGCGTGCTTAACCTGCTGCGCTGGACCAGCCCGCGTACCATTAAAGAGACCTTTGTGCCTGCTGAAGGTTTTGGGTATCCGTTTATGGAGTAGGTTTTGTGTGGTATTAATAAAGCAATCGTGTAAGTTTGTAGTACAGAATTGAACACAGAAAAGGCGGATTTACACAGATTAGAATCTTTAAAAATCTGTGTAAATCCGCCTTTTCCGCTTTTTCTGTGTTGAGTGCAAGTAAAGCATAACATTATCGTCGGCATTATGAAGATATTTGTACCCAAAGTAGTTTTTTTAACAACAGTGTAATCCCAATTTGTAGTATAATCCCAACATGATAAAAATAACCAACATACAAAGATACGCCATACACGATGGCGGCGGCATAAGAACCACAGTTTTTTTCAAAGGCTGCCCCCTAAGTTGTCTATGGTGCCATAACCCGGAAACTCAAAGCTTTGGTGAAGGGGATTGCAGGCTTTACACCCCGCAAGCCTTGGCCCAAGCTGTACTGCGTGACCAGATTTTTTATGAAAATGGCGGCGGGGTTACAATTTCTGGCGGGGAACCGCTGGCCCAAAACATAGATGAAATGCTGGCCTTCCTAATAATAATAAAAGAGCGGGGCATCCACATAGCCTGCGATACCTGCGGCGATGTGCCTTGGGGAAACTTCGAAGCTGTCCTTCCATATGTAGATATGTTCCTATACGATATTAAACTTGCGTCACCAGCGTTGCACAAAAAATACACAGGCCGGGACAATAAGCAAATCATATCCAACCTGGAATGTCTGGCCAAAACCGCCCAAGTATGGCTGCGTATCCCTGTTGTTGGCGGGGTCAATGATGGTGACGAAATGGATAATATAATAGCCCTTGCAAAGCAGGCCGCACCAGGCAGCAAGGTTTCGCTTTTGCCATACCACAGCATGGGGGCGGGCAAATGGGCAGAAATAAATAAGCCAGCCCATATTTTTACCACCCCATCCAATGAAAAAATGCACCAAATCCTTACAAAATTTAAAGCAGCAAATTTTGATGCGGAAATAGGAGGTTAGTATATGGAAAAGGCAATGATGTCCCCACGTGTTGCGGCCCTTAGGGCCCAAAGCGAGGAAACCCCGCCGCGCCTAAGCCTAGAGCGGGCAAACCTTGTAACAGAAACCTATAAAGAATACGAAGGCAAGGTTTCCATACCAGAGCTTCGCGCTATGGCGCTGCTAAACATCATGGCGAAAAAGGAGCTATGTATTAACCCAGGGGAGCTGATTGTCGGGGAAAAAGGAGACGGCCCCCAAACAGCCCCAACCTTCCCAGAGCTTATATGCCACAGCGTTGATGACATGAAAATCATGTCCGCAAGGGAGCTAATTTCTTTTAAAGTGACAGATGCGGACATCGCGGCCCAAGAAAAGGAGATTATCCCCTTTTGGCAAAACCGCTGCATACGGGAAAAAATCATGAATGCGGTAAGCCCCCAGTGGAAAGACTGCTACGCCGCCGGGATTTTTACCGAGTTTATGGAACAGCGGGGGCCGGGGCACACCGTAGGCTCTGAAATAATATACAAAAATGGTTTTTTAGATTTTAAGGCCCGTATTGCAACGGCCCTTAAAGCCCTGGATTACGCCAGTGACAGCAAAGCCCCAGAAAAAGCCGAGCAGCTAAGGGCAATGGATATTGCCTGCGACGCGATTATTCTGCTGGGAAAACGGTATCAAGAGCTTGCTATTTCTATGGCGGCAGAAGAAACTGACGAAACCAGGGCGGCAGAGCTGCGCCAGATAGGGGAAAATTGTGCTGTAGTGCCAGCAAACAAGCCCCAAACCTACTGGCAAGCAATCCAGATGTATTGGTTTGTTCATATATGCGTCACGTCAGAGCTTAACCCATGGGATGCCTACAGCCCAGGCCGGTTGGATCAGCACCTGATACCTTTTTATGAAAAAGAAACCGCTAGCCAGGCCTTGGATGATGCCCGGGCTTTGGAATTATTGCAATGCTTATGGGTAAAGTTTAACAACCAGCCAGCCCCCCCAAAAGTAGGCATAACCCTAAAAGAAAGCAGCACATATACAGACTTTGCCAACATCAACACCGGCGGCATAACACCAGATGGCGCAGACGGGGCCAACCCTGTAAGCCTGCTTATATTAAATTGCATGGACAGCATGAGGCTGTTACAGCCCAGTTCCAATGTGCAGATTTCTAAGAAAACCCCAAAATGGTTTTTGACACGGGCATTAGAAATTTCCCGCAAGGGCTGGGGGCAGCCGGCTTTTTATAACACAGACGCAATTGTGCAAGAGCTGCTTGGTGCCGGCAAAACCATTGAAGACGCAAGGCGGGGCGGGGCAAGCGGCTGTGTGGAGACTGGGGCCTTTGGCTCGGAAGCATATATACTTACCGGGTATTTTAACCTGCCCAAGATTTTGGAACTGGCCCTTAATAATGGGTACGACAAGGTTTCACAGAAGCAGTTGGGGCTTAAACTTGGTTATGCCAAGGACTTTACAACCTTTGAACAGCTTATGGATGTGTATAAGCAGCAGATTAACCACTTTGCGGGGATTAAGGTTTGCGGTTCTAATATAATCGAGTCCTTGTATGCAAGGTATATGCCTGTGCCGTTTTTGTCCGTTATTACCCATGACTGTATTGCCAATGGTATGGATTATAACGCAGGCGGGGCCAGGTATAATACCAGCTATATACAGGGGGTTGGTATTGGTACAGTTGCGGATTCCCTTACAGCAATCAAGCACCATGTATACGATAAAAATACCATACCAATGGAAGAGCTTGCGGCTGCCTTGGATACTGACTTTGCGGGCCGGGAAGACCTGCGTGAAAAGCTGGTTAATGAATCTGCAAAGTATGGCAACGATGACGATTATGCCGATGGACTTATGCAGGAAGTGTTTCATATGTATAGCAAGGCCGTTACCGGGCGGCCCAACACCAGGGGCGGGGCTTACCGCATAAACATGCTGCCAACCACATGCCATGTGTATTTTGGGGAAGTGTGCGGGGCCAGCGCTAATGGGCGCAGGGCCGGGAAGCCTTTGTCTGAGGGGATTTCCCCCACCCAAGGGGCCGATGTGAATGGCCCTACTGCGGTGCTTCTTTCTGCCGCAAAAATGGACCATTTGCGCACAGGGGGTACTTTGCTTAACCTTAAGTTTACACCCAGCACAGTGGCCGGGGAAAAGGGATTGGATGCTATGGCAGGCCTTGTGCGGGCTTATTTTGCTATGGATGGGCACCATATTCAGTTTAATGTGGTTGATAGGGAAACCCTTATTGCTGCCCAGCAAAACCCGGAGGAATATAAGGATTTGATTGTGCGGGTGGCCGGGTATTCTGACCATTTTAGAAACCTTAGCAAAGCGCTGCAGGATGAAATTATTGAGCGGACCCAGCAGCCGGTGTAGTAATTACCGTGGAGGGCGGCATCCCCGACGCTCCGGGTTGGGCTATATAGACATGCTTATTGCGGGGCGTCGAGGACGCTTTCCCATAGGTGCAAACTTAAGGGAAAAAGCCATAAGAATAGTGGAAATCCACCATCTTCGTCGTTGCGAGGCGAAGCCGAAGCAATCCAGCAAAGTCCACGGATTGCCTGGATTGCTTCGGCTTCGCCTCGCAACGACGGGCTAAGCAGTAATACATTTTTGCCTAAGATGCATGTGATGATGAGGTTAAATTCCCTTAAGTTTGCGCTTATGGGACGCCGCCCCCTACCCCCAAACACTGGGTTTGTCTTTGCGAAAAATGTCAGGAGGTTATTCATGGACAGTAAATTTTACACAGGAAACAGGCACGCACTATATGCAAGGCTGGAGGAAGACTCCCTAGCCATAATATGCAGCGGGGCTGCCCCCAGGAAATCAGCCGACGAGTATTATAACTACTTTGCCGACAGGAATTTCTTATACCTTACCGGTGTAGACCAATGTGACGCAACACTATTGGGCTATGGCGGAAAGAGTGCGGAATTAAACGAAACCCTTTTCATCCCCCCAGCAGACCCAATGTGGGAGCGCTGGAACGGCCAGCGGGTAAAATCCAATGAAGCTGCGGAGTTTTCGGGGATAAGTGACATAAAATATACCCAGGATTTTGACCAAATGCTGGACAAGGCCCTAGGCTCTGGTATGTATGGGGCGGTATATCTACCCCTGTTTAAATACACAGCCAATGAACCAGACGGCAAAGAGTACACCCTGGTAAAGTATATAAAAGACCGCTACCCCCATATCATAATAAAAGACCTAATGCCCCACATAAAGGCCCTGCGCCTTATAAAAAAGCCCTGCGAAATTGAGGCAATGCGCAAGGCTGAGGCTATAACAAAAGAAGGCATACTTGCCATGATGCGGGCGGCAAAACCCGGGATATCAGAGCTGCAGCTAAGGGCAGAGTTCTTATACGCTATAATGAAGCATGGTGCCGCAACCCATGCTGCCCCGCCTATAATATCCGCAGGGCAAAACAACTTTTGCATACATTACCATGACCATAAAGGCATAGCCCAAGACGGGGATTTTATTTTAAACGATGTGGGTGTGCCCTATAACAATGTAGTGACAGATGTATCCCGGGGCTGGCCAGTAAACGGGCGGTTTAGCCAGCGGCAGCGGCTGCTGTACCAGTGCGCCTATGAGACTTCTAACCACATGTTTGGGATAATAAAACCAGGTATGCCCATGAAAGCCGTGGACGAAACCGTGCGCCAGGTTAATTACCAGCATTTGAAGGCAATAGGCTTGTGTAAAAACTGGGATGATATTTCCACTTATATGTGGCATGGGGGTGCCCACCACGTGGGCTTTGATGTGCATGATGTGGTGGCAATAACCCCAGATACCCCCATTGCGCCAGGTATGGTGTTTTGTGTGGATGTGGGTATATATGTTGAGGAATGGGGTATTGGGTTTAGGCTGGAGGATAACTGCCTGGTTACGGAAAATGGGTGTGAGAATCTTTCTTTGGATATACCCCGTAGTATTGATGAAATTGAAGGGGTTATGATGTAAAGTAATTTTATCAAAACAATAAGAATGGAGAAATTATTATGTCAATGCCCATAGATGCACAAACACTTTCTGGCGATGTTTTAAGTAAAGAAAATTCAAGTATAATGAGCAATGGTAAAGAAATACATCGTTATAACGGGACAAACACAGTAGTTATAGTTCCAGACAGCATTAATAAGATATTAACATGGGCATTTAAAAATAATGCCCAGCTGACGCATGTATATATACAAGGTGCTGTTGAAATTGAATCTGGTGCTTTTACGGGATGCATATCTCTTGAAAGCGTTGTTTCTAGCGAAGCAATAACAAAAATTGGCTACAATGCCTTTAAAGGATGCACATCTCTTAAGAATTTTGATTTTAATGAAGGCATTACAGAAATCAGTTCAAGTGTATTTGAAGGCTGTACTGCTCTTGAAAGGGTTCAATTGCCTGCGGACGTTAAAGTTATTAAAGATAGTGCTTTTTCGGGATGTTCATCTCTTTTAAGTGTGGATTTGCCAAAAGGATTAGCTGAGATAGGCGATGGGGCATTTTATCAGTGTGTAAACCTTGCGGACATTACCATACCAGATAGTGTTAAAAAAATTGGCTTATTTGCGTTTGCTAATTGTAATGCCTTAAAAAGCCTGCATATCCCCAATAGTGTTGAAAAATTGGGAAAATTCGCTGATAATATGGACTCGCTTGAAGTGTTGTCTCTGCCAGGGTGTATAAAAAAATTGAGCAGTGGTTTTATGCCGACATCAAAAGCACTTAAACTCATCAATCTTGGCAGCGGCATAGAATCCATTGATAAAAATGTTTTTTGGGGGAATAAAAATCTATGTGCTGTTATCATACCCCCTAGTGTTAAAAAAATTGCCCCCGATGCTTTTGCAACATTGCAGGGAATAAAAAATTTCAAGCCAACCCTTTCTGCAAGAATATTTGCATCAAAGAAGGTAGGTGAGGTTAAAACACAACTTCAAGATGTAATAGCTATGTTGTCTGATGAAAATGCAGATGATATAAAGGAGTATATGGAGACATATGGGTGCAGTAGCCCTGCAGAGTTGTTAAAGAATCAAGATTTTATTAGAGAATTTAATAGCCAAATATTTGAAGGTCTTACCATATTTGGTGCACCAGGCAGCGCTGCGGAAAAATATGCGGCTGAAAATGGATTGAGTTTTGAGGATATGAACACCTTAGGGAACCGCCTTAACTCATAAGGCTTTTTAAAACAAAGCAAAAACAAATAATCCGCACAAGCGGCAAAAACGGAGTGATTCGTTATGAAGAGAGCATTTTCCCTAACAGAAAAGGAGGAAATGCTCTCTTTTTATATGGATATAAATGTAATATTTGCTATTTGCCGGCAAACATCGCAGAAATAGCCTCCTCTGTAAGCTTACCAGTAATCAAATCATAATTACCAGGAACATGGGGCAGCGGGCAATCGGTGCAAAGCTTTATCTTAATATCTTCATGGATGGCCCAGGTAAAAACACCGCCGCAATCCTCCCCCAGGGGGTAAAGGGGGCAATAACAAAAAAGGCAGTTGTAATCACCCTCAGGCTTATCGTGACAAGGGAAAAACATACAGTCCTTGTTGCTAAAAAATCTATGATTATGCTTCATAACAACCTCCATAACATGTTGAATTGTGAGGCATAATAATATCATACAAAGGGAGCAATGTATGAACGGAAAAACATTGGTAATGGGTGTAATAGGGGCAGATGTACATGCTGTAGGTATTAAAATCCTGTCCCATGCTTTTACCCAGGCAGGTTTTAACGTAGTAAACCTGGGGGTAATGGTATCCCAGGAAGAATTTATTGAGGCTGCAATCGAAACAGCGGCAGACGCAATTGTGGTGTCTTCACTTTATGGCCATGGGGAAATGGATTGCCGTGGGCTGCGTGAAAAATGCGACGAAGCCGGGCTTGTGGGCATACCCATGTATGTGGGGGGCAACCTGGTTGTAGGCAAGCGCAATTTTGATGAAGTGGAAAAGACCTTCCTGGATATGGGCTTTAACCGGGCCTATCCCCCAGGCACAACGCCGGAAAAAGGGATTGAGGATATAAGCCGGGACCTGGGTGTATCATGAACCTCCTGACAGTGGACTTTGGCTCTACCTTCACAAAGGTAACCGCCATTTCCCCAGAAAAGGCTGAGATACTGGGCACAGCCAAAGCCTTTACCACAATCGAAACCGATATAAGGGAAGGCTTAACCCTTGCCCTTGCGGAGCTTCATAAGCAAACCGGCCCCCTGGAATATGCGCAAAAACTAGCCGCAAGCAGCGCTGGTGGCGGCCTTAAAATGGTGGCGGTGGGCCTTGTGCCGGCCCTTACAGCCAAAGCCGCGTCCCTTGCGGCTTGCAGCGCCGGGGCAAAGGTTGTAAAAACCTATGCATATGAATTAAGCCTTGCCGAGCAGCAGGAAATATACGATATTAACCCAGATTTGATATTGCTGTCGGGCGGCACAGACGGCGGCAATAAGGAAGTAATCCTGCACAATGCAAAGCTGCTTGGGGCAATAGAGCGGGGGTTTTCTGTAATAATAGCCGGGAATAAATCCGCAGCAGGGGATGCGGCTGATATCCTTAACCAGGGCGGAAAACATAATACAATTTGCGGCAATGTAATGCCAGCTTTTAATGTGCTGGACATAATGCCTGCAAAAGACGCAATACGGGCATTGTTCATGGAAAAGATAATCGAAGCAAAAGGCCTAAACGGGGCCGCTGCCATGATGTCTGCCCCCATAATCCCAACCCCTCTTGCGGTATTTGAAGGGGCACAGCTGCTTGCCCAAAGCCTTGGAACCCTTATGGCTGTGGATGTTGGCGGGGCTACTACAGATGTATATTCCATGTGCAGCGGCACACCCACCTTGTCCAATGTTGTGCAAAAAGGACTGCCAGAACCCTTCGCAAAACGTACAGTAGAAGGCGACCTAGGTATGCGGTATAGCCTGGAAGCACTCGTAGGGGCGGCAACCTGCCGCCCGCAGCCTGGCAGCACCAATCCCTCCAATACTTCCACTACTTCATTCGAAGAATACAAAACCCTATGCGCAACCAACCCCTCCTATGTGCCAGAGCCAAACACCCCCCACGCACAATACGACAAAGAACTATGCGGTACAGCAGTAGACATAGCCACCAAGCGCCACAGCGGCCAGCTGGAAAGAGTATTCACCCCCTTTGGTGAAACCTACTACCAGCTAGGCAAAGACTTGCGGGAAACAAAATATGTAATAGGCATAGGCGGCCCAATAATATATAGCCAAAACCCAAAAGAAATATTAATAAACGCAACATCACCACCAGGAAACACCGAATATCTAAAGCCAACAACCCCGAAATTTTTACTAGACAAAAAATATATTTTTGCAGCAATGGGGCTGGTATCCCGCGTAGACAGCGCACTGGCCCTTAAAATAATGGAGAATGAAATAACGGAGGTAGTTTAAGGTGGAGAATAAAAAACTAACCAATGATGACTTCGCAAGTATCCAAAAAGAGGTGCTGGCTGGGTGGCCCACAGGCAAAGAAGTAAACTTCGAAGACGCAATAGCTTTTCACAAAGCCTACCCAGCAAAGAAACGTTTTTCCGAAAAACTGGCCGCGGCAGACCGTGACGGCATTACCCTAACACAGCCCCGTGCCGGTGTAGCCCTGCCAGACCTATTAATAGAGCTGCTAAGCTACCTGGAAACAGAAGGGGAAGCAGACCTGCTGCCCACAACCATAGACAGCTACACCCGCCACAACCGGTACAATGAAGCTGACACAGGCATAGAAGAAAGTAAAAAACAAAACCGTTCTATGTTAAACGGCTTCCCCGTAGTCAACTTTGGGGTAGATGTGTGCAGGGAAATTAACACCGCCCTAAAAGCCCCAGTACAAGTGCGCCACGGCACGCCAGACGCCCGGCTTCTAACCGAAATTTCCCTTGCCGGGGGCTTCACCTCATACGAAGGGGGCGGTATTTCCTACAACATCCCATACTCTAAAAATTACCCCCTGGACAAAAGCATAAAAGATTGGCAATACTGCGACAGGCTTCTTGGCCTTTATGCCGAAGCTGGGGTTATTATCAATAAAGAACCCTTTGGCCCCCTTACCGGCACCCTTGTACCCCCATGTATTTCCCATGCTGTGGCGGTAATCGAAAGCCTGCTTGCGGCAGAGCAAGGGGTTGTGGACATAACCGTAGGCTACGGCCAATGCGGTAACCTGGTGCAAGATGTGGCAGCCATAAAAAGCCTGCGGGCCATAACGGAAGAGTATCTGCAAAAATATGGGTATAGCAATGTAAAAGTAACCACAGTTTTGCACCAGTGGATGGGTGGCTTCCCCCAAGATGAGTCCAAGGCTTTTGGTGTAATCTCCTGGGGTGCGGCGGCGGCAGCACTTTCCAATGCCACAAAAGTTATTGTAAAAACCCCTCACGAAGCCATGGGCATACCCACGAAAGAAGCCAACGCATCTGGCCTAAAAGCCACAAAGCAGCTAGTCCAGATGTTAAAAGACCAAAATATGCTGCAAGACCCCCATGTAATAGCCGAAAGCGATGTGATTCTGCAAGAAACCCGGTGTCTGCTGGATAAAACATACGAGCTAGGAAGTGGGGACTTTGCCCTTGGCACCGTACGGGCCTTTGAAGCCGGGGTTTTGGATATCCCATTTGCCCCAAGCCGTAATAATATGGGTAAACTGCTGCCAGCAAGGGATAATACCGGGGCGGTACGCCTGCTGGATTGCGGCAACCTGCCCTTTAGCGCTGATATCAAGGACTTCCATAAGGAACGGATGGAAGAACGGGGTAAGTACGAAAACCGCCCGGTTAGCTTTCAAATGGTTGTGGATGACATATATGCCATAGGCAAGGGGTATCTGGTGGGCAGGCAGAAGTAAGCCGTTGTCGTTTTTGGTGAAAGCGGTTACAGATGTAGTACGCATAAAAAAGTGAGCGCGAAAGAGGAAGCCGAACCGAGGTGCGTCAGTTGAAGCGGGGGGCGGTGCAATGTTATAACGCTAGGGGAATTTCCATAGTTGTTGTGCAAACTATTAATAATTGCACATAGAAAAAGCGGAAAAAGCGGGATTAATACGGATAAAAATTATTAAATCCATGTAAATCCGCTCTTTCCGCCTTTTCCGTGGTCAATTAACTATAACTAACACAATGATATCTCTTAGTATAATGACATTGTTGGGTGAGATAGCCCCCATTTAAAAAGATTGGAGAATATATGAAAATCAGAGACATAATCTGCGCCCCAGGGCGCACAGGCTTCTTTTTTGATGACCAAAAAGCAATAAAAACCACAGCCAAGGCCGACGGCAACGCCTATATAGGTGAGCCATGCACCCCGGGCTTTACCAGGGTGCGGCAAGCCGGGGAGTCTATTTCCGTGCTATTTATATTAGAAGATGGGCAAATAGCCCATGGGGATTGTGCCGCCGTACAATATTCTGGCACTGGCGGGCGTGATCCATTATTTCTGGCCCAGGATTTTATCCCAATAATCCAAAAAGAAATTGCACCCCTTTATATTGGCAAGGAAATCACAACTTTCCGCCAAATGGCACATACTGTAGACAGCCTGCCCTGCCACACCGCCATACGCTATGGCATAACCCAGGCCTGTCTGGACGCAGTGGCAAAGAAAAACAAAAAGCTAATGGCCCAAATTGTAGCCCAAGAATACGGCCTCACTCTTTCAGATAAGCTTATACCGGTATTTTCCCAATCTGGGGACGACAGGTACAACAATGTGGATAAGATGATATTAAAAGGGGCGGATGTACTGCCCCACGGCCTTGTAAACAACATGACAAAACTAGGCCGCAAAGGGGAAAAATTACTGGAATACGCCGCTTGGCTGCGGGACCGTATTATTAAAATCACCCCCTGGGAAGGTTATAAGCCCGTGCTCCACATAGATGTATATGGTGTGCTTGGCATTGCCCTTGGCCACAGCTTTGACGCCATTGTCAACTTTATGGCAAAAGTACAAGAAGCCGCCGCGCCATTCAAGATAAGAATAGAAGGCCCGGTAGATATGGGCAGCAGGGACGCCCAGGTAGAAGCCCTTTCAAAAATAACCCAAGCCCTGGATTCACGTGGTATAGAAGTGGAAATAGTGGCAGATGAATGGTGTAATACCTATGAGGATGTAAAAATATTTACAGATAACAAAGCCGGGCATATGGCTCAAATAAAAACCCCAGACCTTGGGGGGGTAAATAACACAATAGACGCAGTGCTGTACTGCAAGGAAAATGGCATGGGGGCCTACCTTGGCGGCACATGCAATGAGACAGACCGCTCTGGCCAGGTGTGCACCCACATTGCAATGGCCGCAAAACCAGACCAGATGCTGGCTAAGCCTGGTATGGGTGTGGATGAAGGGTATATGATTGTTTATAACGAAATGAATCGGGTGCTGGTGCTTAAGGATGTGTTGTAAGAAAGGAGACCAAACCATGAAAGAATTCAAAATCCTATCCCCAACAGCAATACTAGGCTATGGCTTCCCCATGCCCTCCTGGGAGGCAGGCATGAAGCGCAACCCCGACGTAATAGCCGTAGACGCAGGCTCCACAGACCCAGGCCCCTACTACCTAGGCGCAGGTATATCATTCACAGACAGGGAGGCGGTAAAACGCGACCTGGCAATAATGATCCCCGCCGCCCTGGATGCAGGCATACCGGTAATAATAGGCTCTGCCGGGGGCAGCGGCGCAGCCCCCCATTTACAGTGGAACCGGGAAATAATAGAAGAAATAGCAAAAGAGCAGCAGCTAACATTTAAACTGGCCGTAATCCCAAGCGACATAAGCAAAGACGCAATAAAAACATCCCTGCAGCAAGGCCGCATTAAACCCCTAAAACCTGCCCCGCCTTTGCAGGAAGAAGATATAGACGCAGCCACCCACATTGTGGCCCAGATGGGGACAGAGCCTATAATAGAAGCCCTAGAAGCAGATGCCCAAGTAATCCTAACCGGCCGCGCCTACGACCCGGTAACTTTTGCCGCCCTGGCAATACACCGGGGCTACGACATAGGCCTGGCCACCCACCTGGGCAAAATACTGGAATGCGCGGCAATAGCAGCAACCCCAGGAAGCGGCAGTGATTGCATGTTTGGCTATATAGGCAAGGACTACTTCCGGGTAGAGCCCCTTTCCACCCAGCGCAAATGCACAACCCTTTCCGTAGCAGCCCACACCTTATATGAAAAAACCAACCCCTATATACTGCCAGGCCCCGGCGGGACGCTAGACTTGCAGCAAACCACCTTTACACAAGAAACCGACTCCATAGTGCGGGTAGAAGGCACACGCTTCATCCCTTCCAATCCATACACAATAAAGCTGGAAGGTGCAAAAAAAGTAGGCTGCCGCACTGTATCTTTTGCCGCAACAGCAGACCCCATAATGATTGCACAGATTGATGAAATCACCCCAAAAGTAAAAGCCCGGGTGGCAGATAATTTCACCGGGCTTGGGGATTATTTTTTAGATTTTAAAATGTATGGGCGCAGCGGGAAATCTGGGGTAATGGGGATATTTGAAACCCAAGGCAGCGCAGAAACATCACCTTCACAAGAGCTTGCCATTATTATAGACGCGGTGGCCCCAACCCAAGATTTGGCCAATACAATATGCTCTTTTGCCCGGTCAACGCTGCTGCACTACGGCTACCCAGGCCGTGTTTCCACAGCAGGCAACCTAGCCTTCCCATTCTCCCCGTCAGATACAAAAATGGGGGATGTATATGAATTTTGCATATACCATGTGATGGAAGTTGCAGACCCCTGCCAGTTCTTTCCCATTGAAATAGTAGATATAAAAGGCGGTGTGCAATGAAATATAAACTATCAACCATAGCCGATGTTATCCGCTCCAAAAACGCCGGCCCTTACGAGCTTACCTTCGACATCATGTTCAAAACCGAAGAAATATACAAAGCCGTAGCCGCAACGGTTGCAATAAACAAAGCATCCTTTGCCGCCCTATACAACATCCCCCAAGAAAATGTAATGGAAATAATCCACTTTCACCCCGCCAAGGCAATAAAAATAACAATTGCAAGGCCCATATCATCTGGCGGCTTAAGGGAGACAGATGTATACGGTGCACAGCAACACGCCCCTCTCATGAACTTTTCCATTGAGTTGGAAGGGGTACAGGTGTGAGAAAGTTTTTTATGCAGGAGTTTCTCCTATACTCTGTATACCTGGCCCCAAGGGGTAATGACCGCCTTATGATTTTGGGGGAGCAAATCTCTCACCGCCATTTAAGCATCAACGACAGGCTAATCGGCATAGTGGGGGACGCAGGTTCTGGCAAGTCATCCCTTATAAAAGGCATGTTTCCCGGCCTAGAGCTGGCAAACCACGACACAGGAATGAGCCCCTCCAAAATAATGCAAGTACGCGACCCCCTAGGCAGTATGGAGGACGCGGCAACCTTCCACATGGACATGCGCTTCCAAACTGCATTTACCCAAATGCATGAAATAGTAACCTTTGTGCGCACAGCCCTGTTAAAACGCCGCCGCCTTATCATAGAGCACTTTGACCTGCTATTCCCCCACCTGGACATGAACGCCGAAATCCTGGTGGGGATAGGGGAGGAGATAATCATAGCCCGCCCAACAGTTTTTGGCCCATCTCCAAAAGATATACACGACATTGTTTTCCCCTCGGCCAAGTACCGCAAAATGGCCCATACTGCCGAGGACATAACCATGCTGGTAATAATGAAAGAATACGGGATGCCCCGCAACTGGGAAACCACAGATGTAAGAAAAGGCTTTGTAATGAAATTTACCCAACCCCCAGACGTAAGCCAGTCCGACCTGGCCGCCTTAGAAGCCCGCATAAAAGAAATAATAGCCGCAGACCTGCCCGTAAGCTACCTTAACGAGGAGCATATAAAAATAGGCGAAGACAATATAAGATGCGCTGGCCCAAGAATCCATGTGCGCAGCACCGGCGAAGTTGAAAATTTTAGGCTAATGAAGGAAATAATCCACGACCCAATGCGGGGGGAATACCTGCTAGTGGGGCTGGTAGGGGGCCAGGGTGATGATATAAGCCCCAATGACCTTAATAAGCTTAATGCTTTTTTGTGAAATCTATAACCACAATGAGAGGAGTAACAACAATGCAAGACAAAGAAAAATTTGAGGGCTTTAAACAATCCCTAATAGATGAAAACGAAAAGAAATACGGAGCAGAAATTAGAGGAAAATATGGTGACAAGGCAATAAAAGATTCAAACGCCAGCCTAAAAGGCCTAACCCAAGCCCAGTACGATGAAAGCGAGCGCTTAAGTCTCTTACTTGAAGAAACCCTAAAAGCCGCCATGGAAAAAGGCGGCCCTGCCAGTGAAACAGCCCAAAAAGCCTGCGAGTTGCACCGCCAATGGCTAAGTATCTTCTATCCAGATTATAGCAAAGCCTATCACAAAGGCCTTGCCGATATGTATGTTGCAGACGAGCGGTTCAAGGACCATTATGAAAAAATTGCCCCTGGATGTGCTGAGTTTTTGCGGGAAGCTGTTAATGTTTATTGTGGGTAAGGTAGCCACTATACTTCAAAATATTTTTGTATAGCTTCCAAAATATTTGCTCTAGCTTCTGTATCATTAAGACTTCCGACTGGGGATTCATATTAGTATCAAGCCTAGAATGGGCAACTGTCCGTATTTGCTGCACCATTGCGGCAGAATCCTTTGGTAGGCTCGTGATTTGGGTTGTTAGCAAAATTTCTGTTGGGTATATCTTGTCAGTTGGTTTGATTGATGAAAGAGGCAGTACTGTGGAAATCGGCAATGCATGGTTAACTGCATTATTAGAAACTACAAGAACGGGACGTGTGCCTCTTTGCTCTGACCCTTGAGTAGGGTCAAGATTGCAAAAGCAAATATCTCATTTGTTTACCATGCCCCAGCCCCCTCGCTATCAACATTTGCAAAATCGTTTTGCGCATTCATGGTACGTTGTACAAATTCACCGTCAGCCATTGCTTCGCGCATAGCATTCGCATATTCTTGTTGCTTTTGCTGTGCGATATAATTTTCAATAGCTAATCGTATCCCCTGGCTGACAGAAGGTACTATTTTTTTACTTGTTAATACTTTCAGCTCATCTATGCATGTCTTTGGCAATATAGTTGTATATTTAATAGATAATTCTTTAGGCGCTGCTGTAATCATATCTAACACCTCCATGCATATTGTATACTGCGCCATATGTTTTTACAATCGCAATAGAATCAGTTAATAAAATGTTTAACGGCATATAACCAAATTATAAGGAGATGATTACATGTCTGTAGTAAGAGAACTAAATCACGTTGCCATCCGTGTAGCCGATATGGATGAAACCTTGCGCCTTTACCGGGATTTGCTTGGGGGCAGGGTTATCCGCGACGCCAAAAGCCCTGACGGCAAAGGGCATTTTGTTTATGTCCAGCTTGCAGGGGGTGTTATCGAATTTATTAAAGGCATCCCTGGCGCTGATAATCTTGGCTTGCAGCATATAGCATTTTTGACGGCTAAAGACCAGGATATCAACAGCGCAACGGATGCCGCAAGGAAAAGGGGGTATCAGATTACCGTAGAGCCAAAGATGGCCGCTTCCGGCGATGGATACCTGGCCTTTTTCAAAGACATTGGCGGCACGACCTTCGAGTTTATCCAGCGGGACGAAGACATCCGCATCCCTGGGCTTAAGAATGAGCTCATACTCGAATTTGACCATATCTCTATCCGTGTAGACGATGAAAGCCTCAAAGATACCCGGGAACTAATCACCGGCCCCCTTGGAATGAAATCACGCCGTATCTTTGAAAAGCCCGGCAGTATAATGGAATACTATCAATATGGCCCCGACACAATAGAGCTGCTTTACGGCAAGGACAAGCCGCGCCCGGCCCAGCCTATCGTCCATATTGCCCTGCGGGTGCAGTGCACAGAGGCGATATATCAGCTCCTTACCAAAAATGGTATAGAAGCTACAAAACCAAAGGAATCCGGCTTAGGTGGGTTTTACATCACAAACGCAACAGGCCCTGATGGAGAGATTATCGAGTTTGTTGACCGCTGCAGCTTGGATGAGTTTAATAGCCGCTAAGGGATTTTTGAAATTATAAACGCGTTGCGAAAAACCACCCCATCGTCATCCCGGCCTTGAGCCGGGATCTCATAGTCTATAGCAAAAGAGTGGAGATCCCGGCTCAAGGCCGGGATGACGAGGATATTGGATTGTGTGAAATTACTAAAAACTGATTTCCATGGCGTCGAGGACGGGGCTGTTGACAAAGGGGTTTTGTGATGCGGGCGGCAGGAGCCGCCCCTGCGAACCCAGTAAATCCAGCATTTTGGCGTAGGGGCGGCAACCTGCCGCCCGCAAACTTGCATTTGTAAACAGCTCCAGGACGCCGCCCCCTACACTGTTGCATCTATGCAACAGTATTTGTTGCAGTTGCCTTATCTATATTAGGCTCATCCGCAACCTCTTCCACCAAAATATCAACCCCAACCCCAGCCAGGGTATCTTCAATCCGTTCATACCCACGCTCTACATATTTGGCGTTTTTTACAACAGTCTCACCCTCGGCCGCAAGCCCTGCCAATACCAAAGCCGCGCCGCAGCGCAAGTCTTTGGCTGTTACCACCGCGCCATGCAAACCAGGCCGCCCTTCTATCTCAAAAACCGTAATTTCTTTCTTATCGCTGATGCTTACCTGCCGGGATTCAACCCCCGCCCCCATAAGCCTAAGCTGGGCAGCATGGGAATGCCGGTTGTCAAAAATCCTTTCCTTTACAATGCTGTGCCCATCAGCCACACTAAGTGCTGCTACAAATTGGGCTTGCATGTCTGTAGGGAAGCCCGGGTGCTCTGCTGTTTCCAGGTAGGGCAGGGGTTTTAATCTTCTTGGCCCTTTTAGGGTAATATTGTCTGCCCCATGGCTGACTTTGCAGCCCATTTCTGTAAGCTTTACTGTCACATTGGCCAAATCCTGGGGGTATACATTTGCTACGTTAATCTCCCCCTGGGTCATAGCCGCAGCCACCAAATATGTCCCGGCCACTATACGGTCTGGCCTTACCTTGTGAGTTGTACCATCAAGGCGGTTTACCCCCTCAATGATAATTTTTTCTGTCCCGGCTCCTCTAATATCCGCGCCCATTCTTACTAGAAGCTGGGCAAGATCTACCACCTCTGGCTCTTTTGCCGCGTTGGATATGGTGGTGCGCCCCTTGGCAAGGGTTGCCGCCAGCATGATGTTTTGGGTAGCGCCTACACTTGCGGTTGGAAAATGTATGTCCGCCCCTCTAAGAGCGCCGCTGCAGTGGAAAATCTTGTCTTCCAATTTAATTGTAGCCCCCATGGCTGCAAGGCCGTCTAGGTGATAGCCAATCCCCCGTTCGCCAATTTCGCACCCGCCGGGCTGGGCGATATTTACCTGGCCAACACGGCCAAGCATTGCCCCCATAAACAAAAGAGAAGAGCGCATTTTTCCTACCCATTTTCCTGGGATGTTTATCTCGCTTATTCCGGAAGTATCTACCCACAATGTATTTCCATTAAAGTCTGCCCGGCAGCCGACGTGTTTTAAAATTTCTACGGTTAATAGAGTATCGGCTATCCGCGGGCAATTGTGTATTACACTTTCACCTTTGTTAAGGCATATGGCAGCAAGCAGTGGCAGGGCGGCATTTTTTGCGCCGCCAATATAAGCTTGCCCCATAACCGGCTTACTTCCCCAGATACGGTATTGACGCATCTCCCTCATCTCCCCAATAAGGCATGATTGTCTATATTATGGAAAATCCATGGAAAAGTTTACAGCTGAAACAACTTGTGGTAAAATCCGCAACGTTGGGCCAAAAATGGCCTACATGAGTTTATACGGATTAAGAAAAGCATCGTTTCAAACTTCCCCGAAACGGTCAAGAAGCGCGGCCGTTTCCGTCTCGTTTTCAACGTGTTTTTCTAAGATTCGTATCCCTTGGGCCTGGAAAATATCCAGCCCCCATAGTCCAAAAGGAGGTGTAAGCATGAACAAGTACGAATTAGGCGTAATAGTAAGGGCAGACCTGGATGAGGAAACCTTCCAAGCAGAAATGACCAGAGTCAAAGGCCTTATAGAACGCTTCGAGGGCACTATCGACAAGGTAGACGATTGGGGCCGCAGAAAGCTGGCCTACCCCATCAAAAAGCTGACCGAAGGAATGTATACTTTTATTACATTCACATCAGAAGCAGGGGCCCCGCGGGAAATTGAAGCCCGCCTTAGGCTGATGGAAAACGTCCTGCGTTTCCTGGTAATCCGCAAAGATGAACTGGAAGCCACAGCGCAACCAGCAGCAAAACCCGCTGCCCCAGCGCCTGAAGCAGAAGCAGTAGAGCCTGAAGCGGAAGTTGTAGAGGCAGAAGCAGCAGAAACTACTGAAGAACCCGCAGCTACCGAAGAGTAGGCCTGCTGTATTGCGCGTAAGCGCAATCCCGGAACGAAGTGAGGAAGCGGAAGCGGGCTTTGCCCGCTGTAGCGGCGGGGGTATGGGGGCGGAGCCCCCATTTAAATCAAACCCCCATTTAAATGGAGGTATAATGTGAATAAAGTCATATTGCTGGGAAACTTAGCGCGCGATCCAGAAATACGCTATTCCCAAGGCGGGGAGCCTGTGTGTGTAGCCCGTTATACTGTAGCCGTATCCCGGCGTTTTAAAAGAGATGGCGAGCAAGACACAGATTTTATTTCCTGTGTATCTTTTGGTAAACAAGCCGAATTTATTGAACGATACCTCAAAAAAGGTATGCGCGTATCTTTGTGCGGGCGTATCCAAGTAAGAGAATACTCAGACAATACCGGCCAGCGCAAATGGAGCACAGAGGTTGTGGCTGATGAAGTCAACTTTGCCGAAAGCAGGGCTTCCTTTGAAGCCCGTACAAGCGGCCAAGGCGGCGGTGGCAACTACTCCCAAGCCGACCCATTTGGAGCCCCAAGCAACCAACCTCCGGGCCCTCCTTCCTACGAAGCACCAGAAGGCTTTTCTGCAATTACCCAAAGTATAGATGATGAAGATTTACCGTTCTAATGAATTGTAAAGGAGTGATGTTTTATGATGCAAAAAAGACGCGGACGCCGTAAAAAACGCGTATGTAATTTCTGTGCTGACAAGATTACCAGCATTGACTATAAAGAAATTAGCAAACTGCGCAAATATGTCTCTGAAAGAGGCAAGATTTTGCCACGGCGTGTATCTGGCAATTGCGCAAAGCACCAGCGCGCAATGACAATGAACGTAAAAC
>Ga0131853_10004830_pt1 | contig 24203 bp, 21 predicted proteins | sample TergutLab28metaG_FD_92764 | JGI IMG/M metagenome (GOLD analysis project Ga0131853, IMG submission 92764) | Labiotermes labralis P1 segment gut microbial communities from Petit-Saut dam, French Guiana - Lab288 P1 (version 2) (version 2) | ecosystem: Host-associated > Arthropoda: Insects >...
CTGTTTTCTAGACCTGGAGCCGCTACTTTTTTCATTCAAGTAGCTCCTCAATTGACCTCACGAGGCTGAGTGGACCCCGTTCCAGACCCACTACTACTCAGAAAATCTGGTAGCACTGGGGATCGAACCCGGGACCTCTGTATCTGTAGCCAGAAACTCTGACCACTAGACCACAGAGGCGGTCACTGTATTCCCTATAGGTGACATTAATAAAATGTTTTAACTCTTTTTTGGATTCTTATCTGAAAATTTTTTACTCCAGTTTTCTGTTAAAGACAGTTCACATTGCTAAAAAATAATAAAAATTGGATTACTTTAGGAATTTTAACGTCATGTAAACATAAAAGAGAACTCTTTATTGCAAGCAGGAACAGTAATAATTTCGATCTTATAAATTATCATAGAAACTGTAAAATTTTATCTGCTGTCATTAAGGAAGGTGAAAAAAACTAAATTATGCAGACAAAACTAAAAAATCCTTAAACAAGAACAAAACTACTCGGGATATAGTAAACTTAGAAACCAATAAAACTGGTAATACTGAGAAGATAAAACACTTTAAATCTTGATGGGAACTCAATCAGTTATTGCCAAGAGATAGCAAATGCATTCAGTAGATACTTTTTAACTATGGTTAAAATTATTAACACTAAAAAAAAATGAACTTAGTTCTTCCCATAACTTAGATAACACCACGCCTCTTCACTGTTTAATGCAGTCTTTCAAGAATCCTTTCCCAAATATTAATTTAAAATCCATCAACTAAAGAAGCTGAAAACATAATAAAATCTCTTAAACCTAAAAATTCCTCTGGATGTGATGGAATATCGACCAGATTAATAAAAATAAGTTTGCCCATTGTTAGCTCACTTTTAGCCCATATATATATATATATATATATATATATAACAAATTCTTATTTTCAGGAATTTTTCCAGACCATTTGAAATATGCACTAGTTAAACCTTTGCTTAAGAAAGGTGATAAATGTAAAATCTCTAATTACAGACCTATATCTGTTTTAAGTTCCTTTTCAAAAGTACTTGAAAAAGTCATGTATAATCAACTTTAGGAACATTTGAATAAATACAGTATTTTAGCAGAAGAACAATTTGGGTTTAGATCTGATTCTGCAACAAATAAAGCTATATATAAGTTAATTAATGAAACCCTGAGTGCCTTAAATAGTAAATTTATAATATTATTTATTAAAACCAACTAATTGCACATACTTGTCAAACCATTTAAAACCACATTATTGGATTAAAATGGATTTAAAATATCTCCTCCATGTTTCAATCCCTCTATGGGATCATCCTTAGGGAGCATAAAATAATGTAGGATAAAGTTACTAAGATTGACTGTATACGAGGTTATCTGTGAGTGGGGGAGGAACGCAGGCTGAACCAGACATAACATAAACAAAACAGCATGCCACCAGATAACCTCGTATACAGTCGATCGTAGTAACTTTAGTCCTACATTATTTTATGCTCCCTGAGGATGATCCCATAGAGGGATTGAAACATGGAGGAGATATTTTAAATCCATTTTAATCCAATAATGTGGTTTTAAATGGGTTGACAAGTACGTGCAATTAGTTGGTTTTAATAAATATTGTTATCACATTGCACGGTAATAAAATGAAAAGTAAATTTATAGTAGGTGGTTTTTTTTTTTATCTTGAAATGACTTTTGACTGTTTAAATCATAGCATTTTGCTGTCAATTCTACAATTTTATGGTGTTAATAGCAAAGCAAAATCATGGTTTGAATCATACCTTAACAAATGTATGATAGTTCAAATCTTGGATGAAGGATTAAATCAAATGAGTTTTTCTGCATAGGAAAAAAATAACTCAAGGATCGTTCTCAGGTTCACTGTTTTTCCTTATCTATGCCAATGATCTGCCCAAAACCATATATGATAAAACTGTACCTATATTATTGTGTGCCGATGATACAAGAAAAAGTCCTAATTCAAAAGATTTTCAAACTAATATGGTCACAACTTTTAATTGTGTAAATAAATGGTTTAAAGCAAATGTTGACAAAACTCATTACATTCAATTTAAGACCAAAAACAAGCCCACACTTGATATGAACATTGTTTGTAATGATAATCTAATAACATCTCTACCAAAGTTAAGTTTCTGGGCATATATATACATGATACAATAAACTGGAGTTGTCATATTGAATACATTATCCCAAAACTGAGTTCGTGTTACATAATGAGGAGTATTAAACCATTTGTGTCTCCCAATACTTTGAAAACTATTTACTATTCTTATTTTAATGCAATTATAAGTTGTGGTTTACCTTTTGGGAGCAACTCACCCCAAGCTATAAAAATATTTAGAATGCAAAAAAGAATAGTTAGAATTATGATAGGTTGTAAAAATAGGGTTTCATGTAGGAATCTGTTTAGAAGGTTGGAAATTCAACCTTTTGTATCTCAATATATCCTCATACTTATGCCTTTTTTAGTTAAAAACAAAAATCTGAATCACACTTAAAGTACAAGACAATTCAATAATTTTTATCAGCCCATAGCTAATTTTACTATATACCAAAGGGGAGTACATTACATGGGCGTTAAGATTTTCAACAGTCTTTCTCCATACATTAAAGATAGATCCAATAATGTCAGGAAATTTGAAATTTGCTTAAAATAATTCCTACATATACATTCTTTTACTCCATAGGAGAATATTTTTCAATATAAATCTATCACAAGCTGATAATGGGCCATTAAACATCTTTCATAAGGTGAATATACTTAATATATAGTCCTAATAATCTATGTTTTGTCACAAAGTCTCACAAAAAAAATTAACATTGTTATGTTAATGTAATTCATATGCATAAAAATGCTGTCTATTCATTTGCTACAGTTTGCTTGTTGTCTCGACTTGTATCTCTGTTAACTATAGCCATATCTTTCTATGCTTTTGTCATTACACAGTGGTTTTTGTCCTGTCTGTATTAAACATCATTCATGTATTTGACTTGGAATTGGTTTGTTTGATTCCAAACATATATACAATTATAATTTTACATAACGTATTACTCTTGACATGTTCTGTATCCTACTTATTGTTATTGTGGATTTATGGAACGTAAATAAAATATCGTGTCATGTCATATCATATGAAGGGATTAGATTGTCTGCTTGAACTGTAGTGTGGTAAATGTAGGTATGTACCAATGTTTTGGAGGTACATGTTGCCACCATCTGCATTATTTTACACTGTAAAACCCCTGATGACTGCAGTGTGTTGCAAGTGAAATTTTGGGTTTGTGTTTAATAAGACACTTCTTAAAAGTAAACATAATTTTTTAAGTTCCTTATGTAACCTAAATGTATACCAAAATATATTATTAAACAACATGGATGTTCAGAACGTAACATGGTCTAACTTGGTTATCACATTTACCACTTTAATCTAAATTGTAAAGGCACAGTCATGTGTTTTATAAAAGGCTTGCCTTATCACGCAAATATAATATAATTCTTATTACTTTCCTAGATCATTTCTTAGGGCTGGGGTTATTGAATGAAATAAGGTGGACATTTTTAAGCCTGTATGTAAATTCAGGCCATTTGGCTTCTTGTATTTAAAGCTCAGTGTCATTTATTTTTGACTTTGGATCCCCTTGTGGGATCTGATACTGCAAAAACTTCAAAACTCACATGTCATCAACTTTGTTTAATGGGAGCAATGTGATTATCTGCCCCAGGTGGACATACTTCTGTGATGTCATACAACTTGTATATTCTTGCCACTAGAAGTGGTCAAAGGCATTAGTCATTAAGAGGCATTCTACTGTCTGAAACCATTAAGCAGATTGTAGCTGAGATGTTCAATATAGCATTACTGTTGCATAATTATTGACACTGCTGCTGCTGCTCTTTCTTTCTAACTCACCGCATAGTTCACCTCAGTCTATCTGCATGCCAACTGATACTGAATCTTCTGTTTTAGCAGTGCCACTGAAGCAGTTTGGTGCTATATCTTCTCTTTGTCAGTTCTGTTCTAACTCTTTCCACCTTCTACACCTTTTACTTATTTTACAGTGTATGTACCTTTTCAGTTCTGCACTTTCTTGTACCAGCTTTAATTATGCATTATTAAAAAGGATATTACTTCATGTCTGGAATCCAGTAATGTTGATATTGAACAATTGCAGAAGTTCAAAGCAGTGTACTATTGTGATACTTGTTTGGTACTACTACATTCAAAGTACATTTGTGTAAAATTCGATGCCTGTACTGTAATTTATCAGAGGTATTTGTGGTAGTCCATTTAAGTGTTTTGACAGATCACTGCACATAGCATATACATTTATTATATCCATATACTAATTTGCCATTTCTGGATGTTGTGTTTTCTTATGCAGTGAACTAATTGTTTATCTTATTTTGACAGCTTTGGTTTGTGCAATCCTACCTCCGTAGTGCAGGCTATCGGGGCGAGCAGACAACAGAGAGAGAGGAGGAGGAGGCACTGCTTTGTGAAGTACGGTCATTCTGTCTTGCCTCTCATTTTTTCTGGGGTCTCTGGAGTGCAGTTTGCGGAAAGATGTCTCAAATTCCCTTTGGCTATTGGGTAAGTACTTTCATATTTCTGCTGTGCAAAATGTTGGAATTGTTCCACCTTTCACGGGCAAGTGAATGCACTCATTCCTTCCTTACTTTCATGTTTTTGCTATAGGAATGAATATTAACAGTTCATTTTTGGATGTTATTGAGGGTGTATCGTAGTTGGTTTCCATGTCTCTGACTTCGTCGTCATACGTGTTCATTCTTTATGTGCTGTGTTGTAGAAACTTTTCTCATTTCTGTTGTCAGGTAAGCCAAACAGATGAGGTTTCCAAAGCAATGAATTGTACAAATACATCTAGATAAGAATACAGTCCAAGATGTTGAAACCAACTGTGAATGTAATGGACATTAATTGGCCAGTTTTTGTAAAACTGCAGGTTTCCCCCATTTAATTTGTCATGTCATAACTAACACCAGCAAGCGGATACTGCAGATTTGTGACCTGTTAGCAGTACTGGTTCAGTGAAGTGTTCAGTTCTTGATATTTGTCTGGCCATAGTTCTTTGAGCAGCATGCAGATTTCTTAAGGAAATGGTAGCAAGAGCATGATAATTGTACAGAATTCTTTCAGTGCCTTGATGCTAACTTATGAATCATTTACATCATATGAGATCTGCAGAGTCCTTAGCTTCTCTGGCCCATATTGTTTATTATTTACAGTTTGCTTGACAGCAGGCAGAGCACCACAATGTCCACATTTTATTTTGATGTATTGCAATTAATATTATCTACTTACTGACCATGTGGAACACCTTAACTCTTTCAGTTCTGTCAGTGCTACTTAGTACTCTCTCCCACTTGGTTCTTAAATTCAGACTGCAAAATGTTAGAAACAGTTCTGCTAGTTAAAGATTTTCAGCCATTGCTGGAACAGGCAGACTGTTCAGGCGACACTATCCCTTCTCACAGAGTGCAGCAGCTATCAGAGTTTCCTCCTTCCAGCAAAATATTATTTTAGAAACAGTACAGAGGCTTCTAGGTATCATGTAATGTTAATCACACAGAGATACAGGGTTGAAGGAGACAATGGAAATTTAATATCATTCATTATATGTGTTGTGCTTGTAATCATTTATGTACACCAGCATATGCACACAAATTGTATAAAATCACAAGTAATTCGTAAACATGAACCCATCTACATGTCTAAACGATAAATTGCCATCCTCAGCAAGACATCACTGACAGAACCTTCCTTCATTGGACACATCCGTACACAGGACAGGGACTTAATCCTTCTGGTTTAGAAATGTCAATATTTGATGTTTGTATACATGTGGCTCTAAACATTGTGAACAATGGCATATCGTTAAATTTTTACCAAGAACGTGTCAACATCATACTAGCCATAATGCCCATATTGTTATATTTTATAGCTTGTATTATGTTTTTAACATGGTATGTGTAAAATTCACAATATTATATATTACTTTGTGTTGATGTTTTCCTGAGGTTGGTGATTTATGGCTGGAAAATGTAGGTGGTTTCATATTTATTGATGACTTATATTATTCAATTTATGTACATATGTTAGTGTGTATGATTGATTATAAGGCAATGGAAAGTTTAGTTCAGTGCATTGCAGTTACTACTGTATTAGGTTTGTAGTCCATGTATTTAAGTAAGGTGCTGGAAGTGGTTTCTTTCACCTTGCAGGTGTATGTCACACCTGACAGATCCAGTGTCATTGCAGGTTTAATGCTTTTCTTTCAGAGAGTGTTAAGTGTGAGGAATGTTGCTACACATTTTATCCATTAATATAAATGACAAGCAAAATTGCACAGGTTTTTATCTGGTGACAATGGTGGCCACAATCATCTGCTTCTTATGTGGCCAAAAACACAGTAAAAAATGCAAAGAATTATTCACTATATGAGTTATAATATTGTCTTGCTGAAAAGTGGCGTAGATTCTTAAGTAGTGACATAGGTAATTGAAAAGTGGTGTGAGGATCTATGAAACATGTTGGTGTGAATTCATGGTTGGATGAAACAATAGTCCCATTAATCCTAGTGGAACTCATAGCATGTGACACACCAACCTCTTGACATCATGTAATGGCACTTTGTGGATTAATATGGAATTTTCTGTTCTCTTAAATTTCTGGCACTATACATTTTCTTCTACCCTTGCCATCCACATTTGATGTTTCTCAATCATCCTGTATAATTTGTTCATTGTTTGAGCTTTTTTACATAAAGGGACAAATGATGAGCATTGTAGAAAAGTAATAATGTGTACTCATGTAAATGTATTGAAATGTTTAGCAGTTCTTTCTTTGCTTTGTTTGCAGGAATATGCAATTGAAAGGCTTGAGTCATATTTTCAGCTCAAGAATAAGCTTCTAAATGGTGCTGCCATTGCAGGTGGCAGTTCAGAAGGGGGAGTGAAGAGGAAGATTCATGAGTTGGAAAGTTGAATATGTCCTTACGTATGTTGCGGTGGTTGATAAGACTCTTTCATGAAGAGTGTATGTGCACTGTTGGCCCAAAGACTGCTTGAAGTGGGCTGGTGGGGAATAGGAAGAAGTGCCCGTGTTCATATTCATTTTATTGTTAGCATTTCCTTCAGTATTATACAGCAATATGAAAATTTGTTTTAAAATAAGGAAGTCCAGCATTAGGCTAAAGAATTTACATGCAAAAAATTTTATGTAAAGAACATTTACTTATTTAATGTTACGGGGTATATCATACAAAAATTTCTTCTTATATTACTTTCCATTAACGTCTGCACGTTAATTACTTTGGTACTTCAGGAAAAGTCTATTATTGTTTGCTCAGCCATTTAAAATATACAGCAGTCTTGCTTGTACAGTTTTATTTTGAAGTTTTCATTTCAAACTCATTTGCATCATACATTGTTCCATCCACTGTGACCTCAACAGCTGTCAGATACTGTATGTGCATTTGTAATTATTTTACAAAATGGTAATCTCAGATACGAAGGGTAATGGAAGTCCATTGTAATGAATTTGTTTTAATGAGAATTTTTATTTTCACAAACATCCTACTGTGTGAAATGTTAGCTTAAAAAAGTCCCTTTGTTACAACTTTTATTCCTGTATTACAAGTGTATAGAGTTATGCAACATATTTTGAATTTTTTTGACGTTTTGCTGACCATGCATCTCAGTATATTTATCTCAGTATTTAACCAACTTGATGCACAAAATTTGTTTCACAATAAGTTTTATTTCATGCCTATACATGTTTCAAGCACATGTGCTCATCATCAGGAGGTCAGAATTGCATTACACAGCCTCTGGTATCATCACACCTATTTGTTTCACAATAAAACTTATTGTGAAACAAATTTTATGCATCAAGTTGGTTAAATACTGAGATGCACAGTCAGCAAAATGTCAAAATATGTGAAACTGTGTATGACCACGGGGTTTTTAAAAGTATAGGAAGGTGGCTGGAAAAAATAACATAAAAATTTGTGATTGTAAAATAGTTTATAATGAGGTTCAAAATATAAGCTAAATGTTCGACATCTGTTTTTGTCTATTAATAACTAGTTATGAAACATAATCATTGTATTTTACATAGTATTTGTTGTAATCATCGTAGAAATTATAATTACAGTTTTAAAAGAAAGTAAATGGAATCCATATGTGAATAGTGCAAAACTAGTATTAGTAAAAGCAGTTTTCAGTAGCATAGCATGTCAGTTGAGTTACATTTTCTTCTGTACCCAGCATGTGTAAAATGAAATTAAAAATCCATTTATGCATTTTTGTGGGCCACACCTGAATTTAGCATTAAGCTAAATATGTCTCTCTAGTTCTGTATGTTTGTAATGCAGGAATAAAAGTTGTGTTAAACAGAAATTTTCTTCTTTGGTGAATATTGTTATTCATTATGGGTTTAATATATAGGTAAATCAGTCCCATTACAGGCCCGAGGTGCCCAGAGGGTTCCAGGAAGTTAGGTTTCCAGATTACGCAACAGTGGCCCAGAATGGTGGTAAGGTTGTCAGCCTTACACACTGCCCACTTTTTACCCCCAGGAAATACTCCTGGTACTCATTTCTGTTAGAGGCTGAGTCGACCCCAGGGCCATAGTGCGATCAGAAAGATAATGTAAATGAAAAATTCCAATGACACCATCTGGAATCGAACCAGCGACTTTCCGATTTGTAGCACAGCACCTTAACCACTGTACTACCGCAGTCCCCTTAATATATAGAGTATATCAGTATTCTGTGGATGTATCAGGGGAACTTTCAGAATTCCTTCTCTGGTGTGTTCCTTCCTCTCATTTTTAGCTTCACACATACTGTATATACATTTGGCAACATCGCTTAAGTTGCTACTTTCTGTTCTTTACATGTAAAATGAACACTTACAGGTTAAATGGCCTTTGTGTGTCCTCACTTATTGGTCCCTGTTTACACATTTCTTTCCCCAGCACCAGGAAGGAAATCCTAGGAGTTGTACAGAACAAATTTTTATGCTGAATTGTCATTATAATGGACTTCATAATATTTTAAACTTGTTTTATTGTATATGTAAATGTAACTTGTATTTATTATTTAAAATCAGTTGTATTGGGCAAATGTTTTATTGTGCTGCTGATGAAAGTCATGTATCTTAAGGTAGGAACTACTGACTTTGTCTTCCCAGGCTTGGTTTATTTGTTCACTGCAGTGATGGCACTGAATGACTCATATTACTGTTATGAACATACATGATTGTTGGAGTTAGGTGACTGCTGTCTTGCCCAGAATATTTTCTGGAAGAGTTGTTACTGAAAGAAAATCTGATATGTGTAAACACTAGAAAATGAATGAGTTTCCATATGAGAGTGGAGGATAATTAGTATTTTGCATTTATTAAATAACAGGAAATTTGTTCAGGGAATTTTAATGAGATTTACATGCTTTACTGTCAGCATAATGAGGAAAAGCATAGTTCTTACATTTAATGTGGCATGCTGAAAGAAGTGAAAAATGCACATAAAGCTGTAAAAAATGACTGAAAGCCAAGAGTCATTGTTTACAGAAATTTTACACATTAATGAATACATTGGTTTCGTTCTGGGTGTACAATGAATACTGAAGAAAAATGGGCTAAGGTAACAGAATGTTCAATATTGATGGGAACTAACACTTTGTGTGTAAGACTGAAGGCTCAAGTAGTAAAAAGTATGGTTTTCATATTCTCCTGTGTTGTGTTACAGCACACGCAGTGGGTGTCACTGGCATTCATCAACTGTAATGGGGCTTGTACTTAACACACAGTAAATTTCACAACAGTGTTTTCAAGCAGATTCAAAATGCTATGAATGTCAGTAGGTCCAGAATGTGTCATTCTCTTGTTATAGTGAATTCTGTCATTATAGATATTTTGCAACTTTTGTTGGAGTGTCATTATCTAACTGATCTAAAACAGTCTGCAGTCATGAATGAAGTGCAGATGAGTGAACCATAAACTGAGCAATCACTGAAATGAACTTCTAAGACTGTTTTATTGTGTTCCAAATGGCACTTCTAATGAAATGAAGCTGCCTTTCAGTAATAAGAAAGAATGACAATATTGCCATACCTGTGTAAGTATTCAGGCCATGCATTTTCTGGCAGGAAGGTTCTTCTGTACATATTAGAATTTACATATCATTTCAAAGCAAAGTTGTAACAGTGTGTTGTGTTGTAGGAGAATGGAGTCAGTACTTAACTCATTCTGTTGAACACAGTCTTTTTTTTTATGAATTATGTATAATGTGCTTCATTTTGATCTAATGGTAAGACGTGTTTCAACTCTCTCGACAAATTTTTGCTTATGGCCTGTAGTATGAAACTGAGTTTTCTCCTTATCAGGCCTTTTACTGTTTACTGAACTTTTCTGGGTTAAGGGTTTTTGTGAAGTTTTGTTGCTAATATGTATTTTTAAGCTGTCCTGAACTCATATAAGAGGTTATGAGAAAGTCGTCATTGCTTAGGGAAGTTGTGTTAGCTAATGTATATAAGTTACACCCCGTGAAATATTATTGATAGGTGTATATTTCTTTTTAAGATTTGACAGTGTACGGACCAAATAATTTTTTAAGCTGCTTGATTTTAAGTATATCGATATTTGAGGAGCTTCGTAAGTTGCCAGTTGGCTGTTAAGCCATTGTGTGGGAGTGTGTGGTGAGGCCAATGACGACTAATGTGGACCATATTGGCAATAGTGTGTTTGATGTGTAACTTTATCTGTGGCATGTTTTTACCCATCACAGTTGACAGAGAGGTAGACCTTTCAGTTGTTCCAATACAGTGGACAAGCTCCTTACCTCTCTCTCTTCCTCCCTCTGAATCTGTGTCCAGTATACCTAGGATTAATAGCCTGTAAATGTCATTTCATTTGTATGTTGTTTGTTATACAACAGCCGTAGTGCAAGTCTGAGTGGTTACTCCGTATGTAGCAGCAGGTCATTGAAATGCTCATCCAAGGGGATGACAAATTTTGTAACAGACTTGCCTGCCATATGACTTGTGATCAAAGTGTTTTCTTCAGAGATGTAACTTGTGCATAGGAAACTAAACAGTATTGAACTCTGCTTGCACGTGTTGGTTAACACTGGTAACATCTTATTTCCGTTTCAGATAATTGAGTATTAAATCTGTGCCCTCCTTTAGCATTCATCATGTAAAATGAACTCTGCAGAAATGTTTTTAGGCTATTCTCATTACACTTTTTGAAGTTATCAGGTGTCTAATCACAGTATAAGTTGCAGGCTCATTTTTAACAAAGGGTGGACATATTCCAGATTGGGAAGCATGCTCTTCATATATATATATATATATATATATATAGATTTTAACTGTTTTTAATATTTTGGCACTATGTGCTATGTACAGTGAATTTCAAAGACTGATGATCGCTACTGTGTACATCTGTGCATTGTCCTTTTTGTTGTGTTTTAAATGTTAGACGTACTTATAGGTGTCATAGTTTATATTACTGTATTTGATCAAATAGTGATTTTAAGTGCCCAAATTTGATTGCAGTTCTTATAAAAACAAGAAAGAATCTGACACTGTCTCTGATTTCCTGTGGTGAGTATTCATACACAATGAATGTACATTAATGAGGTGTGTACTAACAGTTACATGATCTTTGTTATTGTGTTTTTATTTGTAACCCTTTAAAAATAAATTATCAGGACAAGATAGCAGCTGTCCTTTTTTGTGGCAGTCTTGTGCTGTCATCATTGTGCGATGAAGGTATACTTGTTACGGTTGGGGTACACATGAGATGATTGTCATTATTTCAGGCCTCGGGGTGCTTGCAGAGTATTATGTGTGTGCGCACATGTCCATCCATCTGTCTGTCGGTTAGAAAACAGATTTATATGGTGTATAATTTAAATATTAACACTGAATGCAATTATACTGCGAATTCGTCAGTAAGCAATTATCATCCGTTTCCAGCACAAGCAATTTCTTAGCAGCAACAAAGTTGGAGATGATTTTGAGGTGGAAATACGTGTGACATGATGGTTAGTACCACAGCGTACAGACGCTTACCAACAGCAAAGAGAAATTCTCATCCCATATTGTTATAAATGCCTGAATTTTGGTTGGGACTATGTGAAATAGAAATGGATGGAACAGCAGTACAGTGGATCTGAACTGTTGCTATTAGACATGAAAATAAAGAACCCAAAATTAATGCCGTGTAAACTTACCCATCATGGGTGAGATGAAGTTTGAAAAGTGCACAGTGGATTTAGTAAGTCTGAAACTACTAGCCACTACTAAAGTACCTACTGTGTTTGGGAGGAGGACTTCTTTCTTACCAGAGCTTCTGAAGATGGATGGACTGATTCATATGAATCTGAAGGTTATCTTTGCCTTGGATATTTGTAGAGTGCTGTGGAAAGGAGGGCAATGCATAAACCAAATTTCACATATTTAAACATATTTCATTTTTTGCAGGAGTGTTTGGAAGAGCAGTAAGGGGATTAAAGTAACTGCTTATGCTTTTGTTCATAATTGTCATAGTTATTATAGTTTGTGATCCACTTTTTATGTGGGAGGGTTAGTATGTTTTTGGAATTCAGTCATATTGAGATGACAGCACTTCCTGTAAGGTGAGGAGTGTGGAGTGCTATCTACCACAGTTCGCTGTGAAGTGGAAGTGTGTTGCTGGCACTTATCACAGGGTTTTGGTTTGAACAGAAGATGTCAATGCAGTTTATGGAGATGAAGCTTTTCAAAAAGTTGGCCATTTACAACAAGTACAACGGATTTAAAAATGGTCAAGAGTACAGCGGTTACTAATATTTGGCAACAACTTTAACAAATCAAAATTCTACTCCGGAAGAAATTAAGAGCAGATTTAAGGTCAGGAAATGCTTGCTATCATTCTATGCAGAATCTTTTGTCTTCTAGGTTGCTATCCAAAAATTTAAAGATTAAGATATATAGAACTATAATTTTGCCTGTTGTTTTGTATGGGTGTGAAACTTGGTGGCTGACATTGAGGGAGGAAAGAAAGCTGAGGGTGTTTGAGAATATGGTGTTGAGGAGAATATTTGGACCTAGAGGGATGAGGTAACGGGGGAATGGAGGAGAAAGCGTAACGAGGAGCAAAGTGATCTGTACTCCTCACCAAACACTGCGGGTTATAAAATCGAGAAGAATGAAATGGGCTGGGCATGTGGCACGTATAGTTGACGAGAGGGGGGTGTATAGGGTCTTGGTGGGGAAACTGGAGGGAAAGAGACCACTGGGGAGACCTAGGTATAGATGGGTGGATAATATTAGGATGGATCTCCAGGAGGTGGGATGTTGGTATATGGACTGGATTGGGCTGGCCCAGAATAGGGACAGGTGGCGGACGCTTGTGAGTGCGGTAATGAACCTTCGGGTTCTGCGAAATGCGGGGAATTTCTTGACTAGCTGCAAACCAGTTAGCTTCTCACGAAGGACTCTGCACCATGGAGTTAGTAAGTAAGTAAGTACAGCAGTTAATGAGTCAGGAACCAAATTCCAACCATGCCACAGCCTGTGTGTTTCCAGATCTTGCTCCATTTCACTTCTGACTCTTCAGAGACTCCAGATTGGGCCCAAAGATCATAATTGTTTGTACATAGAAGAAATTCAATGGAATGTAACAGCAGGTCTCACAGCTGTGTCACAAGTGGCAGTAGAAGTGTGTTAATCAATCAATGGCAGGAACATTGGAGAAAGTGTTTATATTAGGAGCGGTGCCAACAGGGTGACTAGGCTAGGTTTTGGACATGGGCTCACACACCCAAGGCAACTAATTTTTGTGTGGTGGCACCTAATATTTGTGGGTCCTCAGTATGGGACTCTAACCCATCTGGCACCTAAAATTTTGAGATGGCTCCTAGGTTTTTGGAAAACTTTGTGGACCCCTGTTTATACATGACATTTTTATTACAAATGTTGCCCGAGTTTTGGGAAGGTTTTGTTCCTCTCTCACACACACACACAGTGTAGTAGTGGTCTAAATTTTGAATTCACAGAAAATCTTTTTCAGTTATGTTTGGTGTTAAATCCTTTACATTATCTTCGTTTACTGTTAGAACTTTTCCGAGTATAAGGGATCATAAATTTTGTTTGGTTTCTAATATCCAACTGCACGTTATTATCAGTCTTGTGGTCTTTTGCTTCAAGGTTATGTCTTCAAATGTTACTGATCTAAATTGTTTTAATTCTTTATTCTCATATGAAGTGATACTTTGTGTAACCCACTTAACTTGTTAGTGTAGTCTGCACATGTTGTTACAGTATATTCATCTCTTCATCATCATCATTGGTTGATATTACTATATTTCCTGTTCCTATGGTAACTATTCTGATGACTGTTGTATTCCTGTTCACCACCACCACCACCACTGCTACTGAGTACATACAAGACACAATCACAGACATCTTTAAAACATCATTCCCCTATTGGCTAATCTGTTTTTTGACATTTCCAGAGTTTGGATAGCGTAGTCAGCGTAGTGACTAGGTATGGGCTGGACTGCCTGGGGTTCAAATTCCAGTAGGAGCAAGAGATTTTCTCTTCTCCAAAACTCTTCAGACAGGCTATTGGCCCTTGTTCAGTGGGTACCAGGGTTCTTTCCCAGGGAAAGAGCAATTGGGACGTGAAGTTCATCACTTATCCCATCTAATGCCAAGGGGCTAGACCTCTTTGCTGCCTGTATGCCTTCATGGTGTGCGAGGACAACTTCACTTTTTTACCCATTTTGCGACATTTTCACATTTTGACTGACAACTTACTAATGATTTCCTATATGTAGTGCTTTCCTTGTGGCTCTTCATTTCCATTTTATTATACTTGTTCAGTTTATTGGCATCATGTTTCTCTATGGAAGCTAATATTGATTAAATGAAGGGCTCCAAGATTATTGTGTCTAAAACTGATAAGGAATGGATACATGATCTCGCCCACTATGCTTTCATTGTATGCAACACATGCAGAAAGAGGGCATGTAAAATTTAAAAATGATAACTTAGCCTATGAGCAGGGTTATTTAGCCTGTAATTGTCATGGTGGCATCTTATTTTGGAAGGATCTGTGGGCACGTATTATTCTAACCAGAATAAACTACATTATTTTGGTTTTGTGACCCAACTGTGGACCCCACAGGCCTAACAGTAGACAACAGCAAGATTATGAATATGTTCCAAGAGAGTCTGAAATGAAATTTAATTTTATTTCAGAATTTCTAATTTGTTCATATTGTGTGGGTTTCTTCTTTTATGCCAAACTTTATCAGTGGCGTTACACTTCAAGGAAAATTATCTGCACTTCCTTTCGAATATAGTTTTATTACATCATAGATTGCAGATGCTTGTGAACTTGATGCTCTCCGGGAATATGTACGACATGGGTAACTTCTAACAAAAAGTTGGAAGCAACATGACCTCTGTAACAATGGCCATTGGCATGATCACGGTATCCATGGTGGCAATATTTACACTGTCACTCCACACAGTATAACACCGTTATTTATGATCTGTGACCATCCCAACTGAAAATTATATTGTTCTCATTTAAAATACTCGGAATCTGATAATGCAATGTGCTGCTATATCTTATTAAACATGATCTGCAGGAATAGTTTTAGTGACTGAAGACATATTGCCTACCATAAATAAGCAATACATAAATAAGGCAGTCTAGCACAATTATTTTTATTACAAAGACAAGAACTTTTGTTTTATAAAATTGTTGCATGTTTTTACCTGATGAGTCTTCATCGGGGTTGCAAAATGTTAAAAACAAGGCTAATTGTGTATTGTTTTTGTAATAAAAAATAATTGTATTGGGCTGTGTTACTTATACAATGTTAAGGATATCTTTGTCTTCATTTCTGTCAGGTTTGTGCACAGATATGAAATCTGCATTTCTCATGCTGGAACCTACTTCAGATCATAAAAATTTAATAAGTGTTTTCTTGTATATGAAGATGATTTTGTTGATTGTTGGGACTGAGGAACACCAAAGGCTGTAAGCAGTTTCATGGAGTTTATAACATTTTCTTGGACTGCTTTTGAAAATATGTATATCCACACTTTGTGGTTATGTCAAAGATTCCACATTGAAAATAACTGTAGTTTTGGATGTGAAAAAAGTGATCATTTGACTACACTTTATTTTGGTGTAAGTTGTAGTGTAATGCAATAGATTTTGTATCAAAGTAGTGAAATAAAATTGGCCATGATAGCGCAGTCGGTATAGCGACTCGCTACGGGCTGAACGGTCCGGGGATCGAATCCCAATGGGGGGCGAGATTTTCCGCACCCGTCCAGACCGACCCTGGGGTCCACCCAGCCTCCTGTACAATGGGTACCTGGTCTTTCCCGGGGGTAAAGCGGCTGGGGCGTGGCGTTGACCACCCACCCCCATCTAGCGTCGAAGTTGAAGGAAAAGTAGAGCTACACATCTGCTGCCCCTCTGGACCTCCGTGGCCTTTTCGAGGGTGAACTTTGGACCAACACAACTGATCTCATAACACCCGCCAACCAATTGGGATTAATTGCTTCATGTCATGGATTACAGCCTGTTCTTCGTAGACATCAACTTTGCCAGAGAACATCCATTAGAAATATCGATGACTGTAGGAATGTAATGAGAAAGCAATTCAGCGTGGCATTAACTGCGTTGTTGAACTAATAAAAATTAATTAAGGGTAAAAGTATATGTATGAGGAGCCTGGAAAAATGCATATCAGATAACTGGTTGGAAAAGCAGTCGCTTTACCTTGATATAAATTACGTCTTTCGCAGTTACAGTCTTTGACGATGTGTGCGTGGCATTCGTCTTGTTTTGTGCTATAAAATTGTACTGTGTCCAGCGTATGTATGGTTGTTGCTGATTTTGTACCCATAGGTTGATGTATTATTGTGAAAATGATTTTATTTATGAGACTCATAGAAATTCCATTGAGAACAGGAACAGCGAATTTGATACTAGGCTGCAGTCTCAATGGAACAGTGCTGTGGAGAAAGGATATTTTCGGTACCGCTTGAACATTAAACGTTCAAAACTATTGCCGGGAAAATATTCATTTTTGGCTCAGGTAAAGAACAGTACAAATGTAGAGCTTTATAGTTGTGTGGCTGATATTTACGTTTAATGAGGATGCGTTTTGTTGCGAAATATGCGTTTTTGAACGTGGTTTTTCCCGGTTCTCTATGGAGTTGCATAGAATGAGTGCATTTTAACCATGTTGTAAAATTTTCATTCGCGTGACAGTCATCTTGGCATTTTAACATTTTGCGTCAGATATTTGTTAAGCGGTATACGTGTTGTTTTCGTGAAGGTCGATGAAGTGGAAGAATGTTAGCACACAGCAACAACGTTCTGAAAGCATGTAACTGGTGTTAACGAAGTTGCTGAAGAGTACTGTGCATCGCTTCTAATTCTCTATTTTTAATACCTGTTTGCGGAAAGTCGTACTGTAGACGTTTATAGAGAGCCCTTGTTTTATTTACGAAGTATCAAATTGGTATTGTGGTTTTCAGAGTCTTTGTAGGCATATTCCAGAAGAGTATCTTTCTTCCACATACCAGATCTTGTTAAGTGCTGTATATATTGGTGCTGTATAAATGAACTGTAGTTGAGGCTGGTTGTTGAGCCACAGGTAGGAGAGTTGTGTCATTAATTGGTATTTGTTCATGACATAGATCCATCTGTAAATAATTTGGTTGCATTAACTATGTGTTCTAGATTGATAAGTAGTAATGCTTGTATAAGTTACTTAAAATTTTATTTTACAAGTAGGTGTGAGAAACTGAGGTGCGTTTACAGCCGTTATGAGACAGTTCTTTGGAGGAGATCCTTCATGAACATTAGATGACTGAACACCAAACTTAATAACATTACTGTAATAGGAAGTTTTAATGTTCTTTAGTAGTAGTAGGAGACCTATTGAAATTTTGTTGGTAAAATTTTACATTCCCCATGTATAGCTGTGGTTTCTACCTGTAACCCGTTCTTGCACTCTTGTCCCTTGAGAGACACTGTGATATGATTTTGCTGGATATGCTTAGTATGAACTGGGAAAGTTACAGAAAGACAGCTAGATGGAATAAGCAGTGCTGCTTCAATAGATAACATCATAGGTAATGTTAAGACTGCAGTACCAACATAAAAACATGGATACCTCCCATTGAAATTTATTGCTGTCTTCATGTGGTTCTATATGTAATTACTGACAAATCTGCCTGCTGTGTGATGCTGGTACACTGACAGAATGGCTAGGCTTAGGCTTTTGTGTGAGTTTCATTTGGATGTTTTTTTAATATGTTCCATCTTCCACGCATTAATCATATCCATAATATATGTATAAGTAACCAACAAAGTACATTACAATGTTTGATTTATTTTTCTCACCAACATGTTTTGGCTGCTGTTGCAGCCTTCTTCAGGGTGGTGATATTATTGCAAGAATACAGAGGTACAAATGTAGTTAGCTGTGTCGCTGTCATGCCATAACAAAAATTATTATAATTTCAGTTAAAATTGTATGAGTGATATAAATATAGATTAAAAATGGGTATTGATTAAATTCTTGGGAGTTACAATTGTTAAGTCTTTGTGGAGTGATACTTAATGCAGTGATGTGGTGTGCTGTAATCCAACGTGATGGTGATGTTTAGTCGGTGTGGTATAGTGTTGCACAGTGGGTTGATGGCTACAAATAAACAAACCATAGTTAGCTGCCAGATAAAATAAGGACCCTGTACATACAGGCCTAAATGTAATTATTATTTTCTGTTTGTGTTTTATCATGCATGTTAGTAGTGGAGATTACTGGAGATCATCAGTTTAGATTGCAATGTGATAGTTTGACTACTAATCTGATATACCTTAAAGAAAATGGGTATATAATGACACAGTGCATCAGCTGTTTATGGGAACTCAGTAACAAATTATTTGACAACAACAGTCTTGTTAAATTTGGTGTACCAGGATGATAGGCTAATTAAAATAAGTTCAAATGACACACGTAGGAAGTGTGTGTACCTAAATATATATTTGCCTGCAGTGTCTGTTCATAATGGTCTGAAGCCAGGAGGTAGTTTATTATGAGAGTGAAGGTGCAGATTAACACCTTCTGCATTATGACACCACATCATTTAATAAACAGGTACCATAATTGCTCACCATTGAACATGTAATCATATCCCAGGTAAGTGTTTACCAGTTGACAAAGCTTCTTATTTCAGAGGTCTTAAATCTTTATATAGTTTATTGTCATTGTTTTCCAGCTTTGCATGAGAATGAATGACTGTGGATATCCAAGAATATCAAGAGACACTGGAATTTAATGGCTTTGGGTCTCTGCTGCTGATGACAATATATTTGGCAAAAATGCTAATGCCATAAATAAAAACACATACGTTCTATTAACTAACTAATTCATTGGAGCAGAGTCCTTGTGAATCTGACAGGTCGTTAGTGAGTTAGGAAATTCCCCATCTTTTATGGATCCCGAAGTTTTTTTGCTGCACTAAAAAGTTGCCGCCACCTGTGCCTTTAATGAGCCAGAGCAATTCAGTCCATGCCTTTCAATCCCACTGTTTTGAAGATTCATTTTAATATTTTCAACCCGTCTGTGCCTAAGTCTTGCAAGTGGTCCCCTTCCCTCACGCCTCCCCACTGAAACCCTGTCTGAACCTCTCCTGTCCCATATATATGTGCTACATGCTCCATGTATCTCATTCTTCTTGATTTGATCACGTGACTGATTTTGGTGAGGAGTACAAAGCATAAAGCTCCTTGTTGGGTAGTCTTCTCCACTCCCTGTCACTCTGCCCTTAGACCCAAATATCTTCTTGAGTACCCTATTTTCGAACACCCGCAGCCTATGTTTCTCCCTCAAATTGAGAGACCAAGCCTCACACCCATACAAATCAACAGGCAAAATTACAGTTCTGTGTATCTTGGTCTTTATATTTTTGGACAGCAATCTGGAAGTCAAAATATTCTGCACCTGATGACAGCAAGCATTCCCTGACTTCGTTCTGTTCTTAATTCCTTCATGAATGGAATTTTGATTTGCTAACTTTTTGTTCACAAATATGTGAACTGTTCCACTCTTTCAAAGGATTTATTACCTATCTTTATGTTGTGATTTTGTCCTGCATGCTGGTCTCAAGGCATGTAATATATTTAGTGTTCTCAGCATTTACTTCTAGAACAGTCTCCTTACAAGGGGCTACTACAGGGTCTGTGTTTTTCTTAATAGTATGTATGCTTCTGCCCAACATATTTATGCTATCAGCATAAACCAGAATCTGATGTGTAGCATTTAATATAAAGCCATCCTGGTTTGCCTGGATCTTCAAAATGGCATATTCTAAAGAAAAATTGAAAAGCAATGGCAATAGAGTATCTCCTTGTTCAAACCATTTTTAATAGGAGACATGTCAGGCAAATGTTTGCCTACCTGGCCTCTGCTGTATGTTTCATTTAGACACATTTTTATAGCCTGTCTGGATTCATAGGGGCACCAAACTCAATAAGAATACTTTACCAGGCTTCCCTCCTAACTGAATCATAAGCTTTCTTGAATAGCTGATGCACTGCCTTATTGTATTCCTATTTTTTCTCAAGTAATTGATGAAAGCAAAATATATGATCAGTAGTTGACTTGCTATGTCAAAATGCACACTGATGATCTCCAATTATTTCAACTGCATAAGGATTTAACATGGGACTAAGAGGACACAGTAAGAGCACTATAATTTTTTTTATGGAAAAGGAAACAAAAATCATCAATTGGAAACAGAATTTTTTGTACACCCAAGAATAATATCGGCAGTTATGAGAGTAGAGTTTGGTAGCAATAGGATGTTATATATAGTTCTGAGATGTCACTGGTGTAATAGCATTGTTCTGAATGTTCATGCACCAGCTGAGGAGAAAAGTGATGGATGATTTAGAAGAGAGTTTTATGAGGAATTAGACCAGATTTTTTATCATTTTTCTAAGTACCATATGAAAATTCTATTAGGAGATTTTAATACAAAAGTGGGGAGAGAGAATATTTTCAAACCAACAATTGGGAATTAGAGTCTACTTCAGGATAGTAATGATAATGGTGTTAGAATAGTAAACTTTGCCACATCAAAAAAATCTATTTGTTAAGAGCACGATGTTCCCACACCAGAACATTCATAAGTACACCTGGATGTCTCCTGATGGGAAGACTCACAACCAGATTGATCACATATTGATAGATAGGAGACGGTAGTCGAGTATACTAGATGTATGAAGTTCCAGGGGAGCTGACTGTGATAACAATCACTATCTGGTGGTTGCAAAAGTTAGGGAAAGATTGGCAGCAAATAAACAAGCGGCACAGAAGTTCCATGGGGAAGGTTTTAATCTCAGGAAGCTAAATGAGCTGGAGGTCAGGAAACAGTATCAGATTGAGATTACGGACGGGTTTGCGGCTTTGGAGAACTTAAGTGATGGTGAGGACGTAAACAGGGCTTGGGAGAGCAGTAAAGAGAACAAAAAAAACCAGCTAAAGAGAGTCTAGGTCTGCACGAATTGAAGCACCATAAACCATGGTTTGATGAAGAATGTTTAGGTTTTTTAGATCAAAAGATGCAGGGTAGAATGCAGTGGGCACGTGATCCAAGTCAAAGCAATGTAGATAAGCTGAACACTGTAAAGCATGAAGCTAGCAGACATTTCAGGAACAAAAACAAGGCATATCTGAAAGCTGGAATTGAGGAACTTGAAAATAACAGTAAGATCAAAAATATGAGGGACTTGTATAGGGGCATCAGTGACTTTAAGAAGGATTAGCAGCCTAGAACTAACATAGTAAAGGATGAGAAGGGTGATGTGGTTACAGATTCCTACAGTATTTTGGCTAGGTGGAGGAACCATTTTTCTCGGCTACTGAATATACGTGGGGTTAATGATGTTAGGCAGACAGAGTTATGCACATCAGAACCACTAGTGCCTGAGCTAAGTGCATTTGAGCTTGAGTTTGCTATTGAAAAGCTAAAAAGTAGCAAATCACCAGATGTTGATCAGATCCCAGCAGAACTGATTAAGGCAGGGGATAGGACAATTAACTCTGAGATCCATCAACTTATTTCTGTTTGGAATAAGGAGAAATTGCTTGAGGAACAGAAGGAATTGATCATTGTACCTATGTATAAGAAGGGTGAAAAAACAGATTGTAGACTTTTGGCAGCTGTGTACCAAATTTTATCCAGCATCCTGCCGTCTAGGTTAAATCCATATGCAGAGGAAATTATTGGGTATTATCAGTGCGGATTTTGACACCACAGGTCAACTACTGATCATATATTCTGCATTCGTCAAATACTTGAGAAAAAATGGGAATACTATGAAGCAGTGCGTCAGCTGTATATAAACTTCAAGCAAGTTTATGATTCAGTTAGAAAGGAGGTCTTGTATTATGTTCTTATTGGGTTCAGTATCCCCATGAAACTGGTAAGGCTAATAAAAGTGTGTCTGACTGAAACCTATAACAGAGTCTGGGCAGGCAAGAATTTGTCTGATTTGTTTCCTATTAGAAATGGTTTGAAACAAGGAGATGGTCTATTGCCATTACTTTTTAACTTTGCTTTAGAGTACACCATTAGGAGGGTTCAGGTAAACCAGGATGGCTTGAAATTATATGGTACACATCAGCTTATGGTTTATGCTGATATTGTTAATATGGTGGGAGGAAGCATACATACTATAAAGGAAAATGCAGAAGCATTGGTAGTGGTTAGTAAGGAAATTGTACTAGACGTAAATGCAGATAAAACTAAATACATGGTCATGTCTCGAGACCAGAATGCAGGACGAAGTCACGGTATATAGACTGATTATAGTTCCTTTGAAAGGGTGGAAGAGTTCAAATATTTGGAAACAACCATAACAAATCAAAATTGTATTCAGGAAGAAATTAAGAGCAGATTGAAGTCAGGGAATGCTTGCTGTCATTCGGTGTAGAATCCTTTGTCTTCCAGTTTGCTATCAAAAAACTTAACGATTAAAATATACAGAACTATAATTTTGCCTGTTGCTTTGTATGGGTGTGAAACTTGGTTGCTCACATTGAGGGAGGAACATAGGCTGAGGGTGTTTGAGAATGGGGCGTTGAGAATATTTTGGCCTAAGAGGGATGAGGTGACAGGGTTTTGGTGGGGAAACCTGAAGTAAAGAGACAACTTGGGAGACCCAGGCCTAGAGAGGAAGATGGTATTAAGGTGGCTCTTCAGGAAGTGGGATGTGGGGGGTGTGGACTTGATCAAGCTGGCTCAGGATAGGGACAGGTGGTGGGCACTTGTGACTGCGGTAATGAACCTTTGGGTTCCATAAAATGCAGGGAATTTCTTGACTAACTGAAAACCTGTTAGCTTTTCAAGAAGGACTCTGCTCCATAGAGTGAGTAAGTAAGTAAGTAATTAAATATATGGATTTAACCTTGACAGAAAGATGTCGGATAGAATTTTGCTTGTAGTTGACAAAAGTGTTATGCCTCAATAATTACTACAGTCTGTTTTATTTTCCTTCTTATAGTTTGGTACATGATCATCTCTCTCCACTGCTCAGGCAATTCCTCCTAATTCCAAATATAATTAATAAACTCTTGAATCTCAGAATGAATTCTCATACCTCCTGCTTTAACTAGTTCTGCTGGAATTTGATCAGTACTTGGTGATTTGTGTATTTTACCTTTTCAGTAGCTATCTGAACATCATTGGCACTGGGCTGAGCCGCTAGTGGCTCTAGTGTTGTTTTCATACAGTGCTTTTCACATTCCGTGTGCCCAGAAGTTCTGTTCTCCTCCTCTTCCTCCTCCTCCATTGGCGCTACAGCCCACTGTGGGCTTTGGCCTGTCGAACAATGTCCTTCCATTTTTTCCTATCTGCCACCAACTCTTTCCATCTTCTCACTCCCAGCACTTGAAGATCTCTTTCTACTTCCTCTTTCCATCTTTTCCCGGGTCTTCCCATTCTTCTCGTCCCTTCCAGTTCTTGAGTGAAGATCTTTTTGGGCATCCTATCCTCCTCCATTCTCTCTAGGTGACCTAACCAGCTTATCCTTTGCCTTTTTATCCATTTTACTATATTTTCTC
>Ga0131853_10004831_pt1 | contig 24202 bp, 15 predicted proteins | sample TergutLab28metaG_FD_92764 | JGI IMG/M metagenome (GOLD analysis project Ga0131853, IMG submission 92764) | Labiotermes labralis P1 segment gut microbial communities from Petit-Saut dam, French Guiana - Lab288 P1 (version 2) (version 2) | ecosystem: Host-associated > Arthropoda: Insects >...
AAACATACGAAACATACGAAACATACGAAACATACAAAACATACGAAACATACAAAACATACAAAACATACGAAACATACAAAACATACGAAACATACAAAACATACAAAACATACGAAACATACAAAACATACAAAACATACAAAACATACGAAACATACGAAACATACAAAACATACAAAACATACAAAACATACGAAACATACAAAACATACGAAACATACAAAACATACGAAACATACTCTCAAGGATCTGAAATAATTAATTTTCATTCTGTGCAATGTTATACATAAAATAATTTTTCATATCTTCTAAATATACATAAAAGTAAAGTTAAAGATCGCTTTAGAACAGACAGTGAAGGCCCAGAAGGGGGAAGTAGAGTTATAGCCTTACTCTTTCTTTAACCTCGTCACTGGATGGGGGTGGATAGCCAAGGCCACGACCCTTCCGCTTTACCCCCTGGGAAAAGACTTGGTATCCGTTGTTTAGTAGGCTGGGTGGAACTTAGAGCCGGTCTGGGCGGGCGCGGAAAATCTAGACCCCAACAGGGTTCGATCCCCAGATCGTCCAGGCAGTAGCGAGTCGCTATACCGACTACATAACTTTTATTTATCATATTTATTTACAATGAACTCTTTTCCTATATGTTTTTATCTCTAGGATCATCTTAGAAGAATTTATATATTTTATCACAGAGAAATGTATTACTGTAACCACCCTGAATGTGTTTCTTGCGAACAAAACACGTATGCGAAAATTTTAATATACATAAATATGATACGTTAACGTTATATGTTGTTATCATAATTACGTATACATTACAATTGTTTCAGAACATAGTACCAAGGAGCATGTACTGACTTACGATACTCAGATTCAATGGATGACAGAGAGTATTGCGTAATGACCAGCGTCGTGGTTAGTACCATTCACCAAGTACTGTCAGGTTGATGAAACGAGGGAGGGGAGTTGGGGGGGGGGAGCAAGATTAGAAAGGTCTTGTAGTACCGTTTGTGGTATTAGTAGATGAACACTACACTGTTGTACGGGCATTTCAAGGGAAAGGTAAGTGGCTGATTAAGACATAGATAGGTGGATAATAACTTTTTAAAATTACCGTATAAAAAATGGGTTTTTATAATGGAGACTGGATTTAATTCGCACTGCATGAGGTTTAATTGCGGCGTCTTAAGAACATGGTTATGAACCTTCGCGGCCCATAAAAGGTGCGGAATTTCGGAGTCAGAAACATACACAGAACGATCAGCATGCTTGAGTCGCATAACAGCAAGCATTGCTGTTTAATTCTAAAAAAAAAAAAATGAGCTGAGAGTTTACAAATTTTTAAACTGTTCTATCAGAAAATATACTCTTTTTCATGTTTGGGCTTTAGATAACAATTTTCTAGAAGGTTTATATGAAATTCTATGTACATAAATCTCCTCTAATCTACCTGTCTGGTGCCGAAATATGTAAGAGGGTATAATTGGTGATAAAACAGTTCAAACATGTCAACTGTAAGAACATCTTGTTGGAATTATGCAGCAGTAACTTAACTGCGCGCAGTAACAATGCTATTAATTTAATAGCCAACGTTTACAGAATTTATTCTTTCTCTAACTATATTACGCACATAATTTGTTCTTATTTTTCGTCCTCACATACATAACCAAACGCTCTAAAATTATATATTGTATATGTGTCTATTTCACAGTGCTTAAGGTGCTGTGCTACAAGGTCGCTGGTTCGATTCCCAATGGTGTCATTGGAATTTTTCATTGACATAATCCTTCCGATCGCACTATGGCCCTGGGGTCGATTCAGCCTCTAACAGAAATGAGTACCAGGATTATTTTCTGGGGGTAAAAGCGGCCGGTGCGTAAGGCTGACAACCATACCAACATCCTGGGCCATTGTCACTTAATCTGGGAACCTTAATTTCTTGGAACCCTGTGGGCACCTCGGGCTTGTAATGGGACTGATATAAGTTATATGTGCCTATATTACTACTACGCTGGTGATTTATATTTGATATTAATCTGATATATTAACGCTCAATCTAAAATAATTATTTCTGTATTACTTATTTCAATTGCAGTACTAAAAACAAAAGAGAAACTGCAATACATCTCATTATAAGAGTTCAGGACAATTCTATTCCGGAAGCACCGATCACGCTGGCTGAAGCGAAAATTTTCTTTTGTATTCTGGAGGTGCCTGATTCGAATATTGGTGGGGATACCAATTATTATGATTGAGATTTTCCGTCATTTTTCTCGGACCCTCCAAACAAGTGTCGGGTTGTTACCGTTAAACAAATTAAGACTGCTTATTTCAATATCGTTTTGAAATCACTATTCACTGTAGTCTAGCAAACTGACCCTATAAAATCGTGTAAATATTGGAAATAAATTAGAGAATAAAAGTTCCAGATACATACGATATTACATATCGTGTTCAAAGACGAACCTGTAGTTGTAATAAATGCTACTTATTTTACACTGCATTTTGTTGTGATGCCTTTACATCACAACAGTCATAATTTCTGTTCATAAAGGAGACTCTTGTTGGGAAATGGGTGAAAACTGACCGGTGGGTTACAGGGTATGTTCAGTGAGTCTGGCTTCTTGAGTCATGTATGTCAGCACAAACTGCCCTCTTTGTGTTGCCAATAGATGACCGAGTTTCAATATAAAATCTGTGTTCAACCTACTCGGCCCCATGACAATCAGCGGAAAATCCGTCAGGCGGTCTCCTTACCACTTGCTTTATTCGGCCTGTAAGAAATCACGTACATTTATTATACGCTTGACCAGCTGCTGAATCCAACTGCACACGGTTCAAGTAGGTCTCCCTGAAAAATTGCTTTCATTCATCCTTATAACCTACGTGAGGCTGTTCGCAGGATCCTTTTTGGCGTGACGAATCTAAAGAGTTCTACTTCTGTGCATTCCTTGAACAAGGCGCACAAAATGAATGCGTAATTGGGACATGTCTGCCCGTTCGCTTTAGTGTTTTAGCAGTGAAACTCCTCAAATGAATATTATAAAGTTTGGTATTTGTGCTGCACTCTACAAGCTAGCGTTCAAATTACACTACACCGCGTATCGGCCGGTTACGACCATCTACATTTAAAGGAAATCACTAGAATAACAACAACAACAACTATTATTATTATTATTATTGTTATTGCTATTATATTTGCTTTTTTGTTATATGATGATGTATTTAATTAAACGTAATTATCAAAGTTATAATTTATTATAATTTTTATGAATCAATAAATCCCTACGATTTGCTCAACTGTTTCCATTTTAAATCAGCTGTCTTTCTTAATAACAACTTTGAGAAATGTCTTAAAGATCGTGAAGTAATATCACAATGAAGAAAATAAAATTTCTCGCTGCCTACACGCAATTTACATTTGTAAATATTTTGAAACTTCTCACACCTCGTTTTCAAAAAACATTTTTCGTAATGTAAAATGTAGAATTCCTGTAGACGCATATTTTGCTCTGTAAGCTTACCCATTTTTGCACTTGGTAAATATTTAACCAAACACAGAATGCATGTAAGCTATATACGTATTATGACGGTATGTGATGGTGTCTGTGGAATGTAGGTGACAATTATTACAGGAAATGAACATCTAGCACATTGGGTTATTCAAACGGCTAAGAAACCCGTCGAAAGATAAGTGAAAAAGTAAGTAAGTAAATAAATAAATAAATAAATAAATCATGGCGTGTATCGTGTATACTCCGGTAGAGTACGCCTACTTTCCACTTCTGCTGATCTGCAATTAACGCACGCGTCTGAATTTCCAAAGAAACTTCCTGCTCAGAAGGAATAATTTGGCTCCTGTTGTGGAAATGGAGACATTGGTACCGTTCCCCAAAACTGTTTATCGACATTGAAACAGCTGTGGTCCTTATGCAGAGCTGCATGATATGGTACTTAACATGTGGTGAACCGGAGAGGACTGGAAAAAATTATATTTGATACTTCTGGCAATATAATCTATTTCTGTACGATTCTGACAGTGGCACAAAGTATTTCATATCATTATCTGTTTGGACATGATCTACTATTCTTGTTCAAAATAAAAATAAGTGATACTACGTTTCCGGGACAGGCTGTTTCGAAATTTTAGTGGTTTGAATTTTATATTAAAAAACAGGCAATTAACAAAGGTCCCAGCTGAACATGGATCCAAATATTATCCCCATTTATAAATAATGAAAAATCTGCAAAGGAGTTCAAGACAGTTAGTGTTACATCCACTCGTCTTTTATATCTACCTACCAAATGAAAGCCATAATTTTGCACTACACCAAACATACCTGGTGCAGGGAAGCAAAGAATAGTATAAATTTATGTGTATCAGCACAACTCTGTCCCTTGTCCAGACCAGCTCTGATCCCAACATAAAGCCTCAGTAGGTACCGGAGATGAAACGGCTAGAGCGTGAAGCCCACTATTCACCTTCATCTCGTGCCGGTGCTATATTACGTAAAACCTTAACTACATTCAACCATACATATTCACCTTCTTCCGTGTTACATATATACCTTTGGCCTGCTATGTTATTTAACGTTGTATGTGCCGTGCATCATATTCATATAACCTTTCATTGACCAGCAATTATGCGCCATCCTATTTATACTAGATTACAAGTTAATTATTGCTCAAACTCGTCTCGTTGTTCATTGACACCATCTTCAGGGAGCCCCGCGTTAAACTGTAAGTTTTTTGAAACATCAAATTATTAAAAGAGCAGGCTGGCCTCATGTCATAAGGTAGCAATTTTACACACAAAATTCACAACTTTAATTACCATAAAAGCCTTTCCACTGATGTTTATGTCTGTTAAAATATTTAAAAATTTAAACAATTTTTCACACGGAATGCACCACTCTATATACAAATAAAGCCGCTTTATTTATGCGTACGACTCTAAAGTACAGTAGAACTCCACTAATCCGGACGCTGGTTATCCGGATCGGCTTGGCCCTTCGGGTAGATTTGTCGAGAATAATACAAAATTAACTTGTCTTGAAATTAACGGTTATCGGATGAAGTACAGTACAGTGTTATGGCTCCTAGAACTTCAAATCAGGCGTAGTCGAAAGTTTTAGAAGTTGGTACATACTGTCAATAGTAACAGCCGAACTTCAAACTGCCAATTTAGCCTGTTTTCAAAGAAAAATCCAATTATCCGGATTTTCAGCACATCCGGGTGGCTCGGCGTCCTAGCTGATCCGGATAAATGGAGTTCTACCGTAGTTAGAAGATTAAACCACAAAGGCACCACTTTTTTTTACTTTGTTGACGTGCCTACATGGTGAAGATGTGCATCAAAATGGTTGTGTTGGACAATAAGAGGTGACTTTGGCCTGCTAGTTCAGGATACGTTACGGTAGGAAGCTAACATCACCTGCTCTTCCTCACCACCCTATTTGCGAACGCGGTCTCGCAAGAGTATATCAAACCATCACTCCATATATATGAATGGCCTAAGACTGTGCAAGCATTAGGCCACGCGACAGTTCGGGACTCCCTTTCTCAAGCCTCAGCAGAGATACAGCTTTCAGCACGAGGTCTGTCTCTCCCTGGATGAAAATGACTGCCTGTTCTGTCCGTCTGCCTTCCTAGCTCTACTCAGCCCGGAGGCTGATGCTGGGGTATTGACAGCCCTGCCTTTGTACCTCCCACTGTGATTGCTCAATGTAAGTCCCTGTTTTGTGGTAGTACATGGCGATAAGAGTGTTCGGTGTGGATCAAAGCAGTGGTCGTGAACGCCTCTCAAAATCTCAACAATACTATGACTGCTAAAGGAGCGCTGACCAAAGTCATTCAGTCCGTGTCTAGTAGGTAACACAAACCGACTTACTAACTAATGCACTAAGTGATTAACCAAATTTGTAACTATCTTATTTGTTAGTTTCTTAAATTTTACAGGGACACCTTTGGTGGCAGTAGCGCAGTTACGCTGTTCCATGTCGTCCGTCAGACGTCTTTAAGTCCCATCGGCCTGTTAGTCATAGCTAGAGGAGTTCCTTGGTAAGGGTTCATCCCCGAAACGCGCTCGTGCCAATTCTTTTTTCCCGGTATGCGATTTTGTGCCCAGTATTGAACATCTGTAGCTCATTTCGAATAGTCTTACTGCTCATTTCTTCTCATGACATACTACTAGTACCTCCTCTCAAATATTTCGTTTCAGCCATTTCTTTTCTCTGTCAAGAGACCAATTGTCATGACTCGACCGTCATCGTGTCGTAGTTCTTGAGGAAAACAATGGGTGATGGGAGTGAATAGTGATAATGGAAGTGAAAGGAAATTCTGAGAAGTTGATGTTCATTTTGTGTGTTAAGATACAATCACCCAGGTCGCCTGGAGATATTAAAACCAGATACCTCCAAAACAAAAATTAGTTTCAAACCACTTACTTAGCCTCTTTCTTGACACAACATCACGTTGTGCTATTGGTGACCACCGCTGAAGTAGTTCTTTGCCACCAGTACAGCAGCATAGCCGTTTGCGTTCCTGACGAGGCAGTGACGTTACTTTCGGGACCTGAAGGTGACAAACTTTTCTTAAAGTAAAATTAAAATGGGGGGGACCGCGGTGGCACACTGGTTAAGGTGCTGGAAGGTCTCTGGTTCGATCCCAGCTAGTGTCATTGGATTTTTCATTGACATAAAATCCTTCCGATCGCACTATGGCCCTGGGGTCGACTCAGCCTCTTAACAGAAATGAGTACCAGGAGGATTTCCTGGGGGTAAAGACGGCCCATGCGTAAGGCTGACAACCTTCCACCATCTTGTGCCGTTGTCACGAAATCTGGGAACCTTAACTTCCTGGAACCCTCTGGGCCCCTCCGGGCGTGTAACGGGACTGCTTTACCTTTTTAGAATTAAAATGAGCAATGGAAGTTCTTAAAACATTCTTGCAACTCACACTGCTGAGAGACTTCAAGTCATGCTCGCGTTTGATTACAAGTATATATATAAGACATGAAAGTTATAAATGCATATTTTTTTTTGCAAATAAAAACAAGACATGCACTCTACGCATAACGTAACAATGAGGCGCGTCGTGTAACCATTGTTGCAGTGGAAAAACAATAAGTGTTATATATTCTGAAAGTGTGTTTGTAGCCTTAGGTATCCAGCATGCAATGAACTTGCGCCTTGTTGTTTCCTGTGGCCTGTACGTCTGTATAGTATTTTTCCACATTATCTCATTAACGTCTCTTTTTTCGGTAAATAGTGATTGAACATAGAATGTGTGTTTTGATTTTCTTCACGAATTCTGTCTGAAACATTTCTCATTCTAAGAAGAATTCAGCGAGATATAATCACAAACGTGCATGTCTTCATGTAACGTGCCGCTTTTCTTACGAGTTTTTAGCGAAAATTAAATGTTCTCGGCAGATTTTCGAAAAATACTCAAATATCGCATTTCACGAAAATGCGTCCAGTGGGAACCGAGACGTTCCGTGCGGACGGACGGACATACAGACGGACAGACAAGAAGCCAATAGTCGCTTCTCGCAGTTTTGCGATCGCGCCTAAAATTAGAACTCCTTCTACATCACTACAGACCCAACCTGTGCGGATATTAAGGTGAGTGGGCAGCATCATGCTTCGGCCGCTTTATACCTGTGGCTTGAGGATTTCCTGCGCCTGTAAGAGGCACTCTGGGGCTCAGATTTTTACACATGTAAAAGGTAAAGCAATCCCGTTTCAGGCCTGGGAAAACCCCGAGGGTTCCAGGAGGTTGAAGCTCCCAGATTTTAAGACAATGGGGACGTGAAGGTGGTAAGGTTGTTAGCCCTACGCACCGGCCGCCTTTACCCCAGTAAATATTCCTGGCACTCATTTCTGATAGAGGCTGAGTCAACCCCAGGGCCATAGTGCGGCCGGAAGGATTATGTCAATGAAAAATTTCAATGACAGCAGCGGGAATCGAACCCGCGACCTTCCGGCTTGTAGCGCAGTGCCTCAACAAACTGCACCACCGCGTACCCCTTTTTACACGTGTGGTGGGAAGAATTTCGGCACACCTGATACAGTTTGGTGTTCAGCAGGTGGCAGTCTAGGACCGCCGCATTGGTTCGCTGAAAATGCAGCTTTGGAAATAATGACGGAAGTTCAGCGAAAATATGTTCACTCTGCCTGTTAGTCAAGAAATACATACAGACAGCCCCCGGCTCACTTAAGCCCTGATTTAAAGTAACTCCATCTTACAAGCGTTTTTCCATTAACAATTGTTTTGTAATTCCTTCTTGTATACTGGCTTGCTATTAACTTCTGTACTGTGGACAGCTGTTTTAGGCACGTTCACATACTTGAGAAAAGCGCCGATTAGGTTCGTCATATCGGTCCGTCCGCTCATCCTTCCATTAGCCTATCTACGTGTATCAGCTCGGCTCTTACCTGACGGATTTTTGTGAAATTTAGTATTGGAGGCCTGTTCGAAAATGGGTCGAGACGTTCCAGATATGGGTAGAATGAAGACGTAAAAGTGATTATTGTTACCGCCTACATAAATACATTGTTGACTGCGATACGTAAAGCAACAGTGTAAAAATTAGGCATGTTGACTTTCCTTTGTTGACAGCGGCATACAGATTAGAAATTCTATAAGAACACATATTTGTCGTAGAAATAATAATGAACGAAGTCTACAGTGAAGGTATAGTCCGTGTGTGCGCCTTCAACTTACGCGAAGGAGCCACGGTATTACGTTATAGGCAACCTGAATTGCCGGTCTTTTATGTTTTCGACAAAATTACTCTTTGCTTAGTCTTTCAGGAGACAGTTACAGGATTAACAATACACACAGAAGGGCGCATATTATATAAACAAATTATATTGTATATTTTGACGTTTTGCTGACCGTGCATCTCAGTATATTTAACTCACTAATTAACCAACTTGATGCACATTTTTATTTTACAATAAGTTTATTTCATACCTCTACATGTTTCGAGCACGTGTGCTCATCATCAGAAGGTCAAAATTACATTACACACCGGCCGGTATCATCACACCTATATGTATGATGATACCAGAGGGTGTGTAATGCAATTTTGAACTTCTGATGATGAGCACATGTGCTCGAAACATGTAGAGGCATGAATTAAACTTATTGTAAAACAAAAATGTTGTGCATCAAGTTGGTTAATTACTGAGATAAATATTATATATGTACACTCATACCCCACATAACGACGTTTCGCTCAACGACGGACAGCGTACACGATGGTGGTACCATAAGATAAAAATATTATAACATAATATTATTTTACCATTGTGTTACAGTTGCCTACAGTATTCAGTACAGTAACATGCTGTACAGGTTTGTAGCCTAGGAGCAATAAGCTATACCATTTAGCCTAGGTGTGTAGTAGGCTATACTATCTAGGTTTGTATAAGAACATTCTATGACGTTCGCACAACGACGAAATCGCCTAACCACGTATTTCGCTGAACGTATTCCCGTCGCAAAGCGACGCATGACAGTACAGCACATGTGAGTGAACTTTGTGGGTAGCGGGTCGAATTCCAACTCACGGGCACGTCGAGCTGCTTAAACGTGACGCAGAACAGAATCTGTAGGTCAGTTGAAGTGTTTGTGCTTGAAACTATATTTAATAGAATTTGTCAGTTCACAACTAAAAATTTTTGTCCTTACTCATTATTCATTGTAGCATGTTTCGGCCTACGTGGCCATCTTCAGTAAACGTGTAATTTGTATAAGTATTGACTAATTTGATTGCGAAATTACGTGTTATTTAAATATAGTTCATATATTGTCACAACGGGATGCAAGGTGTAAAGCTTGTATGTATTTTGTCTATCGTCCAGCTGTTATTATACGCAGGAGCAGTTTAGAATAAGTGACAGTCAGAATGTGTATTTGCTTTGATGTTACCTCATGACAGATCACGTGTAAATGCGGGAAGAGAATGAACAAAAGGTTTCATATGTCAGTGGGTTGAGGTATATACTTATATAAACATATATATATAAAGGTAAAGTATTCCCGTTACAGGCCGGATGTGGCCCAGAGGGTGGGTAGAGGTAGATCTACTCTTCCGTGATCGTAGCACTAGAAGGGAGTGAGTGGTCAGCAGCACACCCCGGCCCCAATTCACCTCCGGGAAAGACCCGGTACCCATTTTACAGGAGGCTGGGTGAGCCCCAGGGCCGGTCTGGACGGGCGGAAAATCTCTTCCGCACCAGGATTCGATCCCGGACCGTCCAGCCCGTAGTCAGTCGCTATACCGACTGAACTACCTGACCCACGTACATACATACAAACATATATATATGCGTGTGTGTGTGTGTGTGTGTGTAGTATAGTGTAAATCACTGTTTCATGAACTGTTACGGACTACCGCTATTCAGAAATTTGTACTACTTCGCTTTACGTACTGCGCTGGAGAGCTCAGTTAGTTTAGTGACTAGGTATCGTGTTGGACGACCGTGAAATGGGCATTCATTTGCCCGCTGGGGCGGAGAGTACTCTTCACTCTGGCACTTTGTCCAGACCGGCTCTGGGGCTTACTGAATCTCCTGTTCGTGTCTACGGCGGGATTTTTGTCAGGAAAAAATTCGTCCGGCAATGCGGCTGACCACTTCCTTTCTTCTAGCTCAGAATGTACAGAAATGCTGGAATTACACCTCTGATCCCCTAGATATTATTACTGGCGTGGTGTTAAGTTAGTTAGACAAAGGTCACGGTTTACTTAACGTCGTAATACGGACATAGAGAGTTTTATTTTCGGCTCCAAGAGTTCATACTTTTCTTTTTTGATGCTCGTGTGACCGTGCATCCTTAATATGAAATTACGTGTGAGACCAACTAGATGCAACAATAATGATATATTAATAATCCATTAGCTCAACATGTTTCGGGCATCACTATGCCCATCTTCAGGAGCGCTAGACCGTGTACTCGTATTACTGCGTATGATTTTCAGCCCGATGTATTGGCTGGTGTCTTGGGAAGCCAGGAAGCAGGCCGTGTGCACTGTGTACACAGTGCACACGGCCCGAAACATGTTGAACTAATGGATTATTAATAAATCATAATTGTTGCATCTAGTTTGTCTCACACGTCATTTCATACGTTTCCTCATTTTCTTCTGACAGTAACCTAATAGTGTTTAAAATCATGACCTGAATTTTCCCCTCCAAATCCGGCCTAATTGACCATTTACTGTAATCATGGTAACTAACTCCATGGAGCAGTCCTTCTTGTGAAGCAACTAAACCTTCAGCTAGTCAAGAAATTTTAGAGAAGGCATCATGAATTGCTCTAATGAAGTATATAATGAACACAATAATATACGTCAGCACAACAAGTATTTATTGAAGTAATAGGCTACATGTTTCGACCTGTTAACAGGTCATCATCAGGACTTCGGGAGAACTAATCAAAGCTGCTGTTAAGAAATTGGGATCCAAATATCATTTACAGTCGTAAACAAATATAAAATCTGGTACTGGATAAAATATGATACATACACCATCTAGTTAAAACAATTAAAACATGATTTGGTATTTGACACATAGGACAGTATTTATCAACATTAAATTGTCTGCTGGATCATAGGTGCTATTGTGTTTCCACTCGGTGTGGTGAAAATCGTGTGGTATTGCCGGTAAGGGGTTTCCGTGTTGCCCAGTATATTTCAAAGTGTATTTCCAACTGGGTGAGTTTTATGGGTCGACCTTGTGTTAGGATTGGTAACAAGCTAGAGAATATCCGTCGTGTGTAGGGTCCGTTGTATGTTGTTACTTGAGGTGTAAACTATCCTCCCTTTGGAGCTGTACTCACTGTGTATAAGAATACTGTGGCTGTCCTGTGTATCGCGGCAGGCTGGATCTCCCCGGTGAAATGAAAGAAATTTCCCCCATTATATGGAATCCGGAGGTTCATTACCGCATTAAGAAGAGCCCGCCACCTGTTTCTGTCCTGAACCAGATCAGTCCAGTTCATGGCCCCTTCCCATCCCACGTTTTGAAGATCATTTCGACATCATCTACGCCTAGGTCCTCCAAGTTGTCCCTTTATATCAGGTTTCCCCACCAAAACTCTGTACGCATCTCTCATGCCCCCGGTAATCATGATATTAAATCATACAAAATATAATATTGTAAAACGCTATAAAACTTTGCAATATTCTCACATGTGCAACGGAACTATCGTCATTAACTATCGTCATTAACTAACAAGCTAACTTTATTCAAAATAATTAAATTAACTGTAAGTGAAGAAACCGGATATCATATTTATGAGACTACTTGAATACTGATGTTGCTATGTAGAAGCCACTTTCACACTGTGATATTGTACTGCAGATCATAATGAAATGAGTTCATTTTTATCCGCTCTTGCACTTTCATATACAGTGTGTCACTATTGTTATTGTGTTTGGTGTGGCGAAAGGCGGAACAATTCATGTCAGAGAGTACTGCATACCTTGCTCTGTATTCTGGTGTGTATTGAAAGCCTGTAATTATACATATAATAAGCTTCTCTAGATGGAAGCAGCATTCTTCTTGCTTGCTAATTACAAAGCAGCACAATGAAGAAGAATGGCTTCCCGTGACAACTTGCTTACCGAACAGTGAATGTTTCACCTCAGTAGCAAATATTGCCTTGTTCATATTTTCACCGTCTTGAATGCGTCAATACGCTGCAAAAGTAAGCACATTTCAAGTGTCTTTTTATGCGACCAACTAAAGAACCTTTCGTCAGATTTCACTTAAGTCGCTAGGTTTGGGGCTATTGTGTATCAATTTATTTATTTCAAGGGTAAACTTTTCCCCGCGCACGCCTTGAAAGCGTATGCGGGAGTGTAGATATACTCCACTAATTCTTAACTTTTCACCAGACCTAGGTGATTGGTCAACTTTAATCCCCGGTTGCTTTAATAACATGTAGGATGGGCCACAGAGCCTATCTGGAGTTTTAGAGTAGAAAATTTCTCCTCCCCGTACTTAAAATCGACGCACAATTCTGTGGTCGTCCAGTCCGTAGTCTGGTCAGTTTTCCGACTAAACTGTACTGACTACTGTTTGCTTAATTAAAACCAGAGTAGAAGAATAATGGACTGAGTGGGGAAATACCAAGTGGCAACACTGAACAGTTGAGATACAGCGAGGAACACAGGGGCAGTCAATTCCAATCTGCAACTAACAAAAATTAAGTACGAATATTACTGGAAGATCTAACACCCTCGTACGCTAGTAGCTCTATCTCACACCAACGTACGCTAGTACCTCTATCCCACACCAACGTACGCTAGTAGCTCTATCTCACACCAACGTACGCTAGTAGCTCTATCTCACACCAGCGTACGCTAGTACCTCTATCCCACACCAACGTACGCTAGTACCTCTATCCCACACCAACGTACGCTAGTAGCTCTATCTCACACCAACGTACGCTAGTACCTATATCTCACACCAACGTACGCTAGTACCTCTATCTCACACCAACGTACGCTAGTAACTCTATCTCACACCAACGTACGCTAGTAGCTCTATCTCACAACAACGCACGCTAGTAGCTCTATCTCACACCAGCGTACGCTAGTAGATCTATCTCACACCAACTTACGCTAGTAGATCTATCTCACACCAACTTACGCTAGTAGATCTATCTCACACCAACTTACGCTAGTAGATCTATCTCACACCAACTTACGCTAGTAGCTCTATCTCACAACAACGCACGCTAGTAGATCTATCTCACACCAACTTACGCTAGTAGCTCTATCTCACGCCAACGTACGCTAGTAGGCGTATCTCTTCTGACACCAGAAGCCGAACTGTCTAGCACTCTGTGTACCGCTGGTCACTAGAAATGTTACAGTCGGCCATCGCTAAATAGATGTGGCGCGTGGTTCTTCAATGTAACGGCACTATATGTAAGAAAACTTTGCGACTAAAGTGGCCAACTAAGACCTTTGGCCTGAAAGGGAGGAAGTAACAGAAGAGTGGAGAAAGTTACGTAATGATAAGCTTCATAATTGGTAATTTTGGTCGTCGTTGAGAGGCTGAGCAAATTACGGAGAATAAGGAAGTTGGAATATGTGGCACACGAAGGGGACGTAATAAGGCTGTATATTATGCGATTTTACTAAGTCTGAATAGAAAGGTCGATTTCTAATAACTGAGTGTAGATGAGGTTATATTAAAATGATTCTTAGGAAAACATAAGGAGTGTCTTGACTTTGTAATTAATGTTTGGAAGGCCATAAAATACTTCAAGTAGCCGGGGGTAAAATAGGGTCAAGGTTTTATGTTCTACAAAAGTTCATATTTTTTACTGGGGCCACCAGCCTTCTGCTCAGTGGATACTGGGGGCCCTTCCCTGTAAATAAAATTGGAGGGCGTGAAAATAACCACTTGCCAAAGTTAAGAATGTGCAGATCTGTACCTCCGCTTTTTCGTACGCCTTCGTGTTCTTTACAAGCAAAACTTGACCTTTCTACGTGTATAAAAACTTCAGACTTCCAAACAGAAAAATTCGTTCTTAGTAAATTTCTGTTTATCGAGAGCCTACCCAAATGTTCTACAAGTCTCTCACATGTTCCTGAAGTCTAGGGCTCTTTCTGGAACAGGATGTAGGCCCAGCTGTTATGTAGAACGCATCACCGTATTGCACATACCCCTCTCCTGTTTCTAGAAACAATCAGCGCTCGGGAGCACGTAATGGAACTGCGAATTGCGAATTACTCGCCTTGTGGGTGGCTCAGATCTCCCACTCGGCAGCTGATTGGTTTCACCTGAAATGCGGATTTCTGTATTGGAATTCTGTGAGACGAAAAGCAATCAGTTGAATACACCCTGCTACAGACGTGTCAATTGTTGCGTGTTTTTTTTTTTTGCATTGCTGCTGAAGGAATCGTGTTTGTCTCAAGATTTTAGACACTTCTAGCTTTGTAAGAATGCACTACTTATTTATGTACATATATATGATGATGTATTAGTAAGTAAACAAATAATTCTGCGTTGTAAACCGTGTACTTGTATTGAACACAGTTTTATCCTCTGATTTTGGGTAAAACGTGTTTGGGAAAATGGCTGTGCCACTGCTGTGGGATAAAGTCCAGGGCGACTGAAAGTACATATGCATAAAAATGTGCTTCTCATTTAACATTAAAATATATATCTCCAGTCATAACCGACAAACATTTTTCTGTCCGGTGGATTGGGCGTGGGGAACCAAAGCCTCGCAAAGACCCGATGTTACTGCATACAATTTATTCTTATGGCGATGGCTAAAGAGGAAGCATACCGAATGAAACCAAGAATGAAACTGAGCGACGTATTTAACGTAGTTTTGCAGCTGTTTCTCTTAGCTTCTTAAGGAAATGTGTTGAGTATGTGTTTTCCGGATTGCAGAAGTGCGTGCAAAATGCTGGGGGGGGGGAGGGAGGCGTCTATGCTGAAATCTGACCATAAATAGTAGTGTATCGGCTTTAAAATGGTGCAAGATTTTTTGCGGTATAGCATTCCTTTTAGGATATACGCTATTTGACTTGATGTGCTTACGTGCTAATCAGTCTCTATGTGTCCTGCTCTGGCAGGGTATTATATGTATTATATGTACCTAATTCTTACCCGAGGATGGAGCTGTACTCTCTGCCTGCAGTTAAATTTTGTCCTGCCTTCTGTGTACTTACGTCGCATTTATTTGTATGGAGCCTGGAGGGAGGATCACTAAGTGGACCTACGTGAAGCAGGGTACGTATCTGTAGAATTCACGTGCTTCAAATTATACAGAAAATCGCTGTAGGCCGTTGCAATTCTTGATTCGCGTAATATAGGTCTGATGTTCGACCCTTGCCTTATAAATTGGGGAAGGATGCGGAAAGAGTAAGTGTATCGCGCGGACAGTCTTATGGTCCTGTCCTGTGCAAAAAAGTATTTTTGTAATGACTTGCGTTACGCCCTGCTGCGTTCTGCAGCCGTTCCAGCCGGTATACTCAATCATCGTCCCATTCAACAATTTATAGTTGCATTTGAAAGAGATCACAGAATGGAAATCGAAAATTTACTTTGTCAAATTTATTGTAGTACATGAAGAAGGAGGCATCAAACTGGCCCGAAGCATGGGCTACTATTTAACGTCCGGGGCGGCGTAATATTCTAGAGGCCCTTAATATTCTTTTTCGACGTATTTGTGATTGTTTGGGTGGACGTTTTTTTTATGATGTTGCGCCAACTCATAATGTTACGTAGAGTCGATAGGGTCTTGTAAATGAACCAGAATGACAAATCGTGAGGGCTGTGGAAGGAAGCGATTGTGATGTACATTCAGGTATGTTAGGTGGCCAACATGTCGCCAAGTTACGGTTTGAGCTCACATATAAAAGCCGATGAATGACGCAGGTAAAAATTTGTAAAGGCAAAATAACAAAAATAAATGTTGACTCTTAAATTACAATTCTCTATAAAACACTCCATTCCAAAAAATTTCAATTTTCTTCAACCCAAGATTTGGTTTCGTAGAATAAATCCAGTTCTTAGATATTAGAAAGTGTTCAATATATCGGCCATCTGTACAAATACGTCCGTATGCAAACACAGGTCGATGTAGCCTATTATCAAAATATTTTATGTTACAGACACAAATAGTCACCAGTGAAATTTTGTGCATAGTGTTACAAGATTGTCTTCCCGCTTCTAAATTCAGTTCTGTAGTGCTGATCTTGGTACAAGAAATTTTTATGAATCATCATCATCATCAAGCTAACATGGAATTAGACTTCTTGTTGACCCTTCCCAGTCTCACAATTCTAAAAGTCTTTAATTGCCTCCCTTCGTTTCTTATGGCTTTCGGTCTGTAGTATATATTATCCTCGGTAATCTATTACAAGGATTCTGGGTTTACATATTGCAACCATCGTCTTCTGTCTTCCTGTGTATTGCCCAGACATGGGTTTGTGTTTAGTCCTTTCGCAATATCTGTGTTTCTTCTATAATCAGTCCAAGTGTGTCCTGTTGTTTTCCTCATATATTCCATGTCTGCTGCTGTTATTATTCTTGCGTCTCTTGTTTTAATGGTCCAATTTTCACTACTGTATAGCAAAGTTGGAAGAGCTATTGTACTTTATAATTTTATTCTTGTTTTCTCTAAAGTTTTCTGTAGTCTCAACAAATTGTTAATATGCCCGTCATTTTCAAATAGTTATTCGGTTTGTTATCACTGGTCAATTCTTTTTCCCTAGATATCAAATTTTCTAAGTAGTTAAAGGAATTTACTTATTCTATAATTTCATTATCTATTACAGTTTTACTTCTAACTGCCTCTTCTCCTTTAAATAATGTCAGTTTTGTTTTCTATACAAATATAATTAAACAATGTTCTGTTTATGTTTGATTTAATTTCTACTCAGCTTTCTGCAAGTTTTCTTGTGTGTTAGACATTATAACTTGCTAATCAGCAAATAACGGCCTTAACAGTAAGTGATTTTTTGAAAGTGGAATTCCTTTTACGTCTTATTTCTGCCATTTATTTATTATTTCATCTAAGTACATATTAAACAGTGTAGGCGAAAGAGGGTAGCCTTGGCCAGTTTTGATAATTTGGAGTTAAATTTTATTAACATATTATTCTGTGTGTATATGTCCATTTTTGTCTTTAATAATGTATGTGGAATATTTCTAGATTTTAAAATATCATGTAAATTCTGTCTTGGTATACTATCAAATCCTTTTTCATAATATCTAAACAACAAGCTTGTTTCCAAATTATATTGGCTTCATTTTTCTGTCAACAATTTGAAGAAAAATGTTGGCTCTTTGCACGAATATCCCTTTCGGAATCCATTTTGTTTTTCTGTCCTTAACTCTTCTGAGTAACTCTACAGTTTTAATGTTAAGGATTTTACAGTATGCCTTATAGCAAGTGTTAAAAATACTAATTCCTCTGTAATTTTAGGGTCTCTTCTGTCATCTTTTCTAAATATTGGTGTTACAACGGCTTTTCTGCATTCATTTGGAATACTTCTTTTGTGTATATATTACTTAAAAATTGTAGTAGTCTCAGTTTAAAATCCTCTATTGTGTATTTGTGTAACTCAGAATTAATGTCATCTTCTGCAGGACTCTTGCCATTTTGTCTTTAATTTGAAGGCTTTATGTAATTCATCTGATCTTATTTAAGTGTATTAAAATTGTCCATTTTAATTTTTGTTCATTTGTGTTTGTTGAGTTCCATAATTTTTCATAGGATTGAAGAAATGTATTTTCATGTTATGTTTCTGTGAATTTTGGCTGTTTCCCTTTACGTCGTCTTTTTTTTATTTGTACACTTTAGTTTGAGCCCTATTTGTCTCGTGTTCTATGTCTTCTTCTCACTTCTCTTTTGGCTAGTGCTATGTTACTTTTCTATTCTTTGTTTGTCTCCTAGCTTCTTTGAAGCTAACCATTTCTTATGTTGTGTTTTCTTCGTTTCTATTAATTGTTTTATTTGGTCGTCCCATATTTTAAGTATTTTCTTCTCTTTCGTCTCTTTGTTTTAACGCTCGTATCCTATTGATTTTATTATGTTTTTGAAGTTTTCAAGTTCTTCTCAACGTCCGTTTCGTTTTTGTTGATATTGTTTAAATGAAGTTTCACCCTTTGTTTGCACTTAAATCTAATGCTGTCGTCATTTAACAGTCTTATTTTAAAAATTTCTTTTTGGCCTTACTGAAACATTTTTTTATTTAACCATCGAGGTGGGAAATTTACACTTGCACATAATAAATAATGGTCACTGTCTATTTCAAGGCTTATGTAAACCCTAATATCTTTCTTACCTTTGAAGTTTTAGTGTTTGTTACAAAACAATTAATAGTTGGTTTGTGCCATCTAGCTTCCAAAATACATTTATAGATGCTCAAAAAATGTGTGCATTTTTTTTTAATTATTAAATTTGCAAAACTCTATCAGTTTTTTTTACAGTTGTTATTTAATGTAACTTCTCCATTTGTACCCACTACGTTAGTAACTTTATTATTTCCTGCTTTTGCTCTCATGCCCCATATCAACTTCATGTAATAATTTTTGTTCACTTTTGGTGAGTTAATTTCAGTCAGAAAACACAACTATAATTGTACGCTAGATGATGGTATTTATTAGCAAAGTAAATAACTACATGTTTAGGCCTAAAGTGGCCATCTTCAGGTTATCACAATTACAATTTTGCTCAAAGAGTGTCATATATATGTCTATATTGCATAGTGATGTTGAGATCTCATCATCGTATTACGTGTTACAAGTAAGTTTATCTAGTGTGATGTCTAGTGGGTCAATGAATGGTGGGGTGTGGATCTCCTTGGTTGGGTATGTATTTGGGGGGGGGGTAGTTTATGGAGATGACACACCTTAGATTTTTTCACTGTATCCAATATCTTCTGGAGCGTTTCATAAAATTCCTCATTTCATTCTTCCCTGCTTTCTTTTAGCGCATATACTCTTAATATTGTTGAATGCCCCTTGAGTATATTTACTCTTATTTCTATTATTCTGCCTTTCAAAAATGTATAGTATTCTATGTTATTTGATGTTGATTTGTGGATCCATATCGTTACTCCCGACTGGCCTCTGGTGTATCTGTTAACACCAGTGTAAATAACCGCATAATTGTTAGTTTATGTAGCACCTTGCAATTTATTTTTACTTCCTATAATTACTGAAACTTTAACAGTATTTTCGTTTTGTCCAATTCCTCTTCCTTTTCAACTTGCCCTCTAACATTCCAGGCTGCAAATTGAAATCGTACTACTCTTCGTAGCACTCTTTTCATTTCCGATTATCTTTCGGGGATAATCCGTCCGGCTTCTTCTTGTCAGACTTGCCAGTAGTTAGAATTTCCCCTGAATGGGTTACGAACACAGAGCAGGATAAGATCAGCCGTAGGATTGCTACTTTTGCCTCTAGACAGACATGAAGCTTTAAGAAACTGTACTTCGACGCACTATATCTATACATCAACACTATAAGAAAGATTAGATTTTCGCGGGATGTAGCACGCGTAGTAGAGGCAAGAAAAGTTAACTCGATTTTAGTCGGAAGCACAGAAAGGAAGACGTTACTTGGAAGACCTAGGAGTAGACGGGAATATAATAGTGAAATGTAGTTTGCGGAAGTAAAACGTGAAGATGTGGACTTATCGTGCCCAATACATGGTACCTGGGTGAGACCGCTGTGAATGCGGCAACGAACCCACGAATTACATTAAAGGTGGGCAGTCTATTGACCACCCGAGCAACTGTCAGCCTCTGAGAAGGATTTCGTTTCATTATCGTTATTTGCGAGATTTAACGGTGCTAATTAAGATTCCAGTCTTTTGGGGTATGACGCCTTGTAGGTCGATGTATAGGTACCATCTTCTTGTGCAGTTTGATGCCACCATCTTCCACGTAATACAAGACAGTTTTTTGACGACCTTGAAGACGGAGGCAGCGAGCTCTTCCGAAACTCTGGAACCTGTTTATCGTACTTCATTACGTGGTATTTCAGAGGATTGGAATATTTTTATCTGTCTATCCATCCATCTATCTATCCATCCATCCATCCATCCATCCGTCCGTCCATCCGTCCATCCGTCCGTCCGTCTGTCTTTCTATCCTATCTAATCTATCTATCTATCTATCTATATTTATTTATTTATCTATCTATCTACCTATGTGACCACTTTCTTACTTAGTTTATGGACTCGACTGTAACCAATCTTTTGCGACCATCAAATGCGCTATATCAGGTACGGTATGTCTAATACTTATTTTTCCTACTAGTACGCAATATGTTTGTGAGTCATTAAAAGAGATGTAAGCTCCCATGAAAAACTCATAATGACGGCGCAGCAGGACACCATTGTATTAAGACGATAAATCTTAATAATCCAGTGTGTGGCCCTTATGTCACGTAATTGAGATTTACGGGTCCATCGACCATGATGACTTTTTACTGCTTCTGCACATGGTAATAATATGACTAATTTTTACTAATAGATACCTAGTCAATCAGTTTACTGTTATTGATGCTACTACTGCTCGCGTCATTTAACAGTTCGTTAAGGTTTAAACTCAATAGAGTGCTGGGCAGAATACTTATTAATATCAATTATAAAACCCGTTGAAACGTCAAGGGGAAATTACCGCATATATCAAGAGCATTTCACTTATTTCATTGTCATCTGCTGGTATACAGTATAGCTCTGTATTAGGCGCTGCAAAGTCGCTGTGAGAACTGCGAATTTGTAACATTACAAATTTCCTTGTATGGTAGAACGTCAATTTCTCCCTAAGCATGCCAAATTATATTTGTGTGGATTTCGCCCTTATCCTAGCAACTGAGCTACTGTGGGATTTACCCGTGTCCTGCGAAGGAATTAGTTTCAGTTCAGCTCAATCGACAGTTTGTCACCAAGCGAAACTGCGGTTACCATTATGATTTTCCCCGCAGTCTAGTAATGGTGCTGCTTCGGTTTTTTTTTCCCAGGTCTTTGGATTTTGCTTGTGCTGGAATAGTCTGCGTGGGCTCGTGATGTGAAGTGTGAAAATTAAAACATATATCACGAGAAATTAGCTTGGTTTTAATTTAAACAATTTCCTGTAATAAAATACGTTTATTTAGCCATGTGTGCTGTCAGTAAGTTAAATGCCCCCGTCTGTATTACGAGCGCTGCGCAGTTCGAGTGTAGTGGTGGGGTTGGCACGTGGTAGACTAAACGAAGAAATGAGAGATGAATGAAATATGCGCAATTTAAAAGATCATAGGTGCAAGAAGCAAAGGTAAAGTGATCCCGTTACAGGTACGGTGTGGCCCAGAGGGTGGGTACAGGTATAGTTCTACTCTTCCATGACCGCGGCAGTAGAAGGGGGTGAGTGATCAGCAGCACGCCCCGGCCGCACTTTACACCCGGGAAAGACCCGGTACCCATTTTACAGGAGACAGGGTGGGCCCCAGGGCCGGTCTGGACGGGCGGAAAATCTCGTCCGCACCGGGATTCGATCCCGGACCGTCCAGCCCGTAGTCAGTCGCTATACAGACTGAGCTAGGCCGACCATAGATGCAAGTGGATATAACATTTATTAAGAATGAACGATAAATGTATATCCATATTATGATATAAAGAAATGCCCTCAGGTCGGCGGAAGAACATACAAGTAGGCTGACCATGGGAAATATGGAGAAATCTACATACGTGAAGAAGGACAAAGCCAGGAATGGATTGTACCATTCCTTCTGCTGCTGCTGCTGACGATGATGATGATGATTATGACGATGACGTGTGTTTAGCAGCGAGATCTTCTCTTGCGATGAACAGTGTGAAGAGCTGATCTCATGCTCCTTGTGTATCAACAGACATATCTTCAATTCTGTTCTGAACTTGGCATGTTTTTATTCCGAGCCGCTGGTTTAACGTCTGTTGCAGTTCGGAACAGACTGTTAGCGGTCTGTTGCGCGATTGGCCTCGCCGTCCTTATCACTCTGTTTTGTCCAACATTCTCCTTTGTTTCCATTGTCTGTTGTGCTCCTGTCGGATGCTGAGCGGAGATCACCCTCAGGTGGTCATCGCAGATCAACCGGAGCGGAACCAACATGTCGCCCCACAACTGTGTGGCTACGTTCCAGGAATACCTGCGACGAAGTGCTGTGGAACAAGTATTGAAGACACTTTCCGCAGTCTTGGTGAATTTTAAGGTCCCGACGGTTCATACTTTTGCGAGATTTGAAGTTGTCTTAGCGTTGTTGGTAAAGGTGCAGATCTTACTGGACATTATGCTATGTCGACTGATGAGTACCTAGGGACGTTTCGGAGGCTACGCTTCGTATTTACCAGCCGACTTTGTACGTGTAAAACCCCGCCAGAAAGAAGCCGGTTAGTAACTTAACTACGAAGTTTCGGTGATTCATTTTTCATTGTCAGTGAAAGAACTGAAGGCCGGGAATGGCAGTTATTACTCTGGTTTGTTTTCGAGAGATTCGGTGTTGAAATTACGGTCCTTTGACAGGCCTCCTTCTCTGAAAATTCTGTTGGTTTTCTTCGTGTCATCAGACACGTGAACCTGGAAATATGCTACAAGTGCTTCGTTCTAGACCTTTCCAATGTATTGTATACAAAAATACAGTGCAATGTTATGTAACCGAATTGGGATAATTGAATCAGCTTCGCACCGTCAGGATTAGCATTTGAAAGTGTAACATTCTGCCCACAGTTTGCATTAATGTGTTTTGTACGTATTTGACTTTCAGGTAACCGTGCATCATGTTAAATTTTTATAATAAAACCAACTAGATGCACTAATTTCTCAAATTTATTGTGGAATAAAAGTCTACATGTTTCGGACAGTTCCTCTGTCCATTATCAGGAATTTTGAACTGTACACACAGCAATGTTATATGTCATATAAGTTTGCTGACAGCTTGCGAGCAGGATCAGGACGGTACGTCCTGATCCTGCTCGCAAGCTGTTTTGTTCCAAAATGAATTTGAGAAATTGGTGCATCTAGTTGATTTTATTATAAGAATTTTGTACGTATTTCATCTCTCCCATTGCATCATTAACTGAATTGTTTTCGGAACCAAGACGGTAAATGTTTACTGCGCGGTACGAGCTGCATATTTAACTGTAGCTCATGTTGCACTCCGTCTCTAAAGGGTTTATCTGTCATACACTCTGAAAATGAATCCGTCGTGCCATTTCAGGTCTCCAAAATTAATATGTGTTACCACATCTCTATCCATTTATAAAGCATATATTTTGTTATTAAGGTGAATTTTCCACTGTCCATTTCTATATATTGGCCCTTATATTCTTCTAGTTATTTCCAATGCTTAGGCTGCAAAGGTCATTTCCACATTCTTGGACACTGTTCACGTTTCGCTTACATTGTGTAAAAGCTTTCTGACTATCGTTTTATGTGCTCATTATCCAGCATTACCTGTTATCGCATTGTAACTGCATGTACGGCCCTCGCTTTATGAGTAAATTTTCTTACTTGCATGTATCAGAATATTTCGACTCTGTTCCATTAAAAAAAAAAACACGTCCATAACGCAGAAATTTGAAGAGTTTCTAATTTACCGTTAAGTCGATTAATCTGAATGTTCGTCCTTAAATGTTTCAGACGTCTACTTTGTCTGTGAAAACGAAAAAGCTGTTTATCCCTTTC
>Ga0131853_10004833_pt1 | contig 24199 bp, 24 predicted proteins | sample TergutLab28metaG_FD_92764 | JGI IMG/M metagenome (GOLD analysis project Ga0131853, IMG submission 92764) | Labiotermes labralis P1 segment gut microbial communities from Petit-Saut dam, French Guiana - Lab288 P1 (version 2) (version 2) | ecosystem: Host-associated > Arthropoda: Insects >...
CACATAGAAAATGTTCAAACGACGGATAAAATAGTAACAATATACACAGACAGCCAAACAACATTGGACAAGCTCCAACAAAGCAATATACACACATATATAATAGGAGAAATAAGAAGGAAGTTAAGAGAGGTGAAGGAAAGTGAATGGAAGGTAACACTCTGCTGGGATAAAGCACACGTCGGCGTAATGGGAAATGAATTAGCTGACGCTTTAGTATAGAGGGGGGCGACATTTAGAAACATACCAGAGATCTAGAACAAAATTCCAAAAAGCGTAATAATGAAAGACCTAGAAGAGGAAGCGTGAAGGAATGGCAGAGATAATGGACGCAAACAAGTAAACGAAGAACTAGTAAAGAATATTTCCCAGATGTGTCAGAAAGATTAAAGATAAAGCTACAACTAACACAAAATTTCACAGCCGCAGTAAGCGGGCACGGAAAAACGGGAGACTACTTACATCGCTTCAAAATAATATGAGAGCCAACCTGTTCATGCGGAGAAGGCGTCCAGACAACTGAACACATAATATATGAATGCAAAAGTTTGACAAAGGAGAGAGACAGACTAAAGAGAACGGTAACACGAACAAACAAGTGGCCAATTACCAAAAGGGACTTGATAAGAAGACACTAAAATGAATTCACAAAATTATTAACGATATAAAATTTGATAAACTAAATGTACAATAAGAAAATTACTGTACTAAATCAAACATAAGATTGTAAAGTTTGTAGTATTAACATTCTGATGCGACAAGCAAAAAACCATATATAAAAAACACATACATATGTAGATACAAATTTACATATATACATAAACACATACATGCATATAAACACACATAAATTCATACAAACATAAAAACACACACTTACATACTTACATACATAAACGCTTACACCATACATACCTACATGTACGCCTACATACATACATTCATACATATATACACACCTACGTACACACACATACACATATTTACATACGTACGTACATACTTACATACAGACATACATAATTATATATATATATATTCGTATATACACATGTACATACACATACGCATATATACACCCACACTTTCATGTATGCATATAAATCCATGCAAATATTTTTACATATATATATATAAACATTCATATATGCGTCCATTCATAAGTACATGCTTACATATTTACATATATAGATACATTACAGTTAAATAAATAGAAACCTACATACACACATACATGCACAGATACATACACACATACATATATAATACACATACATTCGTACATACATACATACATACATACATACATACACACATTCATGCGTATATACGTACATACATGTACACCTACAAACATGTATCCGTACATACACACGCACATAGATAAATACATACACATATACATATAAATACTTTCACACACACACACATACATACACACATACATACATACATAGGTACATACATATATAAATACATACGTTCATAATAATTTCATACATTAATACATACATGCATACATACGCACATACGTATAAATACATTCATACATACATACGTACGTACATTCACACATATATGCACACATACGTACATAATATATATACACACATACATACATACAGACATACATTTATATATATATATATATTCATACACCATTCACGTTATTGTTAAAGTTTTTACCCTTCATCAAACATTATCAAGGCCGCGTGGACTAAGGCTTAGGTCTGCGGCCGCTCGGCTGCTGGTATCGTGGATTCGAATCCCACCGAGGATATGGATGTTTGTCTGTTGTGAGTGTGTGTTTTCAGGTAGAGGTCTCTGCGACGAGCTGATCACTCTTTGAGATGAGTCCTACCGACTGTGGTGAGTCGTTGTGTATGATCTAGAAACCTCATGAATGAGGACGCCTTGGTCCTCTGGGGGGCTGTAGCGCCGTAAAGAAACAAACAAGTATAAAATGGCACTCATAAACAGCAACATGTTCAATATGTTTAATACAAGCTATACGAACGTATGTGTTCTTAGTTAAAACTCAAAATTTCAGTACTTTAATCACCATAATGTCCGTGTTATTGTATTGTGTGGCTTCTCCTTGATACATTCCCTAATTTTCACGTATTATTATTGTAGGGGACATAAAAAATTAATGTATTGGTATTATGAATTCGATTGTTCGTAAATCTTGGAATAAGATTTACAGCCTAAACTGGCAGGAAGTTAGGAGTTTATTTACGATTTATAAACCTGTTACACGTATATGTTTGTACATGCGTGTCTATGAATGTTTACACAGTGCTATCTCATGAAGTAGTCTGTCAACGAATTAGAAGTTCCTGACGTGCCTACACACATCCTTCTTTTCGCAGGTTTCAAGCGAATCATGGGGATGGACTGTTCACTGTTCGGGCCCGCGTCACGGACACAGGTTGTGCAGATGGCTTTAGCCGAGTTGGTAGGAATAGGAATGCTCCTCTTCCTGGGATGCATGGGCACTTTCGTCGGAATGGTCTAAGGCGGACACCCTCACTTACTCGTTGCCTTCGCATTTGGGCTCAATGTCATGATCTGCATTCAGGTATGTGTGTTAACGTACGAACCGTTGAAAAGTCAGTGCATTCAAGAATGTCAGCGACGGTTAGTACACTATCTCGTTTGTGGTTATGATTACAGCGCTCCTTTCTCCCTCGTGCAACTGGAAGAGAAATTCTCTAAAGGAGGAATATCTCTTGTAGGAATAGTAGACTTCGCCTTTCAATTGGATTGCTGGCTGTGTTCTATGTACGAAATTTATTCAGTTCTTCAAGAGCACCAGCTACAACCGCACGTAAGATAAGACAATTAAACAGTTTCCCCGTTAATAGCGCCACTGATGTTATGGCACGTTTCAACAGGCGAGGGAATTCTGTCCGTTCCTGTGGCTACAACAATTCGGTACAGTTCGTACTGCAGTCTGCGGGGATACCCGAATGTAGGACACTGATAACGTATGTCGCGTTTCGCACTCCTGCTTCTTGTTCAGGCGATCACTAGTTAATAGTTCGGCTCAATTTTGCTGTCCTGAGGCTTTTCGTCATAATTTTCTCAGTCCTTCCAGATAAATACCGTAGGCAGTACACCAAATATGAACAAGAATATTTCCTTCCGTATCTCTTCCGACTCATTAACGACTAGTCAGTAAAAACACGCTATATATTCCCAGCGCCGATCCCAAACACCGCGCGGTCTAAGGCGTGGGTTTGTGGCCGCTCGCTTTCAAGGAATACGGCTTCGAATCACGACGGGGCATGTGTGTCAATCCCTCGTGAATTTTGTGTCTTGTCAAGTAGAGGTCTCTGCGTCGAGCCGATGACTCGTCCAGACGAGTCCTACCGAGTGTGGTGTGTCTGAGTGTGACCTAAATAATAAATGTTTAACCTTCGGTTAAAAAAGCTCCCGTTCTTATAAAATTGTTTTAAACGGAAGTTAAAAAAATTCAAAGGATAATTCTCTGAAAACCGCATTTATAGGAAGTCGAACAACGTAATTATTTGCCTTGCCGCACAATAAATTATGCTTAGAAAGATTCTTAAATATCAGCAGCTGTGCTATGTAAGCGTCTACAGTCCTAAATTGCACCACAGTAGAAAATATTACTCTGCGGTACACAAAATGTTCCCCCCGACTAGACGCTTTCTTCACAACGGTACCTTTTTTCCTTTTGTCCCAGCTTTGCACAGATTAGTAGGCCAACTCTCTTCAGCCCCATCTACTGGATCATGTAAAGAATTTCCTTCAATTCGCAGTTTGGGAAATCAACTCAGCCTACGTTCTGCAATACTCTGTGTCTTGCCCTGAATATCCAGGAATTGTTGTGCTTTTTTAGTGAAAATGGCAGTTTCATCTATAGTAAATGTCCCAGTTATAACCAAAATTATTTGTACCGACAACTTTCCCAGGACACGGACAAATTTTCTTTCCCTGCAGATCTCTCGAGCTCTGGCTCGAGAGGCTCCTTTGAACTGATGGGGCTATATTTCAGGAGGACGGAAGAAGCTCTGCAGTACAAACAGTCTCCAGCCATTTTTTGTGCGTTGGCGAATTTGCGCATTCCAATCATTCCACCAGTGATATTTCGAAATGCAAAACGCCGAAGAGCCTTTCTCGTCAACACGAAAAGTATTACTTCCAAATCTAGCTATTCTTCTTCTTCTTCTTATAAAGCGCTACAACCTATATACGGTGTTGTCTTGCTCAACCGCTTTCTTCCAAATATCTCTATTCTGTGCTACTTTCTCCCAATTGCCTATGCTTATGCTTTTTATATCTTCCAAAACGTCATCTTCTGAAAGTGTTTTAGGTCTTCCAATTGGTCTTTTAGACATGGGTTTCCATCTCTTGGTCTTGTGCTGAATATTATCCTCAGCCTGCGTTGAACATGCCCTAAAGAATTTAATGTTTGTTTCTTCCAAATCTAGCACCTAGTTTAGTAAATCATTTGCAACTTATTCTGGGAGGTGAGCGGTGTTAGAAAAAACTGTTTGCGGTCTACATGAGTTATGTTGGTCCGCAGGTCAGTCCCATATCCCCATTCCGATCAAGTCACTGCTGCCCCAACATATCCTTCCTCCTTCTGCATTTGCTCCTATTCCCTATCCTAAGTAATATAGGAATTGAACGGACTGAATTCCCATCTAATAGTACTTGCTAATTAATAACCCCTTAATTGCGAGAGTCTACCGAAATGTTGCTTCTCCTTTTCATAAAACTGACCACACAAAATATGTGTTCCAATACAGTAAACCGCCAGTGGTCCAACATATAGCAACAGGCCATTTTCCCCTTCACCAAAGACTTACTGGGGTTTAAAGGAACAGCATTAAATATCCAGGCCCTACTTTTATGCCAAAAATCTGTGTTTAAAAAAGTAGGCGAAACCTACCTCCGCTGAACAGTGCTACGTTTAAACAGAAAATGTAAAGGTAAAGGTAAAATGATCCCGTTAGAGTTCTGGTGAGGCCCAGTGGGTGGGTAGAGGTATTGCTCTAATCTTCCGTGAACGCGGGACTAGAAGGTGGTGAGTGGTCAGCAGCACGCCTCGGCCGCAATTTACCCCTAAGAAAGACCCGTTACTCATTTTACAGGAGGCTGGGAGGGTCCCAGGGCCGGTCTGGACGGGCAGGAAATCTCGTCCCCACCGGGACTCGATCTCGGACCGTCCAGCCCGTAGTCAGTCGCTATACCTACTGAGCTACCCGGCGCACTTAAAGAGCATATGTGCAAGTGAAAAACAAGAAACACAAGTACCACTCCACAAAGCACATCACAAACACCAGCACTTCCTGATCTCTACTAAACTTCGTCCATTCAGTGCCGACAAGTGATGGGTTGGGGGCGACCAATAAAAATTACCGGGGTCTGAATATGTTACACATGTTTTTGTCTTTCCAGGTAGTACCATTATTTGACATTGTACAAATTAGACCTCTCAGAATTCTCCATTTAGCGACTTAGTGCAAAGACTCTTAGACGGTCCGCCCTTGATGTGGGGGCCCATATTATTTTCCCGGGGTCCGAACCAGCTGTTAGCGGCCCTGCCTCCTTTACACAGATCACCTACAAGCTTCGACTTTATGCCAGTAGGGTGATAGAAAGCGGTCAGATTTACGCCGTCTTAACTATTTGTAAGCCAGAAAGTACAACGTCAGTAGTTATGAGGGCCCTACACCGGTTCTTCTGCTTTCGACGTTTTTCCTAGGTATTTCTTCACGGTACCACCATGCCCTCCCTACGCCCTTGCCGACGTGAGGATTGGTAAATGCCGCCGTCCAACCTGGTATCGCGGTCCCTCCGTTGCCACCCCTACGCCAAGCCCTGACCACGTGATCTGACTATATATCCCTCCGGACAGATTGGTTCTTGCCATGGCCTACCTTAACATGTACCTCACCTATAGCAACGTCACGTGTACCTGATCTATAGCAACGTTAGAACTAGTGCCGTCCCTGACGTAACTTAATGCCGTCTTGTAACCTATAGTAAGATGTTACGTGACATCACTAATTATGAGCTGGCGTACATGAATGAACGAAACACCGCCCCGCTCGCCATCTTTGATGTTACCTGACATCACTAACAATGAGCTTGCGTACATGAATGAAACAAACTCCGCCTCGTTCGCCATTTTTTATGTTACGTGATATCACTAACTATGAGCTCGCGTACAAGAATCTAAGATCTAATGACGCCTCTGACGTAATTCAATGCCGTCTTGTAAACTATAGTAAGATGTTACGTGACATCACCAAATATAACTATGAACTCGCGTACATGAATGAACGAAACTCCTCCCCGCTCGCCATCTTTGATGTTACGTGACATCACTAACATATAAATATGAGCTTAGCAAAGATTTGTCATGACCTACAAATGTGTACCTGACCTATAGCAACGTCAGATATAATGACGTCTTTGACGTAACTCAATGCCTTTTTTTAACCTCTAGTAAGATGTTAGAATATAACTATGAGCTCGCGTACATGAATGAACGGAACTCCGCTCCGACATTTGCACTATGACGTCATCACAGAATCTGACTGCGGCTACAGCAAGACGGTAGGTCTGTAAAGCGTGTAGCAAATGATGCACAAGTGACGTTACGTACGTTCGTGATCAGACGTGTAGCGACTGCATGACAAGATCCCCGTGCGTGTTCGAAGGCGTTCGAATCCCCTGCGACGAGTGCAATACGCACTTTAGAAGTCGGACGTATTTCGACAATCACAAGAAACGTACATCCAAGAAAAAATCCGTATGTGAACTTAAGCGCTTTTGCGCTACGTATGGAGGAATACTGACACGCGAAAATCACTAATGTATTAAGCGACTTTGAGTCAACTGCCGCCAGAACATAGAGGTAGGTCACCTGTGTTCCAAGAGCCAGCAGAAGAACATGTTGCCAGCCGGGGATAAGATACTGTACGTATTTTACGATTTCGAGACCACTCAGAACGCTAGATATACGGATAGAGCCACGTTACACGTTCCAAATTTCCTCTGCCAGCAGCAGTTTTGTTCGAGTTGCGAGGATGTGGAGGACATAGAGCGAGACTTCGTCCAATGCGGTAAGACGAAACTGTCGTTCTCGGACGATCCGTTCGGGACATGCTGTCTTATCTGTGGGAACCGAACCCCTCGCTTAATAAGATGGTCGCGATAGCTTACAATGCCAAGGCATTCGACCTCCATTTCATACTGAAAAGGGCGACCATTTTGAAATGGCAGCCGGAACTGATCATGAACGGAATGAAGATAACGTGCATGAAGATGGAGCACCTCATTTTCTGGATAGCGTGTCTTACCTCCCTTGTTCGTTACGTAAGTTACACGAGGCGTTCGGTCTAACTGCCTCCAAATCTTGGTACTCCCATAATTTTAATACTGAGGGAAACCTAGAAAACGTAGTCCTCTTCCCCGACGCTTCGGATTACGGTGCGAACGAGATGAGCGAAGGCGGGAGGAGAAATTTTCTCGCCTGATACGAAATGAAGAATTCGGAGGTATTTGATAACAGGTTCGGGCTAGAAACATACTGTAAAGATGACGTCACGTCCTAAGGCAAGCGTGCAAGTGTTTAGGCGAGAGGTTATGCAGATAGGTAATACCAAAATTTTTCTGGAGGCAATAAAAATCGCGTCCGCTTGCAATACGTTGTTGGGTAAACAGTTTCTACAGCCCGACACTATAGGCCCTATTCCGACGGAGGGTACATCGGCAATATTAATCACAGTAACAAAGCTCTGATGTGGTTAGTCTACAGGAAAAAGTCGGACGGGGGGACAAGATACAGCTCGGTCCAACGGACGCGAGTAAAGGCTGCCAGAAGTACCCACCTTCATTGTGGAAGGCTTTTGCCCTGAGACCGGGGTCGTCTACGAGTTCTTTGGCTGCTACTTTCACGGTCATACGTGCCAAACGTTTCGTGACGTCATTGCAATGAATGCGGATACACTGGCCGAGATGTACGAGTACACGGTGCCGCGAATAGAGCAGATCGCTTGCGCGGGTTACAATGTAGAATTAGAGTGGGAGTGCGGGTTTGATAAGGAAATTTAGACGCGTCACCTCGAAATAAAGACGCATCCCGTGTTACGACACAGCCCTCTGTACAGTCAAGACGCCTTTTCGAAGGTCGAAACAAGGCCATTAGAATGCACTAAAAATACGCGAGGGAGAAGTGACCGCATAGTAAGTGGAAGTGAATAGTCTCTACCCTACGTTTGTAATAATTTCAAAATTCCTGTGGGACACTTCGTAATTCAAGTGTCAGACATATGTCGAGATAGAGGTCCATGTTGCGAAAAGAGGGATTGATAAAATGATGCGTCCTGCCTCCCAGGAGATTATACCATCCCATGCTACGTTATCGGTGCAACAACAAGTTGTTGTTCTCCAAATGCAAGTCGTGCTCCACAAACACCAACACCGATGGCGAATAAACGCACGAGACGGTCGCCGAGAGGGCGCTGACAGGTACGTGATTCATTGACGAGGTGAGACTGGCCGTGCAAAAGGCTTACGAAGACTTCGAAATTTTTTAGGTTTACGAATACTCCGTCACGCGATACGATCCCCAGACGGGCCACGGCGGTCTCTTTGTTCAGTACTTAGATATATTCTGGAAACTGAAAACGGAGGATAGCAGATACCCGGACTTGGTTCGAACCCGCGAATACCGGGATCGCTACGTAGATAATTTCTACGAGAGTGAAGGTATCCGCCTGGACAAAGAGGCGATACGACCAAATGCGGCGAAACGCGGCCTGGCCAAACTCTCCCTCAACAACATGTTCGGCAAAGTGACGGAGAGGAAAAACAGGACAAAAACTAAGATGATCTCGAACCCGCACAAACTCTACAGGTTTCTGGCGATGTCGGGTAACAAAGTCGCGAACATGACGTTCCCCAGCGATGGCATAGTGTGGGCCTCGTGGTGTTTCATCGCTGAGGACAAGATCCGTAGCCTACGTCATACAAACAAGGTTATCGGTGTATATCTTACTGCCGGCGCGCGCCTTCAATTGTAGACGTAACTGGACATGTTGCAAGAGCGCGCCCTATATTGCGAGACAGATAGCGTCTTGTACGTCCACCGAGAAACGAATCGGCTCTGGTCGAGACAGGGGACAATCTCGGGGCCATGAGTTCGGAACTGAAACACTTCCAAGTTATTGAGGAATTTGTTAGTGGTGGTCCGAAGAATTAAGCCTATAAGATTTTTTATTCTGCGACAGACGAAAGAAAGACGGTTTTGAAGGTAAGAGGGATAACGCTGAATTATAACGCTTCGCGACTGTTTAATTTCGATGCCATTAGGGACATGATTTTGGGGAAGGGAGAATCCACCGTCAATGTATACACCGAGAGGGAAATTATGAGTAAGAGGAAGGGATGAGGAACTTTAGCGATAGTCACGGAACCCGAATATAAGCACTAAACAATTTCTTAATTCAAGAGACGGCGATTACACGACAACTAATCCGTCCCGTTGGGGTATAAAAAGGGGAGGGTTCCTCGGGAGAGATTCCTTCTATAGCCTGCCCAACCCTGAGTGACGATCTCAAGTTCAAGCATTCGTTCACATGTATATTAAGTGGACCTAGCTTTTGTGGCAAGTCGTCGATCTGTATACGTTTACACCACAACCTCGACGCGCTGTATACGGAACGGAATTACGACGGCGGGGTGATCTCGTGCTATAGCGAGAAGACTGCGGTTCCCTCGCCGTCCGTACTGGCGAAGAAGAACATCATTTTTAACGAGGGCGTACCGGCAGACATTGATTACGTCCGTGCCTCGTGATCCTCGACGATCGGTTAAACAACGTTTTTTTCAAGGAAGTGTGTGTGAACTGTTTACGAAAGGCAGCAATTACAGAAATATGAGTGTAATTCATATCACCCAAAACCTCTTTCACCAGGGACGTTTATGTAAAGAAATTTCAATAAAGCCTAATATTTGGTCCTATTGAAAAACATCAGGGATAAGAGTCTGTTCATGTGTGTGGCTCGTCAAGTTTGCCCCGAAAACAATACTAGTCTCTGCAAACGCTATCTGGACTAGACCCAACGACCCCACGGTTATCTACTTGTAGATCTGTCACAAGATACGGATGATCGCCTGCGTTTTCAAACCAATATATTCCCGACGGAACAGAATATTTTCTACTCTTCGATAGGTGATGAAGCGAGTGAAATCGAACCGAAACTGAGTAAGGCTATAATCTCGAACTGTAACAAGGAAATCGTGAATAGCATAAGCGAATGCATCCTAAACGTCTGGAAAGGCAACGTCAAGTTGTCAGATTGGAGCAAGCGCAAGTTACGAAAGCACAAGGCCACACTCCGCAAGGTGGCCGACAATAAGTTCCTCTGTCTAGCAAGAAGAAGCTCATAGTGCAACGGGGCGGATAACTGCTCCGTTCTGTTGAGCGCCTTACCGCCTGGGATTGCAAGCCTAATCCTTTCGAGATCGTGAAATAATACTACGTAAAATTCTTCTCGTTTCGGCCGAAAAGTTGCAACAACCTTCAGTGTCCCGTCTTCCTCCTCCGAAGAAAAAGCGGCGAAAACGCGAAAACAAGTACCCTACGAAAAAGGGTTAGATTTCGTAAACAAAAATCGGCGAGGGCGATATCAGACCAAAGACGCGGATGAAGCTGATAGCGGTTTTTCTAAAAAAAAAAAGTCTTACCCTAACCCGCATCCTCAAGTCCTAGAATTGAAACGGTCGTGAAAAGAACGCCGACCCCGCCGAGATATTTCGGTGTCGGGACGCAGACGGAAAGTCTTCGGACAAAATTGTCGCCATACCTTCGACTTCGACGGAACACGAGACACCGAAGCAGAAGATAAGTTTCGAAGAATTCTGCGACGACGACGACAACGACGACGACGACGACGATGATTATTTTGTCGAGGAAGATGCATGGGCGTTCGGTACAGAGAATGTCGGTTCCATAGCCGGACCGTACATATTGCCGTATCTCTACAAGCGACGCTTTCTCGACACTCAATATGGTATCAGAAATGACGGTTACTTGTTTAAGATAGGCTATTCCACCGTGCTTGCAGATACCGATAGCGATATCAAAATTAAGGGAAAAATTAAAGGACGACAGTATTATGAGCTATTGACGCGCAAAAATGTGGTTCGAAATAAAATTACGACAGACGATCTGAAAATATGTAAGAAAATATTGGACTTGAATAACGCCCATTTGAACGACTACCAGCCCGACGCTGACATTCAGATAACGCGTTCTTCGAAATTGCGCCCCTCTTCCAGCATATCAAGCGACGACTTATCGACGCCGCGTTACGACGCCGTTGGACAAAACACTGATGGCCGCTAGCAGATTGTAATATGATTCTGCAAAACCGTTGGCGATTTCGTCGCTGAATAAACTCTTTGCGGCAGTAAAGAAAAAGAAACTCGGCGATATCATGGCCTGGCTAGAGAAGCAAGACGCCTACTGCTTCACCGACCGATCAGGAGGCGTTTTACGCGCAACCACTCTTCGGTAAATAACGTGATGTACGTTTGGGAGTGGAACCTGCTCGAAGTCTGGGCTCTCAACAATTTTAACGATAATTGCAAGTACATATTATCTGTCAGAGACGTATTATCCAAATTTATACATCTGGTCCCTCTGTGGACAATGAGAGGAACAGCCGTCGCGTGGGGAATTCGTCGATATTCGAGGATTCTTGGCGTCCCGTTTGGTTGCGAACATATATGGGAAAGAATTTTTAAACACAGACTTCCAAGAGATGTTAAAACGCAAGGGCATTCGGTTTCAGGTGTGTAAGTATCCCGCCTTTTAATATTCCGTAGTCGAACGCGCTCATCGAAATATTCGCGTAGAAATATTTCACTTATAAAAATACATGCAGATATATCGACATTCTCCCAAAGTATGTCAGGGCATACAATGGAACGGTTCTCTCGGCGACAGGCATTGTGCCTTCGCAAGTGACAAATTCGGACGTTCTCGCGATATGGTAGAGGATGGAGGCCCGGAGACTTCTCGTTCGCGTCGCGCAAGCCAGGTTTCGTGTTGAGCAACACGTGCGCATCAACAAGTAGAAGATGAAATTTGAAGGAAATGAAAATTTTAAACGGGAGGCCTATAGACGGCCAGTTCTACCAGGAGAAACTGACTCCAATGCGCCTAACGAGACGTACCGTCTATAAGATACATAAAATTTTGGACAAGAGGGTGAGACGCGGCAGTTTAGAGTTTCTGGTCCGCTGGAGATGTTATTCGTGAGACTTTGATTCCTGGATCTCCGCATCGAGCGTGAATGATGTACGGCAGCGGGGATGATTCGAAACACATTTACGTGACGTTGTTCAGTAAAGCCTCGGCGAGACTATATCAGGATAATATGATCACCACATTCATGGCCGATTTGGCGCCGCGCCAGAACTTGGTTCGAACGACAAGTGCGAAGTGCGGGTATGCGAATTCTCCTATCTTCCGTATCAAGTGGGTGCGTTTAAAGACTCGACCGTTTAAAGCCTCGACAGTCGTCGGCGATACCACAGGCTTGATAAAATGCGATTTTATATCGCCGCAGTATGTTGCTAAAGCACTGGTCCGCTGTCTGAGAATGTCAATCTCGGGTCAACACGCGTTCGACAAATTTTACTACCTGCCCATCCAGAAGCGGACGATTAAAAATATACGGATCTTGAAATTGACGGACAAGCATGTCGAATTAAAGAGTGGGAAGACGCCCACGAATGTAGTCTTTCATTTTCCGCGCGTTTCGCCATGGTAATACAAAATAGCCACTTCATCATCGCTGCCATATATTTGATACTTATGGACCCCCACATGCGGTAGTACCTTCACCTTGCGGGTCGCGGCAAAACAACGACATAGGACCAGTCAACGCGGCTCCGCTCTTCCTTAAGCGGGGCTACGATTTCGGCAGGTTTAGGCCGGTTAGGCCGGTCCTCTTGAGGGGTGCCAAAACCCTGTGGCGAGCGATATGTTCACAGACATTGCCACATCGCCGGACGAAAACATTCGGGATATAGTGTCCCGCCACGTGAATGAGACTGCTCAAAATTTAATCGGTAAGTTGCGGAGACGCGGTAGGAATCGCAAGACAGTCGTCAAGCGGAAAAAGGTGGCAAGAAACCGAGCATTACAAAAACAGATATCTTCTCCTAAAAGGCGTCATTCTGTATCCGAAAGCCGCCCGCCATATCTTTGTCTCTGAGTTCCAAGACCAATATTTTTGTCCCTAGACCCATACAGGAAAATGTCGTCGAGACGACCAACGTGACCTAACGCCCATAGCGTCTGTGGAACACACCTATCTAGAATTTCTCATACCCGCCGATAATGACACGTACATCGACCTAAACATAAAACTCTATATCCGAGGTAAACTGACAAAGGCTGACGGCACATATTTCGGTAATACCGATTTCACGGAGGTGACAAACAATTTTTTGCACTCGCTCTTCACTCAGTGCAGCATCGCCATGAAAGGCGTTACCGTAACTCATGCCACCGAACTCTATATCTATCGATCTTCTTTCGAGACATTTTTGACGTATGGCAGGGACGCCGCAGCCTCGCATCTGACACACGCGTTCTGGTGCCTATATAACAGTGACCTATTGCCCTGCGACCCTACCGCCGCCGATGCGTAAAACAAAGATTTCATCACGCGATGGGAAAGAATCAAGCAGAGCAAAGAGGTCCAAAACTACGGCCGGATCCACAGCGATATCTGTAACGTACCGCTATGTCTGTTTCCGGGCTTTCGACTGCAGATTAAACTCATGAAAGCCAAGTCGAGTTTCTACCTGATGGAAAAGGACGCGTAATCGAAGACTGTTTTCAAGTTTCTCGACCCCCAAATTTTCGTCAACCACGTCAACCCAGTCTCTCGCTCCTTTTGCGCACAATGCCACTCTCGCCAAAGGCGCTCTCGCACGATAGAATCTGACCAGGGTCGAACTCAAGTCTTTCACGTCTTCTAGCGAGGCGCAATTCCTCTCCATAGGAAACGCCGTTTTGGCACCATTCTAAAACGCCTCCTATTTACCATGTTGAAGAACGCGGACTTTCCCGGCTAAGAGATGACGAACCCGAATTTTTTCCGTAACTATAATCTCAGTCCTTTCGCGCTAAACGTGAACGTGAAACACATACCCACCGAAGGTCTGTCTCTGGGCATGGATCACGAGAAGACCTCCGGGACCCTCTTCGAAGGTTCGGGTATCCATCATTCGAAATCTGGACCCAGATAACTCACGATATCTATATAAACAGGTATTTCATTTTACTTTTCGACATGACACCTGACAGAGGCGCCTCGGAGGGACAAAATTCAAACCCAGGTAATGGCAATATCAAGGTTGAATTGAAATTTAGCAAGGTATTGCACGAACGCATCACGTGTGTATTTTATCTCTAATACGATAATTCTTTTCGCGTCGATAACTCGCGAACGGTCTCGACAGATTTTTTAAAAAAGGACACGACGCAGATATTGTGCACGCTAAGAGACGTGAAATCATTCGTCGGAGTCTTCCCCACCGATATGTTGCCTCGCACCGTCCCGCAAACTGGCATGGTTAAAATCAATGCCGATCCTCACACAGAGAAGATTTCGCACTCGCTAGCCATACATTTCGTACCGAAGTCCTCGAGTACCTATTTGTTCGATTCGTACGGTATCATACCGCCGGTCCCCGACATAACAGCCTGCATAAGACGCAAATGTACCGTCTGGGATTATAACAGGAGTCAGCTGCAGCTTCTCACTATTAACGCCCTTGAAAATATTGCTGTCTATTCGCCCTCCACACGGACCGGGGGTTCACCACCAAACAATTTGTCGGAGCTATTGATCGGGCCTTCGCGTCCGCATTAGGTAGAGGATCGCCGCGCAAATGCGGCGGCTGTCAATGCAGCTCTAGTTTACTATGAGAGGTACGTAATTAATCGTAGTTCCTTCATTTTCAACTATAATGTCAACCGATATGGAGAATGTAATAAATTTCGAATTTTTTAGAGGGCGCCAGAACGAGATCGTGGGAAAGAACTCTCTGTGGCCGCCAAAAACATGTCCGAATCGTTCCGTTTCAAGATCCCCTACAGCACGACGTCTCACGGTTCTGAACTAAACGGGATCAATTGGGAAGACGGTCACATAGCCTACCACGATTTGTACAATTTCGCGAGCGAGGCGGTGACCGTGTTCACTCACCTCTACAGCTACGGCAATACAAAATGCAAATTTCTCTCAGAAATCCTGAGTCGCCCTATTCTCAACTTGCAGGATTTTAACCGTCCTCAGCCTATATCTTTTTATCATAAACGCTGGTGCAGCCTGATTTCCCACTGTCATTGGCGCCACCAAAACCACGCATTCCCTCTACGATTGGTTGATATACCACCTGCAGACGAAATCTTATTAAAATGCCCTAAAGACCTGACACGTCATACGGCCAACTTTGTTTCAGGTCTTTAAAACGGAACGAGCGGTATGATTCCCGATCACTCCCTCTTCGACAATGTCTGCTAGAAGATGTCGGACAGAAGAAACGTCGTCGGCGGCGACTCCTAAACTCGTCAGGCCGCCAGAATTTGACACCCGCAACTTCTACGCCCAAGCCGTCAATCTGGCATTCGATCAGAAAAGGATCCTACTACGCCGTACCTTTTTCATCGAAGAATACAGGACGAAATACGTCTCCGTCGGTTTCTACCCCACTCGAGATTACCAACCCCACGTGGAATTCGGAGCCGTAAATAAACGGTTCTACCATCCTAATATTCGATGATCGATAAGACAACAAGATGGCGAAATATCTGCCTAGGATATGCGAGTCCATGTGCGGCAACGAGCAGTACGGATGAAAGGAGGACGACTTAAGACTGAATACGACGGGAAGCTACAGGATCGCCAGATTGTATCTCGATAAACAGTACATCAGCCTGACGCCCATCGGCTTGCAGTATCTCTCGAGAATGTTTCACGTCGTTCAAAATCAACTGAATGTTTACAGTACTTCTTTGCCCGACGTTTTGGAGTATCTGCCTGCGGCATTAGCTTCGATTCATTATGTCGAACCGACTCCTAACGCCAGCAAACAGATTGTGTATTCAAAACTGTTCGACGAACTCTAAACGACATTGAGAAAAGCCATTTAAACTTGCTTGCACACAATTGATTGTAATTGCTAGCTTTTTCGTTGCTTGAAAATGTTATTGTAAACTATTTTTTTATGATGCACTACGATAAAAGAAAATAATTATTAACGAACGCGTGTCACTTTATATTTAAAAGGCGTATGAAAAAAATTCATTAAGAGTCGTGACGACGACGATGGAGTACAGACCTTATTCCAGACCCGGCATCTATTTCCCGCTACAAGCGCCACGCTGGGTAGGACCGAGATATTTAATCTTCAATACCAAAGATTCGCTGTTGTAGTCATGCGTGCATTGGCCTCACGTTATGAACGCTTCCCCCGAATCACTGAGTGCTGTGGTTTTTATTTACAGGTAAAAATCACTATCTTTGTTATCACTCTAAAAACACCGCTAGTGTAAAATCACTGTTTTCACTCTGAAAAAAGCTTTGCTTACAGGTCAAGGTGATTACATAAAATGCTTTCACTGTGGGGAGGTTAAAAAATTGGCGTCCCACAGATAACGCGTGGACAGAGCACGCATTCTGGTTTCCGTATTGCGTCTACATTCGTTACATCAAAGGGGAAGAATTGATACGCGGATGCTGGAATTTGCAAAGATGTACGCCTGTTTAATCAAACTGCACTACAAGTTACTAATCAGGTTTTCCGGCGCTGCTGTACAGTCACCTCAGCAAGCGAGTCGACTCCTTCACGGCACCTCTTCACAGAAAAAATGTAGACGTGCGTGATGGGCTGCAACTGTATTTATCAGATTTGGTATTCATACCATTAGGCATCCTTAGCATCTATGATCAAACAAGAAGAAACCACGGGGAATGGAGTCAAATACTTTTTTGTAAGAGGATAAAAGTTGCCTCTCTTCATCAAGATGCTTAGCATGCCAGAAAGATACGATCACTAAATACGACATATAATCTTACCGGATACGGCCAACAGCTGGCAACGGTGGGCAGCTGGAAAGGTCATCACGGGTCTCCGCCATGAACCTCTCGACGCGCGTCAGATCACCTGAAGCGAATTTTTATATTATTCCTTTTGTCTTGTGTTGCAAGGTAGAATAAAATATAGCTTCTTTCTCAAACACGAGACAAAAAGGGACGAAGATAAAAATTCCTTTTCTCGTCTGAAAAACAGAGAGAAAACTGTATAATTGTAATACTATTAAAAAGTGTCAAAAATATTATTTTAACATAATTGTTCTTACAGAGCAACGCCGTCTTCATTCTCTAGCAGAAGATGCGTGATCACCTGAAATTCAAACCCTAAGTTTGATACCTAGTATCTACTATTATTCATATCCAGTAGGACAGTAATGTTGGTAACAAACAAAGAAGATGCACTTACCACACAAAGGCTGGTTGGTGTGCAGGCCGGAGAACTTCCTTACAAAAGATGGCCCCGTTCGAGTACCTTCGCTTTCATACGACCATTACGCAAACAACTGCACCTTGCTCTTTCCAAGGGCAAGTGTGACGTTCATCGTGCATCCTCGATTATTGCACTAAACGCTCGATTCAGATTAGATAATCCGTTTTTAAACTTTGGTGTAGAGCTTCGAAACATATTGCACTAGCTAGTCTACCTCTATTTAGTGAATGCAAAATTGCTCTATAACTTTACCGACTTCAGGTTTTGAAATGTGACCATGCCAAAATTTTGACAAACCGAATCTTTTCATTCTTGGGCGGCTGAATCACGTTCAAATTCGAAATCGACCATAGATCATAAATAGATACAAAGGACCAATTTCGAACACAAATTTCCAAATATACTTATTCCTGTTTTTACGCTAAACTATCAGATCACATCGCCGTCTAGGAGCGAGACTGCAGTCAGTAAATATGTCACATAGTGTTCGCTGCAAGGCCTGGCGATGACGGCATCACACTTGTAACAAATCCCCTTGCGATGAGCGCATAACTCTTACTATGCTCGCAGGGATGTTCAGCATCTCCATCCAAGGAGGTCTTGGGTCATAAAACAAGCACACAAGAACTGCCAAACATTAGGGCGTTAGGTCAGGAGCGGCATTAGTTCCAACTTTGCTATAGGTCAAGTACACGTAACGTTGTTATAGGTGAGGTACACGTTACGGTAGGCCATGGCAAATACCAATCTCTCCGGCATACATAGGTCACATACGTTTGTTAGTTTCAGTCAGAGCTTGGCGTAGGTTTGGAAATGGAGGGACCGAGATACCAGGCTGGACGGCGGCATTTACCAATCCTCACGGCGGCAAATGGGTAGGGAGGGAATGGTTGTGCCCAGAACAAATACCTAGGAAAAATGTCGAAACCCAAGACCCGGTATAGAGCCCTAATTACTACTGACGTCGCTTCTCACAGGATATTACCATGTTCCTGCTGTGCACGGACCGTAGTTTGCAGCACATCCATAAACGACCTATTATATTGCACCTGCTCTGCAGAGTGGAAACTGAATAGTGCCAGGGTTGAATTGACGCACAGCGCTGCATGTAAAAATTCCACCTCTGTAATAGGCAGACAGTCGGTACGCTTATCTCCCTTGTCCCAAACTCATTAGTTTTTAACTTAAACCAAAGTACGGCAGAAAAGTAGCCTTTAAATAACATTGTTTCATCTTTCTTTACATCCCACTTCCACAAAACCCCTTAACTAACAGACAAAATTTCGAAAGTCCCACTCCGGGCCGGGTACGTCAAACGAGTGACGCTTGCCGGAATGATTTGCCTCTCTGGCACCATGTAGGAAGCCGGAAGGCGCGAACCACGAAAGGACGCCGAAGTGGCCGTGACGAAGATGATACAGATATAGGAAACCGAAAATAGACGTTTCTTTGTAAGATTTAAATAGTTTGTGCACCAGTTACAACTGATGGGGCTCTGGCAACTCTTTGGCCGATCTCAACAGTTTCAGGTTCTCTGTTGTTTACGCGTCTCTTACAACAAGAATATAGTCTTCTGGGATGTTATATCGTAGTTTGATGGTTACTAAGTTTCGGGAGAAAGAGCTGCCTCCATCTTCAGGGCTTAAGAGGAATCGCATTCCAGAGGATTGCAGACTAAACGTCCAGTGCCTTGAGAACCTTAAATATCATGTGAACGTACATCCATGTAGACGGAGTGTGTGCGTGCGTGCGTGTGCGCGCGCGTGTCTACTATTAAATTTTTGGATTATTCAAAGATTTTCATTGTTACTGGTATAAAAGTTATGTCGTGGGCTAGGACAGCTCAGTCGGTATAGCGACTCGCTACGGCCTGGACGTTCCGGGGATCGAATCCCGGTGGTGTGAGATTTCCGCAACCGTCCAGACCGGCCTTAGTGCCCATTTAGCCTTCTTCACAATGCGTACCGCCTCTGTCTCCTGGATAAAAAGCGGCCGGGGAGTGGTCTTAAACACCGACCCCCATCTAGCTCCGAGGTTATAGAAAGAATATAGCTACACCTCTGCCCTTCCTCCGGGCCTTAAGGCCCTGTTCTGGGGGGTAAATATTGTCTTTTACCATACCTAAAGTATAACAGTAAAGGCCGACATAGGACTTGTAAGGTAGGAGATATGCCTTGCACATAACCCCGAATTTTCTACCATTAAAAAATGCAGTTTTGGGTAAGGTTATTTTGAGAGAAAAGTTAAAAGTAAAGTTAAGCCTATAGTCTGCCTTTAAGGCCAAAAGAAGAACAGAGAAATATCTGATTTTTCTTTAAACCTCGGCGCTTGACGGGGTGCGTTGTGAAGGACTCGTACCGGCAGCTCTATATCAAGGAAAAATACCCATTACCTTTGCACAGAAGATTCCAAGGCCCCAGGGCCAGTTTGGTCGGGTGCGGAAAATCTAGCCTACACCAGGTTTGCATCAAGTGACCGCCCAGTCCAATGTCAGTCGCTGTGCTGGTCCACTATTTTTCGCGCACATGATCTAATGCAAAATAAATAAATGGGGACGAAGCAAAACTAATGTACAGTCCACTTGGTAGCAGTAGCTGTGCAGTTGTAGTTTGTGAAAGTGTTCATGCATGCTATAAATAAGACATATGCAATTTATATACGTCAAAATTTCACAGACATGGCATCCGAACCTGAAAAATTTCAGATAATCTTAAAAAGATATTAATAAACACAAAACACAGGTAAATAAGAATTCCGATTTTGATTGCAATGCAAGTTTGGCATCCATAATGTTAACATCCGCTGCCTTACCTTGTTGAACTTCAAAGTATGAGCAACTTCAAATTTAGTTTAACGGGTGCTTTTGATCCTATTCACAGCGTGCGTGATTGTTTGCCTACACAGAATTAACTTGGCATGGTTATTAACACATATAGTGTCTTTTATGTTCTCCTACACAGAATTAACTTATCTTCGTAATGGACATATATACCACCTTTTATGTTTTTCTACACAGAATTAACGTTGTGGTAATGGAAATATGTAGTGTCTTTTATGTTTTCCTACACAGAATATGGATATATATATATAGTGTCTTTATGTTTTCCCACATCGCATTAACTTGACTTGGTAATGGATATACAGGGTGCCCTGGGAGGAATGTGCCAGAATTCGGGAGAAATTTCCTTAAGTTAAAGTATAATGAAATGACACAAAACACCTATACCTGGAGATAATGCCGATAGATGTTTGAAAGTATAATAGCTGTTACAAACATATTGATTGCTAAATACATATTAAAACTGGCAGGAACATGTGGTTTCTGTAATGTTAATAATTGCACTTAACATCTAATTAACATCTGAGTCACATAATGCCATTCAATTCATCTACGTAAACACTCCCACTAATGTCGTAGTTGTCATCAGGGTTCCAAACACTGTACATTGCACATGAATATCCAACACGTTTGAGGAACTGATTGACCATTAATGACTGCGGATTTTAGTGTAAGCCTACTACATGCCTGTATTAAAATACAGAACCTCCTTTACAGTAAATGTTCAAAATATCCTTCTCCAGTTGCTATGCAGTTTTCGGCACGCATGTACAGGGACTGAGTAGCAGAAGCAAAGTTGTCTGGATGGTTGCGTATCTGTTCAGCCACTGAAAAAATACGATGGCGCAGTGCTGCTCTTCAATCGACCTTTGTTTCATACACTGATGTCTTCAAGTAGCCCCATAGATAATAATCAAGAAGTGTAAGATCTGGCGACCTCGGTAGCCATGCAACGGGTCAACCTCGACCTAGCGAGAGGTTAGGGAAAGATTCGTTTGAATACTCCCCCATGTGCCGAGACTAATGGGTGAGAAATATCCCATATAATTAAAAAGGATAGGCTTTCGACTTGATTTTTGCTGCCATCTTCAGGGTTGCCTCCGTGAGGATTGGTAAATAGACGCCGCCAAATTTAGTTTTGCTGTCCCTCCGTAGCCCTCCATACGCCAAGGTCTTGGGAGCAAGGAAGTATTAACTGTCGATGCGTGTAAGAGTGGTGTAAGTGTGAATGCCCCCGTAGAGTTTGGTAGCGTATGAGTCCCGCGCACTGCTCGTACACGGGCGATATTATCAAAAAGGAAAAGTACCCCTCTTAGAGTCTAGTAGCGTGGTCTCGGTGCAGACTGTTAGAGGTGCTGGTTGAGAGCAAGGGAGACTCAAATGCGTCCCGCACACTGCTCGTTCTTGAGCGATATTATTAAAAAGGATAGGTAGTAAGTGTGTGCCCCCGTACAGTCAGGTAGCGTGGCCTCCGTGCAGACTAGTAGAGGTTCGGGTTCAGTGCAGGAGAGACCTAAATGGTTCTCGCTCACTGCTCGTTCTTGAGCACAATATTAAAAGGCAATCCCCCTCTACAGTTTCGTAAGCGTGGTCTCGGTGCAGACAGGTATAGGTGCTGGTTGAGTGTAAGAGAGACTTAAATGCGTCCCGCACACTGCTCGTTCTTGAGCGCACAATATGCAAGAACGGGAAGGCTGGCGCCCTCCGTACAGTATGTTAGCTGTGGTCCCTCACAAAGCCACCCCTACGGCGAACACAGCGTGAATTGTCTGGCAACCGCTCTCCCGGGACCCAAGGGCTTAAGTGTGGCCTCGGCAGTACTAGTTCTTAAGCATAATAATAATATTAAAAAGGATCGGGAATTTGAACATTTATTAACTGAGGGAAAAAATTAGCAGGGTGCGGCAGCCGCCGTCCGGCTTGGTCCATGTTGAGAGCGGACGCTAAATTTGGAACTAAGGAACAAACAATTTGGCGAGCGTGCCGTGGTGTGGATTGGTAGAGGGTCGGGCCTCAAGACTTGGTTACGAGAAGACTCCCCCGCGTGCTTTTACATAATAAAGGAAAATTTGACATTGTTAGAATCAAATTTGGGTGCACGATAAGTTCCAAAGTTGGCGTGATAGACCGTATGAAAATAATTTCACACCCGCTTAGGTATATGTATGTCAACAGGCGTAAGGCAAGTGTGTTGGTCACACCTATGGCAGTCCATGAACAATGTAATGCATTGTTGGTCTGCGAAAAAACAGTTGCCAGTGCAAAATTGACGCGCAGAGTTAGAATTGTAATTAAACCCGTTCACCTTGTTACCTATGCAACTGTAATTTAACACGTACACAAGCGTGCCTCTTTCTGCAATAGCAGGTAGGCTGGGCTAGCCACATGTAGGAAGGTGATGTCACCAACTGACGCAGTCATCTACTTTTGAAGCCACTGACGTAACATAGACACAATCAGGGTCTTGTGATATATCTAATGAGGGAAGGGGAATCAACGCCTAGAGGTCTTATAAAACGTAACCCCAACCCATCAGAGCATTTTTATGATGGGCGCTTGCGTGTGTACTTCGTGAAGCTGCGAGTGTGTCGTACGTCCCCAAGTATAGCATTGTGTTTGTGTGTATCGTGAAGCTGCTAGTGGTTGACGTCTGTGTGTGTGTGCACCGCGAAAGAAGCTGCCAGTGTGTAGACAGGAGGTAGGTGAAGTTTGTACATGATACCTCAGTGAAGTGATTTCTTTGAAAAGCCAAAGCACATGTTAAAGCATGATCGTCACGAATACAATTTTGCAACATCGCTTACGTTTCCATGCATAGCTGTTGTCCTTGAAGAGCCAGAGCTCATGACTGCCGAATGCCAGAGTCGCAGAGGAAAACTGTTGGGCTCACGCATTAATAACAATCCGAATCAGAAGGCGTATCGAAAAGACCGGATGATACGTCAAGATCGTTATTATTAGAGTGTGAGCCCAAAAGTGTTCCACTACGACACTCGTATTCGACAACCATAAGCAGAAGCACTTCAAACACAGATCTGTGTGTGAACGTGAGCGAGGGTACGCATTTGCATTCCTGAGATGATCAAGCACGAACATGTGCGTAAGCCACTTGAGAAAGAACTGATGTCAGACGACAACTAGGTCGTCGTTGCTGCATCCGGGGCCGGTGACTCCCGAGGTGGTGACTGCTGTACCCGCTCCGGTGGCTGCTGCTCCTGTGTGTGTGAAGAATGCGGTCCGTAGATTGAGGTGTCGGGAAGAAACACTAAGGTAATTGCACTGATTATTTTTTCTAATAATATATATGCAGTGTTAAAACACACAATTCGGTTAAAATTAGGCGTTTATTTCATTAAGCAATAGTGATACATAACGTTACACAGTTGTCACGAGTTCCTCGAACAGATGACGATAGTCTACGAGGTTACTGGCGTTAGGCAGGGGTATGACATACGTCACTGAAGTTACGGACGATGTCACATACGACAGTACGTCTGGCAAAGAGATAGTGTAATAGCGCAATTGTTGTTGCACTATGTGAAACATTCGCGTAAGATATTATATGTCCAGTATGGTTAGGCTAACGTATTACGTGCCGAAATACAGTCCTGCCGACCCGAAGTTTTTCGGCGATGATACGCGGAAGGCACCGCTCACGCACCCCGCACCGGTCCCTTATCCATTGCAGACGGAAGACCATCTTGGCCAGACAGTCCGCCAGCGTGTCGATATGCTCGTCCTTGAGAACGATGGATTTCGACC
>Ga0131853_10004834_pt1 | contig 24198 bp, 19 predicted proteins | sample TergutLab28metaG_FD_92764 | JGI IMG/M metagenome (GOLD analysis project Ga0131853, IMG submission 92764) | Labiotermes labralis P1 segment gut microbial communities from Petit-Saut dam, French Guiana - Lab288 P1 (version 2) (version 2) | ecosystem: Host-associated > Arthropoda: Insects >...
AGCTAGAGGCAACAGCGACAGAGCTAAATGCTAAGATTGCCCAAGAAGAACTCAAAGCTCCGAAAATTACGAGAGAGTTTATTGACTTCTTCTTTGATAAGTACCGACAGATGGATTTAGATTCTTGGGAATCGCAGCAGCGGTTGGTGGACGGTCTTGTAAACGCCATCGTTGTACATGATGATAAAATCCTTGTCACATACAATTATAAAGAGGGAACGGAGACAATCCCTCTGAGCGAGTTAGATGGTTCGGATTTGGCGTTGGTCGGGGAGCCAGACAAGACAAATCCGAACACCTCGTTGAGAGCGTGTTCGGATTTGTTATTTCTTTTGAGCGAGAGATACAGAAGGGGGCCGCGTACCGTTTCGAGACGCGGTCCCCTTCGTTATATTTCCTCGACTAGGCAATGGGAAGCCAACCGGGAGGAGGCAGGCTGGAAATTCGGGGAGAAGTGTGATAAAGTAAACAAATTGAGTTCATAGGTTGAGGGTGCAAATACATGGACAAAATTTTAGTCATAGAAGATGATATTTATATCAGTGAAATGCTTTGTGCCTTGCTCAAACAAAGCGGCTACGCGCCGGTCGCTGCCTATTCTGGTACGGAAGCGCTGTTGCTTCTACCGCAAGGCGGCTTTTCTCTGGTTTTGCTTGACCTGATGCTCCCGGGCAAGCCCGGCGAGGAGGTTTTAGCAGAAATCCGCGCTCGCTTATCTCTCCCGGTCATTGTTCTGACCGCGCGAACAGATAAAGAGACGACAACCCAATTGTTGCGATCCGGCGCGGACGACTATCTCGCAAAACCGTTTGACAACGACGAGTTGCTCGCCAGGATTGATGTGCAGCTTCGCCGTACCACGCCTCAAAAAACAAATAAGGCACAACTTTGCCACAAAGGCATCACCCTTGATCCGGATAGTTTTGACGCATTTATAGGCGGCGAACGCGCAGGGCTCTCCAAGCGGGAATTTGAGATTTTGCAACTGATGATGTCGCACCCGAACAAGGTATTTACCAAGAATAACTTATATGAAAGTGTTTGGGGTGGCGAGTTTTTGGGGGACGACAATACAATCAATGTCCACATCAGCAAGCTGCGGGGAAAACTCTCCGCTATTTCACCTGACACGGAGTATATTCAGACCGTGTGGGGTATCGGCTTTAAGATGAGCGAATAACTTTGTGCAATTATAAGTTTAAGACTTTTTTAAGACTTAACTTAGAGATAAGTAAGACTTCTCCCTTAGAATGGAACCATCACAAACAGAAGGGGAGCAAACATGACAGTATTAAAGACGAAAAACCTGACCAAGTCCTACGGCGGCAAAGTTGCCGTAGACAATGTGAGCCTGACGATTGAACAGGGCGACATTTTTGGTCTAATCGGCCAAAACGGCGCAGGCAAGACGACCTTCATGCGCATGATTACATCTCTGACCCGCCCGGACAGCGGACAGATTGACCTGTTCGGCGCGACCACATCCGCAAAACTGACCGAAGCCAGAACCCGCATAGGCGCGGTGATCGAAACGCCCGCCCTGTTCCACAATCTGACGGCGGTACAGAATCTGGAATACTACCGCCTGCAACGCGGCATTGCCGAAAAAAGCAGAGTGCAGGAAGTGCTGGAAATCGTCCAACTCACAGACACGGGCAAGAAGAAGTTCAAAAACTTCTCGCTGGGGATGAAGCAGCGTTTGAGTCTTGCGGTCGCCATTCTCGGGCATCCTGATTTCCTCATTTTAGATGAGCCGATCAACGGCCTCGATCCCACCGGTATTGTTGAGACGAGAGACTTAATCAAACGGCTCAACCAAGAGGGCATCACCATTCTCATCTCCAGCCATATCTTGACAGAGTTGGCGCAAGTCGCGAACAAATATGCCATTATCCACCACGGACGGCTGATTAAAACGCTCACACAAGAGCAGCTGCACACAGAGTGCAAACGGGCGATGGCGGTTACGGTGGACGATGCGGCAAAAGCCGCCGTTGTACTGGAAACGGCGTTGGGCATCCGTGATTATAAGCAAGTCTCCGGCAATGAACTGCGGATTTATGAATATCTGCATGACCCGGCGGAGTTGAGTTTTCAACTCAATCATGCGGGAGTCCGTGTGGCGTCTATTCACGAGGTTGGAGATAGTTTGGAAGAGTACTACATCAAGATGATCGGGGGGAATGTGCAATGATGAATCTCATTCGGGCAGATTTTTATAGAATTTCGAGAGGTTGGGTCGTCTATGCGCCCTTTGCAGGACTTGTGCTCTTACATGCAATCGCGATGGTCTTGAACTCATACGCCGTGAGCGGCACAATGTACGTGGAATTTTTATTGGGCGGCGCACAACTGCTGTTCACCGTCTCTATGATACCCTTTGTCTTTTGCGTCTCCGTGCCGATTTTTTCTGACGGAACGATGAAAAACGACATTTCCTGGGGCATGTCTCGGACAAAGCTGTATGTTTCCAAACTGCTCGTTATGGCGATGCTGTCCGCTCTGTTATACGTGTTTTACATCGCGTCAGGCATGGCGCTCGCGACTATCATCGGCGGCGTCGGCGACATTGTGCCGGGGTATGGGATGAACCTGCTCCAAGCGATGGGCGCACAGATGGTGGGTGTATTGGCGCTTTGCTCTGTGATGATCTTCCTGTCTTTTCTCCTCAAAAAACCTTATGTGCTGACAGAAGCGCTTGGCGCGGTCTTGCTGATCCCCATGCTCATCAACTGGATTTCGGCCATATTCCATGTCGACACATCATGGGTGCTCTATTTTGATCTGATGTCGAACATTGAACGATTTGCCTCGTTCCATTTGTTGGACAGCCGCGCGATTTTGATCGCCTTTGGGGTGGTTGCGGTTTGGATGATTGTACCTTCCGCCGCCGGGATTACCCTGCTGCGGCGGGCGGAAATTAAATAGGGTGGAGAACGTCTTTCAAGGCGAAGGTACGGGTTTAGTAGTCGTAGTTATCGTGCGCAGCTCTCTGCCTCAGCTTTATTGAGGAGAACAAGAAAAACGGAAGAATAGACGGACAGAAAGGCGGCGAAACGAGTATGGCTGTGATTGCTTGTATTATCCTTGGCATATTGCTTGCCGCCTGTTTGTTGCGCTTGTCTCTCCTCAAACGTGATGTCCGACAGCTGAATAACAAGCTGTCGGGTATCGCCTATACCGATACGAACGCTCGCCTGGGTACAAACACCTTTGACCAGTCCGTTGCGGATTTGATCCAGAGCATTAACGCCATGCTGAAGAAAAACCGCAGAGACTACTTTGAAGCACGGCGTACAGAAGCTGTGCTCAAGCGTGCTATCACGAATACCTCTCATGATTTACGAACTCCGCTCACTGCGGCCCGGGGCTATTTGCAGATGCTGGAATCCTCCGAGCTCGACGCAGAGACAAGGGCGCGCTATATTGCAATCATCCGCAGACGTTTAGACAGCCTAGGGGTACTCATGAGCGATTTGTTTGAGTTTGCGCGCATCATAGAGGGGAACACGACCTTTGATATCCAAGAGGTCAACGTCGCAAACGCGCTGCGAGACGCGCTCTCGGAAGCATATGCAGAGCTGGAGGGCAAAGGCTTCACGGTAGAGGCAGATATCCCGGATGTGCCGGTGATCTGCCGTTGTGACGAGGATGCGCTCCGGCGGGTGTTGCAAAATCTGCTCAAAAATGTCTGTGTCCACGGCAAAGCGTATCTGCGTGTCCGTCTATTTGAGAACAAGATTGAGATCTCCAACAAAGCGGATGGGCTTGACAAGATTGATATAGCGCACATGTTTGAGCGATTCTATACATCGGATGCCTCGCGCAGCAATAAAAGCACGGGTCTCGGCCTGGCCATCGCAAAAGAACTGGCCGAGCGGATGGGCGGGCGGCTGTCGGCCAGCAGAGAGGGCGATGTGCTGATGATGCAAGTGGTGCTTCCGCAGGTATAGCGCGCCGGAGAGATTGTGATATATCCGACAGGTCACTGCACAAAACAGGGCAGACTTCTCAAAAGTCTGCCCCTGTTTTTCGCTTGTGGCTTATTTTACGCCGATCGCCTCGCGTGCTTTCTGTTCACCCATCATCTGCTCCGGATTTTCCAGCAGCCTCCGAAACTCAAACAACAACCTCACCCAGGTCACGCCCTTGCAGATCCGCTCGTCCATGGCGATGCCGAGGGTCATCATGCGCTTTGTCTGGCCGTCTTCGACGACGCGGCGAGGTTTGCCCATGGTGATGAAGAGGCTGGTTGTGCCAAACTCGTAGATGTGGTGATAGATGTAGTCCATCTGGATCGAGCCCAGATTGGAGAGAAACATCGAGGTGTGGAAAGGGCTCAGATGGACGATGCTCTTCGGCAAAATGCCGCGTCTATCCATCCACTTAATCACGCTGATTAAAAAGCCTGGGAGAATAGGGATGGACATGAGCCCATCCGCAAAGCGATCCATGACATTACGCGTTTGAATCTGTTCGTTTTCCTTGATTCCCTCGCGGATTTTCTGAGAGACCGTCAATAGATCATCCTCGGGCTCGATATAGATCTTGACGACGGTGTCTACGAAGCGATCTCCCTCGCGGCGGAGCATCGTGAACGAGATGCAAAGGTGGTTGCGCTGGTAGATTTTTTTATTCACGACAAAGCGGTTTAGCTCCGGCGTTCCTTGCGCCAGGCGTGCGTAAGCCATCATCACCACATCCATCACGCCAACTTTATGGCCCTCGGCGCGAAGTCGCTTCAAAAATGCGGCCAAATTTGTCATATCGAACTCGAACTTCGCGAAGTTTGTCGCGTCATAGCGTCGATCCATGAGATGTGGAACGATTCTATCTAAAGCCGGTAAATCCTTCACCAGCTTGCCATCTGATCTGCCCATGGGTATGTTGTCTCCTCTGGTTTAAAAGCTATATCAGGTCCGATAAAGGTTGATAGGGCAAATGGAATTCTTTTGCCACAGCCTCGCAGGTCATATGGCCTAAGTAACAGTTCACGCCCAGTCCAAGTCCTGGGTCGCGTTTTGCCGCCGCTTCCAGGCCGAGCGTGGCGATCTGGGTGCCGTATTGGATCGTCGCATTCGTCAGCGCGACAGTAGAGGTCTTCGACACGGCGCCCGGCATATTGGCGACGCCGTAGTGGATTACACCGTCTACGACGAAGGTCGGGTTGTCGTGATAGGTCATGCGTGTGGTCTCGCAGCAGCCGCCTTGATCCACCGCCACGTCGACGATGACGCTGCCCGGCTTCATGCGGCTGAGGTGTTCCCGCCGGACCAATTTCGCCGCTGCGGCGCCCGGAACCAAGATCGCACCAATGACGAGGTCCGCTTCCGGCAGGACCTGCTCGATGGTGACCGGTGTGCTATAGAGGGTCTGTACGCTCTGCCCGAAGAGGGTGTCCAGGGCGATAAGGCGCTCCATGTTATTGTCGAGGATTGTCACGTTCGCGCCGAGCCCGACCGCCATTTTCGCGGCGCCCACGCCGACCACGCCGCCACCGAGAATCACCACGTTCGCATGCTTGACTCCGGGGACGCCGCCAAGCAGAACACCCATGCCGCCCATCGGTTTCTCCAAACAGCGCGCGCCAACCTGGATGCTCAATTTACCCGCAACCTCGCTCATCGGACGCAGAAGCGGCAATTGCCCGTGTTTATCCTCAATTGTCTCATAGGCCACGGCCTTGACCTTCTTGTGCAAGAGCATCTCCGTAAGCGTTCGGTCTGACGCGAGATGCAGGTATGTGTAGAGAATCTGCCCTTCTTGCAAAAAGTCATATTCTTCCGCGAGGGGCTCTTTGACCTTTACGATCATATCGCAGGACGTCCAGACCTCTTCTGCCGTAGGCAGGATGATGGCGCCCATGGCTTCATAGGCCGCATCCGTAAAGGCAGAGCCTTCGCCCGCACCGGACTGGACATAGACTGTATGCCCCGCCAAGATATACTGTTTCGCGTTCTCCGGTGTCAAACCGACCCGGAACTCATAGCGTTTGACTTCTTTTACACATCCAACCTTCATACAACGCGCCTCTCTTTCGTCGATCTCCAAGTATTTTACCACATTCCCTCGCACAAAGCAAAGGCATCTCCGGACAATTTCGGCAATTTGAGCATTGACTTTTTATGCATGCATCTGTATAATAATACGACATCCAAGATGAGGAGGAAAATGAAAATGAAAAAACTACTTGCACTGCTTCTGGCTTTGACGCTGGTCCTCACCTTCGCCGCCTGCGGCGCCGGTCAAGGCGGCGCTACGGCACCGGAGATCAACTCCCCGGGAGACCTTTCCACAGCGGGTATTCGCATCGGCGTACAACTCGGCACAACGGGCCATGTGTTTGCCAATGAGAATTTCTCGGACGCTGAGGTCATGGCATATGACACCAACTCAGACGTAATCCTAGCGCTGCTCGGCGGCGACGTGGACGCGGTCATCATGGACTCCGAGCCGGCCCGCAACTTTGTCGCGCAGAACGAAGGCCGGATTCGCCAGCTGGATGAACTGCTCACCCAAGAAGGCTATGGCATCTCCCTCGCGCTCGGCAGCCCCTACACCGACCTGTTTGACGAAGCGATCAACACCCTGCGTGAAAACGGCGTACTTTACGGCCTGATCGACTACTGGGTAAACGAAGACCCCAACGCATCCAGATACGAGAGTCCGGCCGGCACGACCCACCCCAACGGAACATTGTTCATGGGTACTAACGCAGACTTCCCGCCGTTTGAGTTCTGGGAATACGGTCAAATCGTCGGCCTGGACCCTGACATTGCCCGCGCCATCGGCGATCTTCTCGGCTATGCGATCGAGATCATCGACATGGACTTCGGCGCCATCATCCTGTCTGTCCAAACCGGGCAAGTCGATTTCGGTATGGCGGGTATGACGATTACGGAAGAGCGCCGTGAGATGGTAGACTTTACACAGGCCTACTTCCTCTCCGGCCAGAGCATTATCGTCCGGGTTTCCTAAGCACATAGATCACATTCATTCGGAAAGAAAAGACGCCGAGGGAATTCCCTCGGCGTCTTCCCCTGGAAGATAGGAAAGGGTTAGGGGCTTATGCTAAGTATCCCATATACAATAGAAAATCTGATCGCGAGTGTTTCAGACACGATATTCCGCGTATTCATCGTCCAAGACCGCTACCAACTCTGGTTGACGGGTCTGCAAAATACGCTGGTCATCGCGTTTTTCGCGCTCTGGATCGGATTGATCTTGGGCTTTCTGCTGGCGGTACTCCGTGTTGTCCACGACGCGACGCCGAGGCCGCCTGTGTGGCTGCGCGTGCTCAACCGACTAGCAAAGATATACATCTCCATTATCCGTGGTGTCCCCATGGTGGTACAGCTGATGATTTTCAACTTCATCATCCTAGCCGCCTCGCGCAACGGGGTTTTGATCGGTATCCTCGCCTTCGGTTTCAACTCCAGCGCCTACGTCGCGGAGATTTTCCGCGCGGGCATCTTGAGCGTAGATAAGGGCCAGATGGAGGCCGGACGCAGCCTGGGGCTCAGCTACGCGCAGACCATGCGGAAGATCATCATGCCCCAGGCGATCAAAAACAGCATCCCGACCTTGGGCAATGAGTTCATCACCGTACTCAAAGAAACCTCGATCGCGGGGCAGGTGGCGATCATGGATATCACCCGTGCCGGTGCCGTCATCCGCGGTTTGACCTATAATCCGTCGCCGCTCATTTTTGTCGCCCTGATTTATTTGGTCATGGTTCTCTTCCTGGAGTTTGTCGTCGGAAGAATCGAGAGGAGGCTCAGACGCAGTGATCAACGTTAAAGGACTTAGAAAGAGCTTCAAGAAAATCGAAGTGCTGCGCGGAATTGATGAAGAGATCAGACGCGGAGAAAAGGTCGTTATCGTCGGGCCGTCCGGCAGCGGTAAGAGTACCTTTTTGCGTTGTCTCAACCTCCTGGAGACGCCTTCCGCCGGTGAGATTTGGTTCGAAGGAGTCGATATCGCGAACCTCCGGAAGGGCCTGGACCAGCATCGGCAGAAGATGGGCATGGTGTTCCAGCACTTTAACCTCTTCCCCCACCTCACCGTGGAAGAAAACATCACCCTAGCCCCCATTACGCTGGGGAAGGCCACAAAGCCGGATGCCTGCGCGACGGCGAAACGGCTCCTAGAGCGGATCGGACTCACAGACAAAGCCGATAAATACCCCGGAACCCTCTCCGGCGGACAAAAACAGCGCGTCGCCATTGTCCGTGCCCTCGCGATGGAACCGATCGTCATGCTCTTTGACGAGCCAACCAGCGCCCTCGATCCCGAGATGGTCGGTGAAGTTCTGGACTTGATCGGAGACCTCGCCAACGAAGGCATGACCATGGTCATGGTAACCCATGAAATGGGCTTTGCCAAGAAAGTGGGGAACCGGGTGCTGTTTATGGACGAGGGACTCATCGTCGAACAGGGGCGACCGGATGCGTTTTTCGGATCGCCGCGGAGTCCGCGGTTGCAGGACTTTTTGGCAAAAGTGCTTTGAGCAAAACCCCCTTGCCGGATGGCGAGGGGGTTTTGTTTTTTGCCATGCTGGTGCCATAGAGATATTTATAGGCCTTGCAGGCCTGCAGGCTGAATGCCCTGCCGGGCGGGCCTTCTTTTTGTTTCGCCCAAAAGAAGCAAAAAGGCGATTTAAGAGAAACCGAATGGTTTCTCTTAAAGATCTGATGTTTATTCTGTGCGCACAAGAGGCATGTCTTCCGCCTCGCCCGGCGGAAGGGAATGCATAGCAAAACCACCGCACATTCAATCGCACCCACCGCACAAGAACACGCCCGCCCTAAAGCGACCTAAACCTCCGCCGGCAGGCGGAACCCCAAACCCCGAACGCCCACAAACCAAAAGTCAAATGGGGGTCCCGGGGGCGAAGCCCGCCGGGTCGCATTTTTTTGCTTACTTTTTTTGTGCGATAGCAAAAAAGTAAGGCGCCTCAGCGCAACGAGCGCAGCGAGCCGCAGGCTAATATAAAAGAAAATAGAACAAAAAGAAGCGCCCCTGCCAGTAACCCGGCAGAGGCGTTTTCAATTAAGCGCAATTGCTCCGGATCAACAACCGATAAACCACCACCGCAAGCGCCGCGCCAACAAGCGGGGCGACGATGAATACCCATAGGTCCGCCAGCGCGGTCCCGCCCGCGAACAGGGCCGGGCCGATGCTTCTAGCAGGGTTCACAGATGTACCCGTCAACGGGATACCGATGATATGTACAAAAGTCAGCGTAAGGCCGATGACTAGACCCGCAAGGTGCGCGGTCTTCTCACTGGCGGTTACGCACAAAATGGTGAGAATAAAGATAAAGGTCAAGATAACTTCGATGGCAAGCGCACTGCCAACGCCGCCTGCGCCAGCAATCCCGTTTGTGCCGAGGCCGCCTGTCAGGTCCGCTATGCCGGACGACACAAAGCCGAGGAGCAGGGCGCCAGCGACAATCGCGCCGAATATTTGCGCGGTGACATAGCCAAGAAAGTCATGAAAGGAGAGCCGTTTGTCCAGCAGCATGGAGAGGGAGACCGCCGGGTTGATATGACACCCGGAGACACTGCCGATGACATATGCCATAGACACGATAGAAAGACCAAACGCAAACGCGACCGCTAAATGTCCGCCGATTGCGTCCGCACCCAGAAAGATAGCGCTCGCGCAGCCCATGAACGTAAGGACGAAGGTTCCGAGCGATTCTGCCGCGTACTTTTTTACACCACTCACTTTAATTATACCTCCATAAATTGATATTTCATGAGGAAATATATCAAATATTCTCCTCGAAGTCAAGTTTGGCCTTGACAGAGAAACGCCACTGATTGAGGCCAGTGGCGTTTCTGCTTATCTGATCTTAATGTGAACCTCTCGGAGTTGCGCCTCCGTCACTGGGGCCGGTGCCCCCAGCAAAATATCCTGCGCATTGGCATTCATCGGGAAGGCGATGATCTCGCGGATGTTCTCCTGCTCGGAGAGCAGCATCACAATCCGGTCAATACCCGGCGCCATGCCCGCATGAGGCGGCGCGCCGTATTGGAAGGCGTTGAAGAGAGCGCTGAAGTTGCGCTCGATATCTTCTTGGCTGTAGCCTGCGATTTCGAAGGCTTTTACCATCACGTCGGGTCTGTGGTTGCGGACGGCGCCGGAGGAGAGCTCTACGCCGTTGCAGACGATGTCGTATTGATAGGCTTTGATCTCGAGCGGATCGCTGTTTTCTAGAGCCTCCAGCTCACCCTGCGGCATGGAGAAGGGGTTATGCGTAAACTCAATCGCCCCCGTCTCCTCGTTTTGCTCGTACATCGGGTAATCCGTGACAAAGCAGAACTCGAACACGTCCTTGTTGATCAAATCGAGGCGCACACCCAGCTCCGTCCGAATCTGCCCCGCGAGCTTGTTGACGAGTTTCGGGCTATCGCAAATGAAGAAGATGGTATCATTCTCCTTGAGGCCAAGCATTTGGATCAACTCCGCCTGCTGCGCCTCCGTGAGAAACTTCACGATCGGCCCCTTCAGCTCCATCCCCGTAAGCACAGAGATGTATCCAAGTCCCTTCATGCCAATTTCGGTGGCAAACTCCAGCATCTTCTCAAAGAAAGACTTCGGCGACCCTGCACAATTCGGCGCAACAATCCCGCGCACAGGCTTACCTTTGAACGGCGCAAAATCGACCCCAGCGAAGAACCCAGAAAGGTCCTCGATCAGGAGCGGATTCCGCAAATCCGGCTTATCCGATCCGTAACGCAGCATGGACTCCGCGTAAGGAATCCGACGGAAGGGGAGCGGACTCACGCGCTTGTCCGTGAAATGGGTGAAAGTCTCATGCATCACGCTCTGGGCGACGTTGAATACATCTTCCTGCGTGGCAAATGCCATTTCAAAATCGAGCTGATAAAACTCGCCCGGCGAGCGGTCCGCCCGAGAATCCTCGTCCCTAAAACAAGGCGCAACTTGGAAATAACGGTCAAACCCGGATACCATAAAGAGCTGCTTGAATATCTGCGGCGCCTGTGGCAGGGCATAGAACATACCATGATGTTTCCGGCTGGGCACAAGGTAATCCCGCGCCCCCTCCGGGGAAGACACGGTGAGGATAGGCGTCTGCATCTCCAAAAAGCCGAGCCCCAACATCTTGCTCCGCAAATACTGGATAATCTCAGACCGCAGCACCATGTTATGATGCACTTCAGGATTCCGCAGATCAAGGAAGCGATATTTCAACCGCACCTCTTCCCGCGTCTTGGTCGATTCGCTCACCTCAAATGGAAGCTGCGTATGCGATTTGCCAAGCAAGGTCAGACGCTCCACATGAAGCTCCACCTCGCCCGTCAAAAGCTTCGCATTCACCGTCTCCGCAGACCGTGCCTGCAATACGCCCTCCACAGAGATGACGCACTCCCGCCCAATCCCCTTGAGCAGCGCATCGTCATGGATAACAATTTGCGTCACGCCATAATGGTCCCGCAGCGCAATAAAAATAACGCCGCCATGGTCCCGAATCGTATCCACCCACCCAGCGAGGGTCACCTTCTGGTCGCCGATGTGACTTTTCCGCAGTTCCCCGCAGTTATGTGATCTATACTTGTTCATACTCTGCTCCCCTTTATGCTTCCAATGATTGCTTCAACACCGCGTTAATTTGCCCGGGGTTGCCTTTGCCCTGCAACTCCCGCATGACCTGCCCAACTAAAAATCCAAAGGACTTCTCTTTCCCGGCCCGATATTCCTCCACAGCCTTCTCATTCGACGCGAGCACCTTATCCACAGCGGCCTTAATGGCCCCGTCGTCATTGATCTGGCCTAGGCCGTGCGCTTTGATATAAGCGGGCACATCGTCCCCGCCGTCAAATACGTACTCAAACACCTGCTTGCCCGCCGTGCGGTTGATCTCCCCGCCGGTGATGGCATTCGCAAACGCGGCAAAGGCCGCCGGGTTAATCGTAAGCGCAGAAGACTCGAGCCCCCGGTCGCCCATGTGGTACATCATATCCCCGAGCAGCCAAGTCGAAACCTCTTTCGGAGACTGGGCGAGGGCCGCCGTCTCCTCAAACAAGGCGGCAATTTTTCGATCCGCCGTGATGGTCGCCGCATCTTTGGGATTCAGGCCAAAATCCGCCACAAACCGTGCGGCTTTCTCCGCCTGAAACTCCGGTTGACTGTCTCGGCAACGCTGAATAAATTCCTCGCTCACAAGGATGGGCGGGATATCCGGATCGGGGAAGTAGCGATAGTCTTGCGCGTTTTCCTTCGAGCGCATAGCGAACGACTCACCCTTATTATCGTCCCAACGCCGTGTCTCCTGCACGAGCTCGCCGCCAGATTCGAGGGCGTCAATATGCCGCTCAGATTCAAACGCAATCGCCCGCTGGATGGCACGGAAAGAGTTCAAATTCTTCATCTCCGTCCGCGTGCCGAGCGTCGTACTCCCGGCGGGCTTGACGGAGAGGTTCACATCCACACGCAGCGACCCCTCCTGCATCTGGCAATCCGACACGTCGAGATATTCCAAGGTAGACTTCACATGCGCCAGATAAGCCAGCACTTCCTCCGCCGAGCTCATGTCCGGATGGGAAACAATCTCAATCAGCGGCATACTCCCGCGATTGTCGTCCAGATACGTGCAATCTCCGGCAGGGGAGTGGATCAGCTTCCCCGCATCCGCTTCCATGTGGATCTGATGAATACGCACAGAATGCGCTTCCCCGGAAGGCAGGGTGATATCCACGCGCCCGTTCTTGCAGATGGGGAAGAAAAATTGGGAGTTCTGATACGCGGTAGGCAAGTCCGGATAGAAATAATTCTTGCGGTCAAACTGGTTATACCGCTGAATCTCACACCCCAGCCCGAGCCCCGCTTTCACGGCGTATTCGAGCACCTTTTCATTGAACACAGGCAAAGTCCCCGGCATTGCCGTACAACCAGGACAACAGTTTGTATTCGATGGAGCCCCAAAAGCCGTAGAACAGCCGCAAAAAATCTTGGTCTTGGTAGACAGTTCCACGTGAATCTCAAGCCCGATTACAATATCCCAGTTCTTCATACGCCCGCCCCCTCTCCCGGTGTCCGTTTGTGACAATCCGTCACGCTCTGGAAGGCAAAGCCGAAGTTGAGCACCTCTGCATCCGTAAGACGTCTGCCGATGATCTGCGCCCCGATAGGCATACCCGCTGCGTCAAACCCGGCGGGAAACGCGAGGGCGGGCAGACCCGCGAGATTAGCGGCGGCGAGGAAAACATCTGCCAGAAACCGCTTCTGTGGGTCTAAGGTTTCGCCAATCTGCGGCGCCGTAGCAGAAGCGCAGGGACAAAGGATAGCGTCATACTCGGCAAAAATCGCGTCCAACTGTTGCGCGATCAAGGCCTTGACTTGCAGGGCCTTTTTGTAATAAGAATCATACTGCCCGGCGGAGAGTACATAGGTGCCAAGCAGGATGCGCCGAACTACACCGGGACCAAAACCCTCGCCGCGGGAGAGGCGGTAGACCTCTTCGATATTGCGTGCGCCTTCGGCACGGTGGCCATATCGCATCCCGTCATACCGGGCCAAATTCGAACTGGCTTCCGCATTCGCGAGGACTGCATAAGTGGGCATGACATAGTCAAACAGCGGGAAGTCGATCTCCGTAACCTCCGCACCAAGGCCTCGGAATGTCTCCGCGGCCGCGCGCATGCGGGCTTGAACATCAGCATCCACGCTAGCTCCGAAGCTCTCATTCAGCAGGGCGATGCGTTTGCCGCGTATGTCGCCGGAGAGAGCAGTGAGATAGCTGGTATCTGGCAGGTCCAGTGAAAGGGCGTCTCTTGAATCCTTGCCCTTGAGGACATCCATCATCGCCGCTGCGTCTGCCACGTCTTTTGTGAGCGGGCCGACTTGATCCATAGAGGAAGCGCAAGCAATCGCGCCATAGCGCGAGACGGCTCCATACGTGGGCTTAAACCCGACGACACCGCAGTAAGACGCAGGTAGACGAATGCTGCCGCCCGTGTCGGTCCCAAGTGTGGCGTACACTTCCCCTGCCGCGACTGCCGCGGCCGATCCGCCGGAAGAGCCCCCGGGAACGCGAGATAGGTCCCACGGATTCTTCACAGGCCCGAAGAAGGAGGACTCGGAGGTTGTTCCCATAGCAAATTCGTCGAGGTTGAGTTTGCCGATGACAATCATCCCGGCCTGCTCCAGACGCTCCACCACGGTGGCGCTGTAGGGCGGGACAAAGTTTGCGAGCATCTTAGAGGCCGCAGTGGTGCGAAGCCCCTTAGTGCAAATGTTATCTTTGATCCCGATCGGCACACCGGCCAGTGGCGACGCGAGTATGCCGCTATTGATCTGCGCCTGCACCTCATCCGCTCGTGCCAGAAGTGCCTCCCGATTCTGGACTGTGATAAAAGCGTTGATCTGCCCGTCTGTCGCCCCAATTGCATCCAGCGCGGCGAGGACGGCCTCGCGAACACTCCGTTTGCCAGCGCGAATCTCTGCGCCGACTTCCAGTGCGGTTAAGTTTGTGATCTGCATGATTCTCTCCCCCTAACCGACAATCTTTGGAACGACAAAAGCTTCTTCGGTATGCTGAGGCGCGTTTTGCAACAGCAAAGCTCTGTCAAAAGGCTCCGCAAGCACATCGGGCCGCATTACGTTCGAGATCGTACCGAGATAGACCAGCGGCTCCGTGCCGTCTGTATTTAGGTTGTGCAAGACATTAATATATGCGAGGGTTTGTCCTATTTCTTCCGCCAGAGATCCGCGCCAATCCGCGCTGAGCTCTATCTGGGATAACTCTGCCAGTGATTGAACCATTTCATCGGTGATACGCATAGGTCGGGGCACCCGCCTTTCCGTGGAGTTTCATCCTTGTATATTATAACAAAATGAGGCAAACGTCAATGTTTGCGTGCCCAAGGGAGTCTTTTCTATATTGATATTTTACCAGGGTTGATAGGCCCGTTGCTTCGTGTCGCCGAAGGCGACCTACTTTTTGTCTTGACAAAAAGCAGGCAAAAACAATTTAAGAGGAACCGAATAGTTTCTCTTAAAAATCTCTTCCTTTTTGACTTGTATGCATAGCTGAACAGGGCGTCACATCTGCCGCCTCGCCCGGCGGAGGGGGTGCTGTGTACAAAACACCGCCCAAAGGCTCCTTTTCCAAAGGAGCCTTTGGAAAGCGATATAACCCTCCGCCGATAGGCGGAACCACAAACCTAAAACGCCCACAAACCACAAGTCAAAACGGGGTTTTTAGGGGGCAACACCCCCTAAATTGCCTTTTTGGGGCGATGCGAAAAAGTATGTCGCCTCAGCGAAACGAGCACAGTGAGCCGCGGGCCCAAAAATAAAATGATAGAAAAAACAAACGAGCCGCTGTTTCCAGCGGCTCGCATGCAGGTGTTGCATTTAGAGCGTACACATATCGACCAACTCAGTATTTTCCTGCGTATAAGACCCAAGCAAGCACCCAGCAAGAGCCGTCGCCGTGTCGAGGGAGGTGAGGCAGGGGATGCGGAGGATAGCCGCTCTCCGGCGAATCTTCACGCTGTCTCTCCGCGGATCGCGACCCTTCGCGGAGGTAGAGATGATGTACCCAATCGCGCCGGATTCGAGGAGCGTGATGACGTTGTTCTCACTGTTCTCGTGGATCTTCGGCACCACCGTCGCCGGGAGCCCGGCTTTTTCGAGGATTTCTACCGTACCTGTTGTGCCGTAGAGCGGCAGACCGAGCGAGTGGAATTTCGCGGCGATCTCCGGAAGCTCCGCCTTATCACTGTCTCTGACGCTGAGGAACACGCCACCCGTGCGTCCCAGTTTATACCCTGCCGCGACGAGGCCCTTGAATAGCGCTTCTTCCTCGGTGCGGCCGAGGCCGAGTACTTCACCGGTCGATTTCATTTCCGGACCGAGTTGCGTATCAACGTCCGTCAACTTCTCAAAGGAGAACACCGGCACCTTGACCGCCACATACTCACCCACTGGGAAGACGCCTGTGCCAAAGCCCAGATCGGCAAGCTTTTCGCCGAGGCTGACGCGGGTTGCGAGTTCGCACATCGGCACGCCGGTTACTTTGCTGAGATACGGCACCGTTCGGCTGGCGCGGGGGTTGACTTCGATCACATAAATCTCATTATCCAGCAGAATATATTGGATATTTACCATCCCCAGCGCGTCGAGGCCTTTGCAAATGCGCTTGGTGATGTCGAACACCTTCTCCTCAAGCTCCTTAGTCACACTCTTCGCCGGATACAGCGCGATACTGTCGCCGGAGTGAATGCCGGTGCGCTCGATGTGTTCCATGATGCCGGGGATAAGGATGTCCTCCCCGTCGCAAATGGCGTCTACTTCGATCTCAATACCGGCGATGTATTTGTCGATCAGCACCGTGTTCTCCGCGTCCTGCTCGAGGATAATGGCCATGTATTCCTCGATGTCCGCGTCGGAGAAGGCGATAATCATGTTCTGCCCGCCGAGTACGTAAGAGGGACGCATAAGCACCGGATAGCCCACCTTCTGCGCCGCCGCGAGGGCCTCTGTCTTCGTTTTGACCGCGAATCCGCGCGGGCGTGCGATGTTGAGGCTCTCCAGCAGCGCGTCAAACCGCTCGCGGTCTTCCGCCATATCGATGCAATCCGCGCTCGCGCCGATGATGCGCACGCCGTTTTGGTGCAGATGCTTCGTCAGCCGGATCGCCGTCTGCCCGCCAAAGGCCACAAACACGCCGATGGGTTTTTCGAGCTCAATGACCCGCATAACATCTTCCGGGGTCAGAGCCTCGAAGTAGAGGCGGTCCGCGGTGTCGAAGTCGGTGGAGACGGTTTCGGGGTTGTTGTTGATGAGCACGACCTCGTAGCCCATCTTTTTGAGGCTCTGTACACAGTGTACGCTGGCATAGTCGAATTCGATGCCCTGCCCGATGCGAATCGGGCCGGAGCCCAGCACGAGAACAGTCCCTTTCTTCGCCTTGCCGACGAATGGCAGCGCCTCGTTCTCGCCGCCGGCTGCGGGGTCGTTGTAGGTCGCGTAGAAGTAGGGCGTGGTGGCCTCGAACTCGGCGGCGCAGGTGTCTACCATCTTATAGGTCGGCGCGGCCTGCGAGGGGAGCTGTTGGCCGGAAAGGGCGCGGATTACTTTGTCGGTGTAACCGAGTTTTTTGCCGTAGAGGTAAGTCTCTTCGTCCAGCTTGCCCTCGGCGAGGAGTTTCTCGTAGTTCACGAGATTCATCAGCTTGTTGAGGAACCAGCGGTCGATCATGGTGGTTTGATGGACTTCCTCCACCCCCAATCCGCGGGTGAGGGCTTCAAAGACTTCGAACAGGCGCTCGTCTGTGGGTTTTTGCATCCGGGTGCGGAGTTCCTCGTCTGTGATGCCTTTGAGTTTTGGCATATTGAGGGAGTCTAGCCCGATTTCCGCGCCGCGTGCGGCTTTCATGATGGCCATTTCGAAGCTGTCCGCCAGGGTCATGACTTCGCCGGTGGCTTTCATTTGGGTGCCGAGGTCGCGCTTGGCGTAGATGAACTTGTCAAAGGGCCATTTCGGGAACTTGAGGGCGACATAGTCGAGCGCCGGCTCAAAGGCACAGACAGACTTGCCCGTAACAGTGTTCAAAATCTCATCCAACGTGTAGCCAATGGCGACTTTGGTGGAGATTTTCGCAATCGGGTAACCAGTTGCTTTCGAGGCCAGAGCCGAGGAGCGGGAGACGCGGGGGTTGACCTCGATGGTGGTATACTCCATGCTTGTCGGGTGCATTGCCATTTGGACGTTGCAGCCGCCTTCAACGCCGAGGGCGTGTACGATGTCGAGTGCCGCCGTGCGGAGCATTTGGAGTTCTTTGTCTGCCAGGGTTACAGCGGGTGCGATGACAATGCTGTCGCCCGTGTGGACGCCGACGGGGTCGAAGTTTTCTAAACTACAAATGGTAATTGCATTTCCCGCAGAATCTCGCATGACTTCGAACTCGATCTCCTTCCAGCCGGAGATGCATTTCTCGATCAGAACCTGGGTGATGGGGGAGAGAAGGAGCCCATTTTCCGCATATGCGGCGAGCTCTTCTTTCGAATATGCAATGCCGCCGCCTGCGCCGCCGAGGGTGAAGGCGGGGCGCACGACTACGGGATAGCCGATGACTTCGGCGAACTCCAGTGCGCCATCGACGGTGTTTACGGTCTGGGATTCGATGACGGGTTGGCCGATGGAGATCATGGTGTCTTTGAAGATTTGTCTGTCTTCGGCTTTGTCGATCGTGTCTGGGAAGGAGCCGAGGAGTTTGACGTTGTGCTCGTCAAGGAAGCCGGATTTGGCGAGTTGCATCGAGAGGGTGAGGCCGGTTTGGCCGCCGAGGCCGGAGAGGATGCCGTCTGGTTTTTCCAGCTTGATGATACGCTTGATCGTGTCCAGCGTGAGGGGTTCGATGTAGATTTTGTCCGCCATGACTTTGTCGGTCATGATGGTGGCGGGGTTGGAGTTGACGAGGACGACTTCGATGCCGTCTTCTCTGAGGGCGCGGCAGGCTTGGGTGCCGGCGTAGTCAAACTCGGCGGCTTGGCCGATGACGATGGGGCCGGAGCCGATCAGCAGTACTTTTTTGAGGTTTTTATTTAGTGGCATGATCCTAACCCTCCATCATCTTGACAAAGTCATCGAACACAAAGAGCGCGTCTTCCGGGCCGCCGTAGAACTGGGTGGAGAAGGCGGGGATTTCGAGGTATTTGATGCCCTCGCAGCTCTTGTCGTTGGCGTGTTCGAAGAGGACTTTTGCCTTGTTGTCTAAGCTTGCGATATCGACCACATAGTGGTGGTTTTGGCCTGTGATGTAGACGCGGCCTGTTTCTGTGTGGCGGACGGGCTGGTTGGAACCGCGGTGGCCAGAGGGGAGCGCGCTGATTTGATAGCCCATCGCGAGGGCGAGGAGTTGGTGGCCGAGGGCGATGCCGAACATCGGCGTGCCAGACGCGGCGAGGTCTTTGATGGTTGCGATGAGGTCTGTGTTCTCCGCCGGGTTGCCGGGGCCGCCTGCGACCACGATGCCGTCTGGCTTTGCGGCGAGGATGTCTGCGGCTTTGGTGTCATAGGGGTATACGGTGACGGTGCAGCCGCGGGCGTTGAGCTCGGCGATGACGCTGTTTCTGACGCCGCAGTCGAGGAGGGCGACTGTCTTTGCCTCGTTTGCGGCTTTGACGGTGTAGGCTTCCTTTGTGCTGGCCTTGGCCACTTCGCCGGTTACTTTGTAAGCGTTCAGGGCCGCGAGGTCTACGCTGCTTGGGTCGCTGGTGATGCAAGCGTTCATTGTGCCGGCGTTGCGGATGATTTTTGTCAAAGCGCGGGTATCAATGCCGGAAAGAGCAACAAGGTTTTTGGCCGAAAAAAAAGTATCTAGATTTCCTTCACTCCGCCAATTGGAAGGAATCTGACACCACTCTTTAACAATATAACCGGCCGGTCCGATCTGGTCGCCTTCGAAATCTGGGGAAATAACACCATAATTCCCGATTAATGGAAAGGTTTGGACTACGATCTGCCCTCCATAACTCTTGTCCGTCAGGGTTTCCAAATAGCCTGTCATACTTGTGGTGAATACGATTTCCGCGAATACATCGCCTGTGGCACCGAATCGTTGCCCTTGGAATACCTTGCCGTTTTCTAAAACCAAATAGCCTTGCATCTCTACCCGCTCCTTTCCAATATTCAAAAAGCTGCATCTTATGCATCTGAAATGCATTTTTATACACTTTTTGCGCGTTTCCATGTATTTTAACACAAGTCCGTTCGCTTTGCAAGAGGCGAATTGCCAAATTTGAAAATTTTCTTTGGGATGTTGTTGTGTATATATTATAAGGAAGTGGTTGGGGTAGGGCGCAACGATACCGCAAGGATACCGCAACAGCGCGCAAAGCGTTCCGAAATGAGGCCGAAAGGCGCCCGAATCGTATCGGAACGCGACCGGAATGGGGCCGAAAGACGCCCGAATGCGGCGGAAACGGTTCCGGAATGGGGTCTTGGGCGCGGGGGATATCGCGGGAGAGGAAACAAATCTTAGGAAAATCAGAAAAAGCGCTTGACAGGGGCGATGTCGTATGATACAACTGTATCAACACATCTAGTACGGATGGCGCAAGGAGGTGCCTTAGTGTACCAAATCGATAATCAATCCAGGCAGGCGGTTTATGAACAGATCGTACAGCAGGTCGAGCGATATGTTCTTTTGGGCGTATTGCGGGGGGGAGACAAGATGCCTTCGGTGAGGGGGCTGTCTATCGAACTGAACGTGAACCCGAATACGGTCCAGCGGGCTTATACGGAGTTGGAGCGGAGCGGGATCATCATCACGGCCCCGGGACGGGGTGCGTTTGTAAGTGACCGAGGGGGCGCACAACTGACAGAGAGGAGACGCGAAATGAGCGTGACAGAACTCAAAGCATTGGTGGCCGAGCTCAAATTGACGGGCCTTGGAAAAGAGGAGATTCTCCAGATTGTGGAGGCGGCATATCAGGAGGGGCAGAGCCATGATTAAAGCGACGAATGTGACGAAAACATTTGGGGATTTTCCGGCGGTGAAGAACCTCAGCTGTGAGATTCCCAAGGGTTGTATCTATGGGATGATAGGCGCGAACGGGGCGGGGAAATCGACCTTTTTGCGGCTGGTGACCGGGGTTTACAAGGCGGACGAGGGACAGATTACGCTGGATGGCGAGGCTGTGTATGAGAACCCGGCGGCGAAGCGGCGGATGGCTTTTGTGCCGGATGAGCTGTATTTCCTCGCGACGGCTTCGATGAACCGGATGGCGGATTTGTATGAGGCGATTTATCCGGATTTTGACCGGGCGAAGTATAGAGAGCTCACGGAGCTGTTTCGGCTCAACCCGAAAGTGAGCGTGGGGACTTTCTCCAAAGGGATGCGGCGGCAGGCTTCTACGATTTTGGCGCTGTCTTGCAATCCGGAATATATCTTCTTTGATGAGACGTTTGACGGGCTGGATCCGGTGGTGCGGAATGTGGTGAAGAATTTGATCACCGAGCATGTGATGGAGCGGGGGACGACGGCGATTATTACTTCGCACAGTCTCCGGGAGCTTGAGGACACTTGCGATCAATTGGCGCTACTCTATCAGGGCGGGATTGTGTTTGAGTCGGATGTGCAGAATCTGAAGACTTCGCTGTTTAAGGTGCAGGTTGCGTTTTTGGAGCCGTTTGGACGGGAGAAGTTTGAGGGGCTTAATCTGCTCGATTACAGCCAGCGTGGGTCTGTGGCGAGCTTTATCGTCAGAGGCGACCGGACGGAGACGAAGAATATTTTGGCGGCGAAGGCGCCGGCGTTGCTTGATATCTTGCCGCTGTCGCTGGAAGAGGTGTTCATCCATGAGATGCAGACCCTCGGTTATGCGTTTGATAACTTTCAGGAGGTGGAGTAATGTTTAGCGTGAAACTTTACAAAGAGGCCTTGCGCCGCTCCTTGCCTCTTGCGGCTTTGTTTATTGCGATTTTGATGCTGGGTGCGGTGTTGATTCCGATTTCTGCGATCCAAGCGCAGATGCGGGCGATGGCGAACGGGTGGAACTGGGGCGCGATCGTGGTCGATGGGATGGGGCAGAATATTGCGCTTACGTTCGCGATGCCGTTCTTTGCGCCATTTATGACGCTGTTTTTGTTCTCCTTCCTCAATAAGCGCAACAGCAGTGACTTTTATCACGCGATTCCGCATAAGCGGGAGGTGTTGTTTGGCTCTTTTGCGGCGGCGACGCTGACTTGGGTCATCGGCGGGATTTGGGTTGCGGCGGGGACGACCTTGGCGATCTACTCCTTTGCGCCGGAAGGCGTGGCGATTATCAACTATAGCTCGGTGCTGCTGACGACGCTAGGGATTACGGTGGGCTGTCTGCTTGTGATCGCGGCGACTCTGATGGCGATGAGTGTGACGGGGACGGCGTTTTCGAATATCGTGGTGGCCTTGCTGATTCTCTTCTTGCCGCGGACGCTGTTGACGAGTTTTACCACGATTGTGATGAGTTTGACCCGCGTGATTCCGATGGACAGCTTTGGGATTTTTGGGGATTACACGTATAATATCCCCTTCAGTTTCCTGATGTCCTTTGGGATTTGGGGCGAATACGCGCAGGTGGGCAGTATTGTCTACACTGGGGTTTTGGCTCTGATTTACTTTGGGTTTGCGCTGGTGCTGTTTAAACGGCGCGGGAGCGAGGTGGCGCAGAGCGCGGCGCTCAATTCGTATTTGCAGTTGGTAGTGCGGGTTTCGCTGGCGTTTGTGGTGTGTTTGCCGGCGATTATGGCGTTTTTTGCGCTGGGGCAGTTTACAAGCGGGGACTTTATTGCGATCTTTGGCCTTTACTGCGTCGCCGTGCTGGTCTACTTTGGATATGAACTGATTTCGACGCGGAAGTTTGGGAATTTGAAGAAAGCTTTGCCGGGGCTGATTGTGCTGCTTGTGCTCAATGTCGCCTTTATTGTCGGCGCGACGACTGTGAGCAATGTGGTTTTGAATCGGGAGATTCCGGCGGCGCAGGTGCAGGCGGTTCGGATTCATGAGAACGCGGGTTGGGGCAGCGGTTGGTGGGGCGGTTGGCGCACGTATGAGGAGATTCGCGTGGGCGAGATGTCGATTCAGGATGAGCGGCTTACGGCGCTGCTTTTGGACGCGCTTGCGCTCAACATTGCGTTTAACCGCAATGAGGTGCCGGGGCATTTGCGCTGGTCTTCGAATCATGCGGTGTTCTTTGAGACGACTTCCGGGCGCACGATCCGCCGCAATATCATGGTGACGGAGGACGTGGATCGGCAGTTGGCGGAGCTGCTCAATAATCACAGAGACTATGCCGAGGCGTTTCTGCATTTGCCGGAAAGTCCGGCGGAGGTGTTCAACCATCAACTCTCTTCGGAAGCCGCTTGGGAGGTTTATGCGGCGCTGCGGGAAGAGGTAAGGGGACTTAGTCTTCCGGAGTGGCGGGCTGTGTATGGCGGCGGGCATGGGATGACGATTTCGGTTGGCGGTGGCGGATTTATTCACTATGGGGAGCTCCATGTGCGGGGGTTCATTGGGAATGAGACGTTTGCGAATCGGTATCCGATCACGAGCGTGACGCCGCGGGCGGCGGAGCTGTTTTTGCGGCATGTGAATGCAGGCGCGTTCCAGGACACGGAACGGGTGCTGGCGCATCTGTTGGAGGGGGAATTGCAGAGTCATTGGAGTACCGTTTCTTACCTTGGGCCGAGTGACGATCATTTCTGGTTTAACTTTGAGGAGCTGCGCGGGGATGAGCGGGAGGCGATTATTCTTGTCCTCTTGGATGCGATTCAGGCGCAGGGGATGGGTCCGATTGATTTGAGTCGGTCGCATTTTAGTATCAACATTGACGGATGGTTGGAGGATCCGCGCGGCTGGGAATGGGGCGGCGGGGAATGGATTAACGTCCAGTTCTTCTTCCACGCGGATTTGGAAGAGGTCGCGGAGGCGGCGGGTCGCGCGATCGGTTCGGCGGATAGTTGGGCGACTGGCGGGGGTATGGCGATTCGCGTCGGATAATCGACAAAATCTACCGTCTAGCCAAAGGGCGCAAGGTGTGATATAATCACCTCGCGCCCTATTTTAATTAGCGCATCCCAGCTTTGCCGCTCTGCCCTTGACCTTAACCCCGCCGGAGGCTATGGGGGAGGTCGAGGGGGAACTAGTTCCCCCTCGAAGGCGCACCGCGCGCGAAGCGAGCCATACGTTTTCCGCAGAAAACGTGTGCGCCATAGGGGGATGTACTGGTTTCGACGGGGGTGTGGAGCTGGAAGCAGCGGGCGGATGGGCCTGTCATCCTTAAAACGGGCACTTATAAATTAACTAACAACAATAACCAACTGGTAGCGGCTTAGCCGCTTCCCGTCCGAACCGGAGGGCCCACGGGCCGGGGAGGGCGTCACTTTAGTGGGGACCGTGCGTGCGGTAAGCTTTGCCCGCACCATGCATGATGAAGCTACTGAGTTCAGCAGCCTGACGATTGGCGGCTGGGCGAGGGAATGTAAATAATCGTCTGCGCCCGGAGAAGTGACCAGGGAAGTGCCTTCGGACGGGGGTTCGATTCCCCCCATCTCCACCACGAATATGTCAAGCCTGCGCTAGAAAAAACTCTGGCGTGGGCTTTGATATTTGTGCCTGTCAATTATAATGCGAAAGCATCTTATTTCATTTTGTTGCCATAAGTTGAAATAAGGGATGAT
>Ga0131853_10004837_pt1 | contig 24195 bp, 13 predicted proteins | sample TergutLab28metaG_FD_92764 | JGI IMG/M metagenome (GOLD analysis project Ga0131853, IMG submission 92764) | Labiotermes labralis P1 segment gut microbial communities from Petit-Saut dam, French Guiana - Lab288 P1 (version 2) (version 2) | ecosystem: Host-associated > Arthropoda: Insects >...
GGCAACTTCCAGACACGCTTGCAACAATGCATTGATGTAAACGGAGGCCATCTGCCTGATGTTCAGAAAATAAGCTTGTAATCTGTGGGTAATAAATAGCATACTTGGACGTATTTATAGACATTTTCGCTTATTTTTTCCTGTTTCCATATATTATCTATGACCATTTGAAATGTGTCAGTCGGCTCCGCTCCACCCGGTATATGTATGTATGTATGTATATATGAATTTATACACATGCTTGTGAATTCTTTCTTGTTGATTTATTGCTGATTTAGAGGCCGTAATAACTCATGCAACATTGCACGAAATATTATCCGCTGCTACAGCAATGGAGTCAAGACTGAACAGCTTGCATAGAGATTCGTTGTGCCTACTAAGCTCCATGATTTATGATATGACGATTCGACACCCTTGTATAGGATTACTTCCTTTCGAAACTCTAGACTAAGTGAATAGCTGAAAAAAAATTTGCAGAACTGCTGAAGAGGCAGGAAGACAAGGAAAGTTAAAATCTATTCAGCAGAATGAATGTACAAAATAATTTGCATGGAACCGCGCGATACTGATAAACACAGACGGTCAATATCTGCAAGATGATACAACATACCACTAATAAGGTAAAGGTAAAGCAATCCCATTACGGGCCTGGACAACCCTGAGGTTTCCAGGAGGATGAGGTTCCCAGATTTCAAGGCAATCGGCACATGAAGGTGGTAAGGTTGTTAGTCTTACGCGCCGGCCTCCTTTACTCCCCAGTAAATATTCCTGGTACTAATTTCTGTTAGAGGCTGAGTCAACCCCAGGGTCATAGTACGGCCAGAAGGATTGTATCAATGGAAAATTTCAATGACACCATCGGGAATCGAACCCGCGACCTTCCGGCTTGTAGCCAGTGCCTCAGCCAACTGCGCCACCGCGTGCCCCCAACGTACCAACATTACTGTTCTTTAACCTTTTGGCGCCAGAATTATTTTTCTAATTTTAGCATATTCTGTATATAGAATGTGAGTAATACAGGAACCAAATACTATAGAATTATGAAACAAACTGCATTTTGAAGAGAAAGAAACGGAGAATATATACCATGTTTAAAATATTCAGTACCTATATTTGTTGAATAAATATATATAATGTAACTTTAGAGGTTATCGGTGCAGTACGACCACTATAGTTGACATTAGGCGTCAAAAGGTTAATACACCACATAACAGACAATGAAACAGAACTAAACTTTCATTCTTTCTTCCTCAAAATCACGAATTATTTACTGCGCTGTTAACACAGTGCTTTCTCACAATCTGAGGTGAACGAGACTCACAATCACCAAACCCCAACTACCTCCACCCACCTACTCACTCAGCAGTGGCAAATCCTGATCCGAAAGTCAGGTTTATCTGAAGGGTACACAATACGGCACTGCCTACCCTTCAGCTAGTCCTGACCTCCGGCTTGGAATTTATCACTCTCACTTACTTCTGTTTGCCTAAAACAGGCAGACTCCCTAGACCAGTGTTTCTCAACCTTTGTGAGACCGCGGCCCGGTAAATGCTTTTTTCATTAGACGAGGGCCCGGTCCCAACAAATTTACTTGTAAATACCTTTCCATTTTTTTTAAGCTCCTACATTAAACTAACATAAGTATTAATAATTAATTATGGCATAATCATAAGAGTATTAGCACACTTATGTATACGGTGTGGAATGTTGACAAATATAAAATTACATTTAAATTAGTTATCAGTCACTGGACTAACGAAGTCTTATAGCATATTTTAGTTTCCTCAGGCCAACATCTGGGTCTGAGTTTTTCGACACATTCACGAATATTTTTCTCCTCGGAATATTTCCACTATAAAACATTTATTCATGAAAATTGCTTAGGAAACTAAAATGACAGAATCCAGGAGAACCTCTCGCGGCCCTGTATAATTGATGCCAGGGCCCGGTACCGGGCCGCGACCCGGCAGTTAAGAAACACTGCCCTAGAATCACTCATTCCCGCAAAAAGACAGGATCATCAGCCTGAACCAAACTCCAATCTTTTTCTTATTTCGGCCAGATAATATGCAAGAAACTTCACAGGAGGATTTAAGTACGTTACTGAAGAGTAACTTCTGCTGGGATGTTAAGCTGTGTCGACTACGTTCTTCTGAAGGGTAGGTAACTATTTACCAGTCGACATGGTGCAACAGATGTGAATCTTTAGCAACACTGCTTTGAAGACCTCAAATCCCGTTGGTAGGTACTTTTTGTTTCTTCAGGTTATCGAACTAGCTAAGGGAAAGGATTCTAATGTTTTGATTCAATTTCCGTTGATAACAGAGAGCTGAATGAACGAAAAATGGAGGTAATATTCGATGAGCTATTGGTATCCACACCCTTCCAAGAGAAGAGGGTAAAGGAATAAGTCACATCTTAGTCGCATTAGCTGCGAGGTTTCATCTGCACACCACACGAACATCAAACGGAATCGGGCAATAATACACAATTGAGAGGAAACATTGATTTGAAAAAGGCAGTCTTTGGCTTATAAAAGTATTGTCATGAGGAAAACTATGAAATTGTTAGTATGGACTAAATCCTTATGTATTCCAAAGGGGAACTTGCCAGTTACCTAGACTAATTCTACGCACACCTCGCCAGTATGAATAAGGCGTGTTCCAGACGGCGTTGAATGAACAGGACGAATGTGGGAAGGGCGCCTGCTGCTTGATCGTGGGCCGGCAAAAGACAAAACTTATACAATCAGGACATGATTGAAGTTCAGTAAATGAAAGGCCAACAGTTCTATCAGCCGGTATTGTTCAGCATCTCGAATGCTGTACAGAGTCACCATAAGTGACTGAAATTTGTAACACTTCGAACACTTAGCAAATCTAAGTGAAAATTTTAATATCACGCAAGCACTTTTCTATATTCAACGACTACTCACAATAAAATATAACTTTCAGGTAGAAATATTTCGTTATTCAAGTTTGGCAGCAATTACAGCCCTGAGTTTTTCTGGTACATGTGTCGACAGTCTACGGAGGAACATAGTACTGAATTTTTTGACGTTTTGCTGACCGTTCATCTCAGTATATTTATCTCAGTATTTAACGAACTTGATGCACAAAATTTGTTTTATTTCATGCCTCTACATGTTTCGAGCACATGTGCTCATCATCAGGATGTCAAAATTGCATTACACAGCCTCTGGTCTCATCACACCAATAGGTGTGATGTGTACATGTGCTCGAAACATGTAGAGGCATGAAATAAAACTTATTGTGAAACAAAATTTTGTGCATCAAGTTGGTTAATACTGAGATAAACAGTACTGAATTTCTACTTAAGGCTACCTTTTGTGCAGCGTAGCCAATTTCACACAAATATCATAAAAAATACATATTTGAGAATTCATTGTTATGTGTCAAATATTTACTGATTTCGTTTCAAATATTGAAAACTGCCCCCTTTGATGCATTTTCCGTCCGTATCAGGGGCTTGTATTAAAATTTCCTTTTTGCCAGAGCCCCACGGGTCGAAAGAATGTATGTGACTTCACTTCTAATGCCTTTTATTCCTCACGTATTTCTAAATGGGAAATGTAACATACCTAATTTGTATCCCGACAGGTTTCCTCTCCGTATGCCCTATTCTTTGATTTGAAAGTCTGGAGGCTCTCAACATCTTTTCTGGATACAACTGCGAAAAGAAAAATCTGTCCTATACGAAGAAACAAACTCTAGGCTATGTATTTGAGGCTTCCGTTGCGAAGTAGATGAGATCTGCGCTCTTCTGGGATATTACGCAACGTATAGTGGTAATTCGTTGGCGACGGCACAACCTAAAGGCCCCAACTTCAAGGGAGAGGATTTCTTTACCCCTGAAGATAGGGTCGATAAGTTAAGCCGAAACGCCATCATAAGCTGCGCAATATACCATAGTATCAAAGACCTAAACTCCAGACTCTTAATCAGCGTGGTGAGAGAGTTCTCACCTCTTGAGTAGTTACAACAACACTGAATTACCAAGCTAGTCCACATTAACACAAAAAAACAGACCGAGTCCCATAATATGGAGAGAATTATTTCAGTAGGTGAAAAGCTGCAAGAATCCTAAGAAAGATCCAGTTTTGTGGATGTAGCAAATGTGGAGACAAAGAAACTTCCAATGAAGTAGAGGCCATTGAAATGTGATGGCACACGCGCAGAAACCAGATTTCGTCTTTCGGCGATACGAACGAGTCCAATTAAATCGGCGGTGGCGTCAGTTCAGTCGAGTACTGGCAACCGAGGTGTGCACATCAGCGGTACAAATGCTGAATACATCATGTTCCGAAGTAGTGTGAAGAGTACTGGTTATCCACTCCATTCGTCAGTTTCCTCTTCTTTTCCCCTTCCGTCCGTCATCGTGCGCCATCAAATTGCAATTGTAGTCTACCTTACTTACTTACTTACTTATTCCATGGTGCAGAGTCCTCCTTGATAAGCTAACTGGTTTGCAGCTAGTCAAGAAATTCCCCGCATTTCACGGAACCCAAAGGTTCATTACCGCACTCACAAGCGTCCGCCACCTGTCCCTATCCTGGGGCAGCCCAATCCAGTCCTTATACCCACATCCCACCTCCTGGAGATCCATTCTAATATTATCCACCCATCTACGCCTAGGTCTCCCCAGTGGTCTCTTTCCCTCCGGTTTCCTTACCAACACCCTCTACACCCCCTTCTCCTCACCCATACGCGCCACATGCCCATCCAATCTCAGTAGTCTACATTATGTAAAAGAAATAGTGTACATAAGTTTGGTTTATGACGACGGTATTCTTTCGAAATATGATCTTCTGAGTTATGACACGTTGTAACCCATGGGTTAATGGTGCCTGCAACTTCAAGTTTGAAGATCGTGATAGCATATTACGCCGTGACGTTGGTAGAGTAGCTTATGTCTTCTCAGCACGAAACTACAGGCCCTACAAAGCATCTGCTTAGTTGCAGCCACGTGTATATCCCACATACAATTATACTGTGTACCTCTATATTCAGCGAATTATTATTATTCCTTAATTTCTTTTATTCCAGAAGTGTGAAGGAAATAATATATTACGTGAAGTCAAAGCATTTATTTTAGGGCAAATATCTACAGAGATGCGATCATGTGAAATTTTCTTCTTCTGCAACATAATGGAGTGTAGAGAGAGCAGATTACAGCAGACCACGCCCACTACCACCACTTCTGCCCTCCTGACACTACGTTAGTAATTACTATCACATACACACTCAGTTCTGTGTCAGCTCAGCGTGACACTAAATATCCCTGAATACGTCACTAAAAGCTTCATTAGTCACTCGGTACAGAAACGTGAGAATGGATGCTACACGTCCGTTCGTACTGAGTTTCTGACCTTAGGGAAATAGCGCAAAGACGAACACTGTGCACAGCGCATATATATCGGCGAGTGTTTGACACTGTATAGTGCAGTGCACGGTTTCTGACCAGTAGAATTTTCAAATCGCAGGCTAGGAGAGAGTCAAAAAACTTTTCGACGACCTAATGTTTGGTCTAGTCCTTCTCTCCGCCTCCGTAAACCGTAAGTACAGTTGACCCTGTCACACTGAAGTTCCAAGTAAATGAACACCTACCCCCCGCAATTTCAGCACAGTCAGCAGGCCCGTCCGCCAACTCCTCTAACTCCTCCAAGAGCCAAGATCCATTCACTGCACTATATTAAGTATATTCGTTTCGATATTTAGATAACCACTTATGGTTATGGGATACATAACGCAAAATGGCGTTGGAAATGGAACCTCAGGTTCCCTTAGAAGTAAACATTAACCATTCGGTATGTGACGTCATGTAGCAGGAACAGGGAGGTAATTCTATGGAGTCAATCTATCTTCAAGAGTCAACAGGCTGTCAGCCAATCCAGACGCAACTTGATTTTTTTGTAAAAGGAAGGTTAGCGCCATGTTTCCACGGGCCGGCCACTGGACCACATTCTTAGGCAGATGAATTCTGTTAACTTCTTCAGATTCAGTTGAATTGCAGTACTTAAAGCATATAATGAAATTTATAAGATTTTAACTTCTTACTGCGGTCAGGGTTCGTATCTCGCCCTCTTGGTTGTAACGGCGGCGTAAAGACGAGAGAAGAGGTACCGAAATTACGTCAATATCTGCTACCTCCGTGTTCATAAAGTTTCGATGAAATTGTGGTAACTACCGACTAGACCAGTGTTTCTCAACATTTGTGAGACCGCGGCCCGGTAAATTCTTTTTTCATAAGAAGAGGGCCCGGTCCCAACAGATTTACTCATAAATACCTTTCCATTTTTTTTAAGTTCATACATTAAACTAACGTAAGTATTAATAATTAATTATGGCATAATCATAAAGAGTATTGGTACATTTATGTATACAATGTGGTATGTTGAAAAATATAAAATTATATCTAAATTAGTTACCAATCACTGGACTAATGAAATTTCCTAGCATATTGTAATTTCCTCAGGCCAGCATCTGTGTCTGAGTTTTTCGACACATTCACGAATATTATTCTCCTCAGAATATTTCCACTATAAAATATTTATTCATGAAAAATGCTTAGAAAAATAAAATGACAAATTCCAGGAGAACCTCTCGCGGCCCGGTATAATTGATGCCAGGACCCGGTCCGCAGCCCGGTGGTTGAGAAACACTGGACTAGACCATACAGACTCACATCCCAGAAAGACAATTATCTCTCTATAGATGACTTCCTACTACGTAAGATTCTTTGGGTTCAGGGCTATAGCAACTGTTTACCCAAGAATCTTAAAGTTTTACGGTTTCTTTAATCACACCCTGAGGTCCCTTTTTCTTTATGTTCTAGTGAGATGGTTCTTGACCACACACACGTCATTTTAAGATGCAATTTTAACTACACCGGCTATATACATATCACCCTAGTTCCACGCTCTACTCCTTTTACTCTTTTTCGTTTTAATGTTCCTTGTCAGTATGCAATTCTTAATTTACGCCCTTCAGCTGGCTATCCTCTAAGACGCTCAACCCTACCTATTTCATTACATCTTATGGGAATATCACTTAGATTTACGCCCAAATATTACGCTACTCAGTGGGTAACAGGTACCTTTCTGCGAGTAAAGCGGCCGGTGTCTGAACCTGACCCCTCACCTCCATCTAATTACGAAGTTAAGAATATGTGGATCTATACCTCTATTCCCCTTACATACCTCCATAACGTGGACAGGGAAGACTGCATTTACCTTTACAACGGGCAACCCATTCGAGATTCGAACTGAAAGCAACTCCAATACAAGTACACAGAGTGGTCGCTAGACCAAGCCATCTGTGTTTTAGCTCGTTACATTTCTCGCAGTTGACCATCTAGTGAACCAGAGGCCCATCCTTTACAAACAGACACTGACGGAGGCACTCGGCCGAGTGGACTCGGTTCTGCTTCCATGAGAAGCAACAGGTGTCGAGTGCCAGGGTTACTCTCAGAAAATTACTCACCCAATAAGCCTTTCTAGAGTAAACATCTGCCATGTAGAGCAAATGACTTTCCAAAGGTTGCGTTCCTTTCGCTTTGAAGAATTTGATTAATATCGCCTCCAATTTTAGATTGGATCTGTTGCTATTCCATTGTCCGTTTTTACGATGTCATACAGCAATTGTGTTCCTTTCATTTGGAGAGCTGGATTAGTTCACAGTGTAGATGAAGCACAATATTATTTCACTGGTGATGGCAAGGTAAAAAAATATTGTGTGTATCCAGCAAGGAAGGCGAAATAATTCAGTATGAGAACAAAAGTCACAATGAGAACGAAAAGGGCTTCGGAAAAATCAATACTGAAAGAATGTTTACTTTATGAGCTAAGTGTAATGTAATTATGATAAATTTTATGATAATGAAACTACAAAACAAATTTAAATACATAAATGTACGTAAAAAGAAACTGAAAGAAAATTCGGTAGTTCCTTCAAAAACTAAAATTTGCAAAAAACCAGTTTAGACAAAATATAAAATGAGATAACAGGGAAATGTAACACTTTTAGGTTCAGCAACTTTCTGTGGTATCAGATAAAGTACCAAGTAATCAAATGATACAAAAATTAAAAGCCTCTATATATTTTATGAACTCAAAATAACTGGATCAGCATTATAAAGAATGACGACAGAAAGTGCAGGTTTTTAATTTTTAGGCTCGTTCGCAAAATTGCGAAAAGCGTCTGTTAGATTCGTAATGTCTGTCCTACCGTCTGTCCGTCTGTACTCATGGAACAACTCAGCTTCCATTGGAGGGATTTACATGATATTTGATATTTGAGTAGTTTTAGAATATCCGTTGAGAAAATTTAAGTTTTATCAAAATCTAACAAGAATAATGTGCACTTTACATGAAGACCGATATACATTCTTGATCATATCTCGCTCAGTTCTTTTTAGAATGAAATATTTTTCAGATAAATGTTGTAGAGCAAACCAAAATACACATTTTATGTTCAGTAACGCTTTTTCGAAATTTTTTTCATTTACAAGATAATGTGGAAAAATACTACAGAGCGGAGCAGGTCACACATAACAATATGGCGCATGCGCATTGCATGCTGGATACTTAGGGCTACAAATACACACTCAGAATATGTAATACATATTCCTTTTCCACTGCAACAATGGTTGCACGAAAGCGTCTAAATATTACGTTATACATACTTTCACTGTCTTGTTACAGTTTATTCCCACAGATGTTTCAGGAGACGGAGTTCATTTCAAACAGACACGGTAGCTGGTAGGATTATTCTGACACAAAATTATAGGCTAACAACAAAAACCAGCTCAATTAAGCAGAACCCTTCCGCAGATCTAGCTGATTATCCATTAGCCTAGAAATTTCTGAATGTTACGGAAGTCGAAATTTATTACAGTTCTAAAATAGCCAATTATTTTCTTCACATTCAGTCAGTCGAATTCATTCCACTTCATCCCATCCTATTTTTTTAAAGATCAATATAAATGGAAATATTCCGCTAGACACAATTTTATTGTATGATATATATATATATATATATATTTACAATAAATCACAAAATGAATCATCCTGCATATATATATATATCATAATATATCTTTCATGGAGTTGGGCCACTTGTTGACCCGTTCCGGTCTCACGTATCCAGAAGTCTCTTCAAAGGTATACCATGATTCCTTCTGCCAGTTGGGGAGTAGTGTTTCATTACCCTGGGTAATCTATTCCGAGGCATTCTATTTACATGTTGTATCCATTTTATCTTGTATCCCAGTAATATATATATGCATATATAAAGGGTGATTGAGAAGGATAGGCCAATGTTTTGGCAGGTTTTAGTGCCATTCATTGTGAGAGAAGAAGTTCATACGGATGTGTGTCTAATTCTGAAATGTTACCGAGACAGAGCTAAGATTAAAAAAAAGCACTCTGAATTGTTATCAGTTTCTTGTGGCAAATTTTATTTCAATTATAAAGCAGTGATTAAATGACAAATTTATTACACACAAATCACAAATTTGCTACAGTTCACTATAAATGTTCGAAAAATCCCACCGTCAACTTCGATCCACTTCGCCACTCGTGTGCGGAAAAAAAACGTGTTTTTTTCCTCCCCGTCTCAGTTGATCTTCACGATCCCCTACACGGGTGGCAGCATCCAAATGCCAGCTAGAAGTTTGTCTCGTGTATCAACCTTTCTTTTGTAAACTTCGCTCTTTAACCAGCACCACAAACAAATGCCTAACGAAGAGTGGGAGCCAAATTCAAACAGCTCAATCCCAGTATCTGTTCAGAAATCGACATATGTTCACGACAACTATTTTTCCCAGTATTTCCGATGCTATTTTCTCCCAAAACACTGGCCTTTTCTCCTGAATCGCCCTGTATACATAATACCTAACACACATATATATATGTGTGTGTGTGTGTAGGGGGTGGCATTTTATGGGAAATTGAAATGATGTAATACAGAAACTTTAGCAAAATTTCATACCATGTGCAAAAGTATGAAAAAAATTCGAATAAAAAATTTAAAAAAATAAAAAAAGGAGATAGCGTGTCCAAATTAGGCCCCTGTTGCATCGTCACTTCCTTACGTCCTGGGTGAATATAATGAGTTTCCAGTCACTTCAGGCAGTGTGCTATAATGACTAAAACAATTATTATTACATTAAACGATGTTGTCTCTTTACTTATGCTTAAAAAGTATGTTTAAAACAAACAATCGATGCAATTGTTGCATATTTATGGGCTCGTAGAAAACATGCGCCCCTGCTTAAGGTGTGTCATCCCCGTTGTGTTAGGTCAAAATACAAAGCTGTAGTGTATGTATATATATATATATATATACATAGTCATGAACACAACAATATTACAACTACATGTTTCGGCCCTGTATGTAGGCCATCATCAGGTTGTCCAGAGAACTTATTAAGTGACTACACAGTATGTGTGGTAATTTTGGAAGGGGGACGAGATCTCGTCTTACATCATAAATCGTGGGATTAGTAAAAGTTGCCAACATGATCCTAGGATAGGATCATAAGATGAATACCCATGCATTCACATGAAGAAGTACGCATCAATATAAATGTTGGCAACTTTTACTAATCCCACGATTTATGACGTAAGACGAGATCTCGTCCCCTATCCAAAATTACCACACATACTGTGTAGTCACTTAATAAGTTCTCTGGACAACCTGATGATGGCCTACATACAGGGCCGAAACATGTAGTTGTATATTATATATTGCTACTAATTGTAATATTGTTGTGTTCATGACTGTATGTATATATAGATATATACACACTACAGCTTTGTATTATGCATATATAAATATACAATGATGTATCAGTCAAACACAACCAAACTTTGTTATGTTTATTATTGTATTAGGGCAATATATTTCGATTCTTATATAATCATCTTCAGGCCCTTCTAAGAAAATAGATCCTTACTTAAAATCTAAAGGAAATCATCCCGTTGTGTTATAAAGAATTAAACTTATTAATTGTAAACTTACAATACGTGTTCAATTAACACAACTGACTGAACGCATATTGTAAGTTTACAACAAATAAGTTTAATTCTTACTTAAATTGTTTGAAGTGTTTTTAGATAAGGATCTATTTTCTTAGAACAGCCTGAAAATGATTCTATAAGAATCGAAACATGTTGCCCTAGTACAATAATAAGCGTAATAAGGTTTTGTTGTGTTTGACTGACACGTAATTATATATTTATATATGTGTTAAAAATTTCGGGATAACAAATATTAAATTTGTATAATGCGCCCCTGTTTTTACATTTATTTTTGTAGGAAAGCTGCTCTTAAATTACGCGAGTTTTGAAATAATCGAGGTCTTCGGAAACACGCCCATCACAAAAAAAAAACGCGACAATATAAATTTATACAAATATATACTTACATATACTCGTATAATAAACACTACATGTTTCGGCCTTATAATACACCATCTGCTCGTATACCAGAATTTATGACATATGTCTCAGATTTTTGTGTCTTTGAAGGGAAAGATCTTCATCGTATAAACTAGGGCAATACACAATTCGTAAGTTGCGTCTGAGATAGTAGGTAGGTTTTCACCCTTTTTATAGGCCACGCAGGCCCTTAGGGTGAGTAGAGGTATAGCTCTACTCTTTCTAGGACCTCAGCACTAGATGGGGATGGGGGATCAGCCCCACCCCTCGGCCGCTCTTTACCCCCGAGAAAGACTCGGTACCCATTGTACAGGAGGCTGGGTGGACCCCAGGGCCGGTCTGGACGGGCGGAGTCTGAGATAGTTACTCACGTTAAAACGTAGAAACTTTCAATCTGACACAAAGAACACAAAAGTATGATTACTTTGAAACGTTACTCACTGTTTTGGGTAGGGCGAAACAAATCAGAATACCGCATTCCTAAAAAAGTAGAAAATTAATCGCGACTAATAGGTGGAATTTAACAGCTTGAGATATTTACAGCAGCTGAAAACCTTTAAGCTTGAACACGAGAATCAGCGTCTAAAATCAAACAACACCACCATAACAGAAATCGGAGCAGACAGAAAGCAGCGAAGTGTAACCTTTCTGGTATTTACAACAGACCGATCGGAAAATGAGTGTGACAGATACAAGTGAATTGAATGAACTGTGTAAGAAACAACAAGGGCTGGCCCGGAAATGGCGTTTGTGAAGACCGTATGACTAAATGTAGTCATGAAAACTTGGTAATTATTAAGATCCTACACAGAATTCATATGCAAGTAAATAAATGTGGTATAGGAGAAATAGTTGACATGGATTGAACCGCAGGTATCTAACCCGGGGCCAGCCAGTTTGTATTATGCGGCCCGCGGCAACATTTGTAGATTATTTGCATAATACAAAAATTACGAAACAATTGAGGCTATTAGCAAGGCCACTTACTGCTATTTTTCCACGTGCCGCGAGGGAACCAACTCGCAGAAAGGTGTATGGCCCTTTTCCACAAAAATATTGGAAGCCAATGGCTTAAACGTTTGTAAAGTTTTGAAATATTTTGTGAAAGCTTTGTTTTGTACTGTAAAAGAGACATGTAAATAAAGTGTGCGTGTGACGTTGTTAATAAGCTAGAGGATCCGGTTTGAAAACTGGATTCTGAGAGTGGCTACTACGTCTGAAGTTAGCCTTATGTTACCCACATTCTGCAAGAAAATCCCCGCAAAGTGCTTCATGTTCGGCCAATATTGTACCATTGCACGCCTCATAAAATTCATTTTTCTATAATTATCCTGTCATACGACCTGAGCCACAATAATCATATTTTAATAAACAAGTGACGAAGTTAGGCCTATTTGTAGAGTTACTAAGAAGGAGAAAAAAGACATACTTAGACAGATTCAGTGAGCTGTATCTGCAGTTCTATTGTCAATTATGCCCAAAGGCACTCAAAAGACTCAAAAAAATCGCTGAAAGATCAGACTTGGAAATTATTTACTCCCTACATTTTGCATAGAATTTTAATTTATACAAACATATATTCACATGACAAATATAACCACATAGTCTTTCACTACTCCTAGTTATTTCGGCACTTTTGTGGCATCCTCAGGGAATTCACACATCAAAGTTCAAAGTCGGAACGAAAATATTAGGTAACTAAGTTATTTGTAGGTTTCAGCTCTTCCGGGATGCGATTCTATGTAGTCGGGTGCGTGTGTTTCCCCACGTTTCGAATAAAGACAGTGTACGAGGTATTTCAGTAGCTTCTTTAACTTCAAGTTCTTCTGGGACCTCTAGACCCTTCGAAACGTCGCGAACCGCCCACCCAACGACAGCAGATGCAGGCAGTTCAATTTAGTTGTAACAACAACAACAACAACAACAAGAGCAAGGTGACGACTGCAGTGAACGAACAGCAAAACAGTCAATATACGGACTGAGGTATACCGACTGCCATGTACGGAGTGCAAACAAGGAAGTATGATTGGTGTGGTATTCAGCATGCATAACAGACGTATCAGTTGTAAGAGCTAAATGAAGCAAAAATTTAGGAGATGTTGAGTTAGGTGCGTGAATAACATTGGAGCGGATTTTAGTGAAACAGAAGAGGAATATGTGGGTTCTACATACAACCTCCGACATTTAAGGTCCTGTGGAGGATTTTGGTGAACACGTAACATATATCGTACTCTAATTTTACCAAATAATGCAAAAAGAGTGGAGAAAACAACACAATAAGGAGCTTCATGATCTGTACTCCTCACCCAATATTGTTCGGGTGATAAAATCGAGAAGAATGAGATGGGAGGGGCATGTGGCGCGTATGAGGGTAGAGGAGAGGCTTATACAGGGTTTTGGTGGGGAAACCTGAGGTATAGAGACCACTTGGGAGATCCAGGCGTAGATGGGAGGATAATATTAAGTTGGATCTTCAGGAAGTGGGATGTGGTGGTATGGACTGGATCGAGCTGGCTCAGGATAGGGACAGGTGGAGGGCACTTGTGAATGCTGTAATGGAACTTCGGGTTCCATAAAATACGGGGAATTTCTTGACTAGCTGCAAACCGGTTAGCTCCTAAAGAAGGACTCGGCTACATGGAATAAGGAAGTAAGTAATGCAACCAACGAGGAAAACATTCATGAATCGAAACACATTTATTATTTAACGACCCTACGTGTTTCGGCCTCCTCGGCCATTTTTAGGTTTACCAGTTACAACTACAAGAAGAGAACAGTTCTCCGACTTTATCATAAGGAGGCAATTGCTAACGAGATGTGGAGATATAACTCTTTCAAGGAAGTACTTAAACAATAGAATTAATTACATAGGCAGTTAGCTGGTGCTAAGCACCACACTACGACACTGGATGTTGCATCTTCGCCTAGAAACTGTCGCTGTCGAAGCACAAAACAAGACAGACCCACCAGGTACTGAGAACAGACAAAAGTCGACACCGTCAGTATGACATATCAAATATTGTGGTCAGGTATAGCTAGTTGCGAGAAACTGCGAGAGTGTAGGAGAAAGAGAGAGCCACCAGCCTACTTCCTCTCAACGCTAGAACAGAGCCGACTTGAACAGTTCCTCCAGTACCTGTTCTGGCGGTCCCCAAGTGGAACACAGAACAAGGCGCGCGGCTGGAACCGAGTTGCAGCAACTGACTACTGCCGTCGACCACGAAAGCAAGTTTTCCCTTCCCCTTAGAGTCGTTCTCTGTCGAAGTCGGTCGGGCTGCATTAAATCGTAGTTCAGTCCGCGCGTTTTACAACACAGTGTAAGGGACTAAAGTTTCCGTGGAATAGCCCCCACCACATATACGTGAACCAAGTACAATAACAAGGCTTAATTCAGGAGTGATTTGATATTCCTAGTGACTTGTGAGTGTTGTGAAGTGCCAAGGAATGTGAACCAGGAAGCGTCAATAATTCACATCGAGAATGAATTAGTGTCCATATGATTATGACTGTGCAATAAGTGAACGGGAAAGACCGTACAGTACAAAGCTTTCATTATCTCTTGAGATAACTATTATCTGTCACATTCAGTGTTTACCTGACAAGCAGTGGATCGTCAGGCCAGATGCAATGTCGGTGTGATACTGCACGGAGAAATGATTAGTAGAATGCAATAAACGTGTGTCACTCTGTTCCCTGAATCTACACACATAATATCTCTATGTGGAACAGTAATTCTGAGGCACTGAAGATGGATGACGTTGCTGATAGGTCGAGTACCCCTCCTCCTCTCCCCCCCAAGACACGCAAGAACATTAACATTAGTAGCATAACTGGTAACAACCAAGATTTAGCCACAGAAGTGACACCTGCGTCAAAAAAAATAACGGTATTTGGTGTGGTAACGCCAGAAGGCAATTCTGTATTACCTCCGACAGAGTCATCCCATAGTGATGAGCTCAGCTTCAGTTTCCCAGAGGTACGATCCCTGAACCTGTCCTCCGGACAAACGACAGTTCACGCGCCTACAGCTTCCCTGCACAGTATCACTAATGGTAGCCAACACGTCGTCAAGATCCGTATCAGTCCAGGAGACGATGCAATCGCAAGCAGAAGCGCCACGCAACTTCCTGCGAACTTGCAGCAACACCAGTCATTGTGTGGGAAACCGTCGTTATCATCTTTAAGCAAACCCGACGTTCATTCTCACAACTTCCACGCGTCTCACTACACGTCTACCGCTGCAGAAGGGTGCATCAGGATCAACGTTGGCAGCACTGACGTAGAACTTCCACAACAACACGAGGAGATGGTCCGTCGCTCCACGAATTCGGGGAATTTTATGAAAACCTCACCGTCAGAACGTGCCAATCCGTATTTCTTTATTGGCACCTATCCTTCCAGTGGGATGGTGATTTCTAGCGGTCAGTCGTCGCCTAGTGATACACTTGATAGTGGTACTTGCAGCGATTTGGACGGTAGTACACCTCCACCACTGCCTAAGAAAAAATCTGTAAGCAATTCAACAACTAAAGTTACTGTGACTGTAAACGGAGGTGGTCATCGTCGTACGGGCAGTTTGACAAGCAGTGGTGCGGAAGTTGATAGTGACGATGAGGGAAGCAACATCAGCTGTGATTCACTTAACAGCAGTGAACTTAATGGGGAATCAACCGTTCTTGGGGAGGCTAGACAGGATATTAAACGAATTCACGAAGTCAACAAGGTAAAGTCAGCTGTGACAGGGGCGGAAATGGAGACGAGATTGAAGTCACCAACACCTACCAACTCTCCAAGGTCAAACATTCCATCTGCTGAGCACTCACTTCCACAAGGGCTCCTGCAGGATATTAGGGACCGGACAGCAAAGCTCACAGTAGTCCCGTCGCCATGCGGTACCCTCACCAGGAAGACAAGAACTTGGGCAGATGAATTATTGCCTAAATCCAAAAAACAAAACGAACTAAAGAATGGAAAAGATGCCAGGATCAAATTAAATGGCTCCATTTTCAAATGCCCGGATATATCCCCCACATCTACTCTTTCTAATTCATCCGACGACAAATCGAAGAGATCTGTTGTGGAAGAAAGAACATACGAAGAAAGACAGAAGGAAACAACTGAAAAGCAGAATGCATCATCCAGCAAAGTAATTAAGAATGGTGAAAAGTTTGATGCAGATCGGTTCTACAAGTTTCACCTGAATGAACATGTCACTGGCAGCAAGGATACCAGTCATGCAGACGACATAGAAAACGAGGAAACTTTCGCAGGATACAGGGATTTACTGCAGGGCAAGGATTCGTCTTCCACCATCAAAAGTGCAAAAGGAACAATACGAGGGGTCAAGAATAGAGTCCGCGCAGGGATAGCCACTTTCCTTCAGCTACACGACACCAAGGTAGGACATCTATACTCTCTGTAATTTACTGAATCAAAGAAAACATGGGAGAGATTTATTTATGTATTTACCTACTGTTCACTTACGACAGGGTCAATAGGTCAATTTATAGAATATAGCGTGTGCAATCAAGCAACAAATGAGTGAAAGGAGTTGGAAGGAATCGTTTGTTGTCTAATATAAGATACTAAAGAAGTTTTTACCTGTAAAAACTGAGGAAAATCGCGTAAAACCTATCGTATTTTCCAGTCTTCGGTTGGAAATTTGAAACTGGGAATTCCAAATTGTAAAGCAGTAGTGTTAGATACTCAACTGTGCCACCAGTTCAGTGACTTGTGAAGCATATTGGATGGAAAAATATATTTATTTACCAACTTTTTGCACTTATCCGTATATATATATATATATATATATATATATATGAGGCTACTACATTTTTCGTCTATAACCTACTGTCATCTTCAGGGAGTACTAAATATACAAAGGACATAATATAAAGGGAATAGAGAAAATTGCAAAAATGGATTTATTGAAAAAGCGTGCTTTGTTTCCAGTACAAATGTCTCTTTGAGAGTTTTCGGTTTAATTAATATTTATTAATCTAATTCTAATAAGGAAATTAGTCCATTACACAACGCGATAGTTTGTATTACCCAGTGTTTAAAAACAGTTTGACGAATAAGTTGCAGTGGGACTCAAAATACGAAAGTCTCCTCCCCCCCAAAAAAATTGTTTTTCAAGAACGCAGTTATTGCGTCCACATGAGAAAAAAGACAGACAGACAGACAAGCACATTGCATTTTAAACATAAAGAGTTTACTTCAAGAATCGGTGTGAAAAGTGTAAACAGTAGTTTCCATTTTCTTGCTACAGATACTGAAGTTCAGAGAGTTAAATCACGCTTTTTCTTCGTAGAATTCTCTTTTTCGAATCTTAGTTCTGTATCCAGCTAATATAATACATTCGTGGTTTGGCGTAATGGTTCCCAAAGTGTGCTTGCATATCCCAAGGGATACGTGACCAGTTCCCAGTGGATCCGCGGGTATATTTCCATAATGGCTACTTAGAAATTTACTTATTTTTTAATTAAAAGAATAATGTTTTGTTAAAAATAGTCGCGAAAATTCTTTAAGTAATGATACATTTATTTCGTGTGACCATTAAACCATTAATACAGGGTTATTCAAAACGATCGTCGGGATTTTAACAACTTGTCATACACAATACACTTGAGATAGGAGTATGTAGTTGCACCGATGGATCTAGAAATTCTCAAAGAGCACCTGTAAGGTATGTAACAAAACTTGGAGTGTTGTTCTATTAAATAAAAAAACACATATACTCCTATCTCGAGTGTATTGTGTATGACAAGTTGTTAAAACCCCGACAATCATTTTGAATAACCCTGTAGGTCTAATTAAAAAAAACATCCTCTTCCCACGAAGCGAGCGACAGTCTATCTAATAACAGTTCTGAGATTCAGATTTTAAATTTTGGATTCCTACAATCCCTACACTATACCTACAGTACGTGAGCAAGGACGTGAGAATGCGTGGCTATTTTTCGAAGTCAAGGGACCCGCGATCAAAAACGTTTGGTTAACATTAGTTTGGCAGATCGTTTTGGTGGTCTTTAAAATAGACAAGAGTTAATTGTCTTCCTCAGTGAGATAAATTGGTCATTCATTGTCCTTCAATGTTTTGACAGCTGATATAACATAAAGGTAAAGTTAAAGCAGCCCCATTACAAGCCCGGAGTGGCCCAGAGGGTTCCAGGAAGTTAAGGTTCCCAGATTTCATGGCAGCTGTACAGGATGGTGGTAAGGTTGTCAGCCCTACGCACCGGCCGCCTTTATCCCCAGGAAATGTTCCTGGTACTCATTTCTGTCAGAAGCTGAGTCGACCCCAGGGCCATAGTGCGATCGAAAGGATTTTATGTCAATGAAAAATTCCAATGACACCAGCTGGAATCGAACGAGCGACTGCTACATCATAAAAAAGCAAATTCATCAACTATAATTAAAATTATCTTTGATATTTATGTTTTTATTTTATATTTTGCATGGTTAATAGGACTGAAAGAATGTTCAAATAACCAATCGTGTTGCATATTTGGAAACTTCACAAGGACAGCGATCGGTTTTGAAAGCGGGAAATCTCAGGGATCGTAAGACATTAAATATTTACTCGGAAAAAAAATCTCGGGGCGGTTTGAAGTGACACACGAACACGTTCCGAGTCTGACAGGCGGCAGGATCTACCTGTGCTTTCAAGCGATCCTCTGCAGAAAAGAGCCTAGCTGCTTTCCCCCTGCGGAGACCAAGAAAAGAAACTCACAATTTACTGACGTGAAACAAAAACTTCTATTTCTCATAACTCTGGTATGGAATTCGGAATATTTTCAGTTTATCTTGATACGATATCACGATATCGATTTCGGACATCAATGCGAATCTTACACCAGTGTAACTCATTAAACATGACAGAAAATAACGTTAAATTAACACCTTCCATATTGAGCTTCCATGTAACCTGACAAACCTTCCTTTATTTCTACACCATTATGTTCAGTTCATTATAATATCTGTCAGCTGCTAATTGACAGTTTCATCAAACTTGGAGGGTGACAACTCAACAGTAAATTATGTACATACATATGTACAGTACATACGTAATTTACAAATGTCTTCCAGGACGTGATGTCATGTAATTATGACGTCATACCCCAGAAGAAGAAATTCTCTATTCTCGGAGTTTAAAAGTTCTCAGTTTTTAAAATGGCCCAATACCTTCTCTGCATCACGAGACTTCAACCGATATCAATTTAGCATTTATCACAGTGTGGACATCAGTCTGAAAGAACAAGCGCTGACTTATCTCACACGATCTATCACGATTAATAAGCTTAACGGGAAGCATAAGACAATAATTCATAGATCTATACGATTGATCTGCCCTTGAAACTTCTGCAGAAGGATAGATTAAATTTTTCCACCCATTAATTCCTGTGTGTCCAAACTTTTGATGAAAAAGGGCCACACCAGTTCTTGTATGCTGGTTCACGAATCGCACGTGCAAAAATAACAATAATCGTATACATTCATACATAACCCCGCAAATTATTACAGTAAATAAATAATTTACAAATGTAGCCGCGGGGCGCACAATACAGACTGGAGGGCTTCGGGTTGGAGACCCATGGTTTAATTAATAACGGGCCACGCAATTAATGGGTTACAGTCTCGGTATCAACTGAATCTCCATCTATCGCAGAGACGGATGTGCTAACTTAGACTTTGGCCGCTTTGATAACGAGCACATGTTCTGTTATCGCACACCGATTATCCTCTCATGTATTCCACAGTCTATTCACTATACTGAATGGGATAAGCGTCCCTTAACCTTTTGGCGCCGGAGTTATTTTTTTAATTTTAGCACATCCTGTATATAAAATGTGAATAATACAGGAACCAAATATGTTAGAATTATGAAACAAACTGCATTTTGAAGAGAAAAAACGGAGATTATATACCATGTTTAAAATATTTAGTACATATATTTGTTGAATAAATATATAAAATGCAACGTTTAGAGGTTAGGCGTCAAAGGGTTAATTGTAATTAACATGACGTCAATAAAGATAAATTGCTACTAATTTCAAGATGAAATCTGTAATTTTAAGAAAGTTCCAAGTTTCCGGTTCTCCCCTCTGTCAGAGGTGTAACCAATTTCTTTATTCAACGCACAAAGCGCCAAGAAATGCTATATTTGACTTTGTAGTATAAACAGCATTTTGTGTCGTTTCACCATGCACCGTTAAAGTACGAACCATTTAGGAATTTGGGCCGATATGCGAGAGTTTTGTTTCCTTTATACGAACAGAGTTCATGATCCGTAATGTTGGTGATACCTGACCTAAAGAATGGGAGATTTGATTTCTCACAGTGATCTTCCTGAAGATTCAAGTCTACTTGAGTGTTAAGCTGTGTCGCTGGCTAAACAGTTGCCAGAGTTTTGAAAGAGCATATTGTCTTGACCTTGAAGATGAAGGCACTATGATCCTTTGAAACTCCAGGAACCTGATTACCTACCGACACAGCTGTAAAATCCCAGAAGACTTTAATCTTGTGCCTTAGAAACTGTTTGTCTGTGAAACTTTCGCATCTTGTAGTCCGGAGAATTAAAGAAGAATTCAAAAATTTCTTCAGACTTTTTCTTGCACACGATGTAGCCGGAATAGTGCATTCAGTACAGGAACTAGCCTACGGACTGGAGCATGAGATTTCTTTCTACTCCAAGACGTTCAGCCCGGCTCTGGAGCCCATCCAGCCTTTTATTTCATGGACAACGGGTTTGGGTCTCGGCAGTAAAGCGGCGGAACACGATTTTGACCACTCACCCCAATATGGCGCCAAGGTTACGAATAAGTGGAGCCATGTTTCTACTCTGTGAGCCGGGATAGCTCAGTCCGCATAGCAACTTGTTATGGGCTGGACGGTCTGGGGATCGAATCCCGGTGGGGGGGGGGGCGAGATTTTCCTCATCTGTCCAGACAGGCCCTGGGGCCCACCCAACCTCCTGTACAATGGGTACCGGGACTTTCCCGGAGTTAAATTGGCAGCGGCCTGGCGGTGACCACCCACCCCATCTAGCGCCGACGTTAAAGAAAGAGTAGAGCTATACATGTACTCCCCTTCTGAGACTTCATGGCCTGTTCTAGGGTGAACTTGAACTTTACCTTTATATATATACATATATATACGCACACACACACACACACACACACACACACACACACACACACACACACACACACTCATTTACTTTATATCTCACCTTTGTTAATGCGGTACTGTTGCTCAAAGAGAATGTTGGGAACCAGAAGTGTTTTGCTGCTGGTATAGTACCTCCATGGTATAGGAAATTTACAGAATCACTTAATACTAAATCGGCACGTCAAAAAATTCCATTTTATGAACCTGAATATTCCTTAAATCAAAGAATCGCGTCACTGGATTCCATCTCGAGTCAGATCAAGATATATCTTGTCTCAGCATCAATTGTGATATTATTTCTCCTTATCTTCTTACAAAAAACAAAACATGATCCATTAGCACATGGAATAGTGCTGTCATGCTGTCATCCGCTTCCTAAAATTACATGCAATCCGATGCGTGACGCAAAGGCGCACAGAGAACTTTGCAAGACAAGAAATACAGTAAGATTTTGCGTTATTAGTTTAATACGTTGACAGCTGGGAATGACCATTCTTGCTTACTTACTTACTTACTTATTTACTTACTTACTTACTTACTTACTTCATAGTGCAGATTCCTTCTTGAGCAGATAACTGGTTTGCAGCTAGTCAAGAAATTCCCCGCATTTCACGGAACCCGAAAGTTCATTACCGCACTCACAAGCGTCCGCCAGCTATCTCTATCCTGGGCCAGCCCAATGCAGTCCATATACCCACATCCCACCTCCTGGAGATCCATCCTAATATTATCCACCCATCTATGCCTAGGTCTCCCCAGTGGTTTCCTTCCCTCCGGTTTCCCCAGCAAGAACCTATACACTCCTCGTTATGCAATCTCCTCCATTCCCCCATTACCTCGTCCCTCCTAGGTCCAAATATATATTCTCCTCAACACCATGTTCTCAAACACCCTCAGCTTCCTTTCCTCCCGCGATGTCAGCGACCAAGATCCACACCCATACAAAACAACAGGCAAATTCTAGATGATGCAAAGTGTATACGATTAACAAGCAGAACAAGGCAGTTGTGGAGTGCCATGATTCCAGGCTTCCGCCGAGAACCAGATGAGAACCGCACTCTTCAGAGTTATTACACAGCGAGTGGTGGCAATTCCTTACCGACGTTTCAGGACAAAATGCCGCTCCCATCTTCAAGTGGCCCTCGTAAATGGGACAGGTTGTTTCGAAGGGTCGGTAAGGAACTACTACTACTAATCAGTGCGTAGCAGCCCAGAAAAGCGCAGTTCTGTGCAGACTTTACCTCTTTTCCATTGTCATACGCCAAGTGTCTCGTGAGGCAAACGGTGGCCTTCGCTTTGGGCGTGTCCCTTGAGAATAACCTACTGTAACAGAACAAAAAATTGTCCTTGTGCTGAATTAAGCAACAAGCCATGTAGAATAACGGGAGTATTGACGGAAACCTACACAGTTCCATTCCCAGCACTAGATAAAAGGTAATGGCCCATATCACGCTCTAGCTGGTTTAACCCCTTTATCCACAGAACAGGAGAAAGAGCGAACTCCACAGCCGGTGTGGACATGATGGTAAAGAGGAAGTGGTAATAAAACCATGTTAATGCAGACACATTTGTTACAAAAATGTGGTTTCATAAATGGAGCCTAGAATTATAAATGACTTTGCTGTGTAGTGACACACTTCTAGGCTGGTTCATTACTTTCATCAGTAACCACCCCCACAATTCTCTGTTATTAAGTTATGTCCTAAATCACCACCTTAATTTTCATTTCGAATGTCACAAGTGGAGATAATAAGAGCTTACATGGGTTTATGTCTGGGAGGCGAATATTAAACACCTGAAGGCAGAAATTTATGTAAATTATATTATATTATTTGGTATTAAGTCCCTACCTCGAAGAGAACAAGCTTCTCCATTATAAATAAATCAGTTATACCATTTACAAAAATAAAAGGTTTTTACTGTGAGAATTAAGGTATAAGGTAAATAAGTCCCATTACAGGCCCGAGGTGCCCAGAGAGTTCCAGGAAGTTAAGGTTCCCAGATTACGTGACAATGGCTCAGGATGGTGGTAAGGTTGTCAGCCTTACGCACCGGCCGCCTTTACTCCCAGGAAATACTCCTGGTACTCATTTCTGTTAGAGGCTGAGTCAACCCCAGGGCCAAAGTGCGATCGGAGGGATTATGTCAATGACACCATCTGGAATCGAACCAGCGACCTTCCGATTTGTAGCACAGCACCTTAACCACTGTGCTACTGCGGTCCCCCACTGTAAGAATTGCAGGAATTAAGCAAATACGCCTAATGAAGAAAACGCAAAGCCCTTATCTTTTAAAGTAGGCGGTTACACAACTTTTGACATTAAACTTATCTTAGAAATGTTTAGGAAATAAATAGATTTTATTTATCTCAGTACTTAACCAACTTGATGCACAAAATTTATTTTACAATAAGTTTTATTTCGTGCCTCTACATGTTTCGAGCACATGTGCTCGAAACATGTAGAGGCATGAAATAAAACTTATTGTGAAACAAATATTGTGCATCAAGTTGGTTAAATACTGAGATAAATATACTGAGATGCACGGTCAGCAAAACGTCAA
>Ga0131853_10004838_pt1 | contig 24194 bp, 15 predicted proteins | sample TergutLab28metaG_FD_92764 | JGI IMG/M metagenome (GOLD analysis project Ga0131853, IMG submission 92764) | Labiotermes labralis P1 segment gut microbial communities from Petit-Saut dam, French Guiana - Lab288 P1 (version 2) (version 2) | ecosystem: Host-associated > Arthropoda: Insects >...
TCCCATGAAAATCCACATGAGACACGTGTAACCAACTTCCAAAGGAGATTTTCTGTGAATGTATGGTGTGGTTTGCTTGGTAACAGGTTGATCGGACCTTTTGTGTTTCACAACAATTTAACGAGAAACACATATGAAGCCTTCCTGAGGAATGAGTTCAGGTTTGTTGAAAGACATACCGTTAATGGTAAGGAGCCAAATGTACTTCCAACATGATGGGGCTCCCCCACATTACACTCGGCACGTGAGGGAGTACTAAAATGAATCCTTCCCTAACCGCTGGTTAGGTCGTGGTGGGCCCGTTGCATGGGCACCGAGGTCGCCAGATCTTACACCTCTTGATTATTACCTCTGGGGCCACATGAAGGCGTTAGTGTACGAAACTAAGGTCGAGTCAAGAGCAGCACTGTACGATCGTATTTTTGCAGCGGATGAACACATACGCAACCGTCCAGACAACGTTGCTTCTGCTATTCAGTCCCTGCTCATGCGTGCCGAAAACTGCTTAGCAACTGGAGGAGGACACTTTGAATAATTACTGTAAAGCAGGTACTGTATTTTAGTACAGTTATGTAGTAGGCTTATACCAAAATACGCAGTCAGCAAAGTTAAATCAGTACTTCCATACTGCTGAATATTCATGAGCCATGTAAAGTGCTTGGAACCCTAAGGATGACTACAGCGTTAATGCGAGTGTTTATGTAGTTCAATTTAATGGCTTTATGTCACTCATACGTTAATTACACGTTAAGTACAGATATTAACATTACAGAAACCACATTCCTGCCAGTTTTAATATGTATTTGGTAATCAATAAGTGTGTAAGAGCTGTCAAAGTTTCAAACTTCTCTGACCATTATCTCCGTAACCGTTCAACTTTGGATATAGCTGTTTTGGGTTATATCGGTATACGTTAATATAAGGAACACTCTCCCGAAGTCTGGCACATTCCTCCTGGGACACCCTGTATACATATATATATATATATATATATATAATGCTTAGCCATGTAATTTAGGTGCATAATATTAAAAATTGTCAACTACTCTGTATTATCTTTAATTTCGTAAATTAACACTCTCCATACCGTTCATAAATATCGACAACTGGCATCGTTAAACACCACACACAAACACACCGACAGGCAAGTAACACAAAATGTGAATTCTTGTGAATCGTTTCATTTAAATTTATTCAGTTACGAAAATTCTTCTTATGACTTAAATATGCAGCTGTATATAATGGGGAGGTGCAGTTCATTCCACTCAAATATCGTCAAAATTGGACGTCTACGTGTATGGGCAGGACGACTGCAAGCAAATATATTTCGAAACACCGAAGTCTACGACTTGACACTCATGACACCTACACAACAATATTAAAGAATTCCTCATGAATAACCATACACCTTCACTCAGTACTGCTTACAAAGTCAGTATGATGAATATGGAGTGCTTCATCGCTATGAGGGTGCATAGGAGTAGAGGTGGCGTAAAGCGTCACGTCCTGGCCGGTTTACTCATAGATCATTCGTTCCACAGCTGGTCAAAGTGTGACGTAGGGGAAGAAACATCCTTCCTGTGCCAGAGTTCAAAACTCGGGGCATTTTCTGTTGCCAGTCTGTCTAATCTTACCTGAATTTCAAGAAACTGTAAAGACATTTATATGAAAAACTCTCTTTACAATACTTAATGAATAGTTACATCTGTGGAGTACAGTCCTTGTAGAGAGTGTAAGAGTTCCATAGGTACTCAAAAAATGCTTCCCATATTATGGAAACCCAAAGTATATTAACTCATTCACAACTGCAGTCCTCTTGTTCCTATACTATATTTAAAAACAAAATTACTGTATTTTATAATCAGCATAATTTCTTTTGAATCCGACAGTTTCTCGGGATTATTATATTTTAAATTAAAAAGCAGAAAAAATGAATAGACATTCCACTCATTCTTCCCCTCCACACTATGCGTAGGTGAATTGTCAGATTCCAACACTGAGCACTGTACACCCGGAAAGACCCCGATACCCATTGAATAGGAGGTTGGATAGACCTACACCTCCGCTATAACTATACGTCCTCATGTGGACAGGGACAGCTTTAAATTCTTACCTCTTACAGGTACATTCAATGCAAATTAACCAGAATATCTCATATCAAGACCAAATGTGAATAATAGTGCCTACAATAAGTTTATATTTAGTAAAACTTAAGTAAATGCTATATATGTTTGACATTCTTGACAAAACTGTTAACTATAATTTGGCTGGGGCAAATACTCCTTCCCATGTGTAACATTTCTCCAAAAACATGTTGTTTAATCTTAGGTTATGATGGCCCACCTCTTATCAGCTGTCTTGGACTTATTAGACAAATCTTTAGCTACACTGCATAGCTACTAGAACGCAGATTTTAAATGACATAAATTTTAATGTTACCTGCACACACACACACACACACACACACACACACACCGCCGAATGTATTCACCATTGAATTTGAGGTTCAGGTGACCGTGCATCGAGATACATTCTTATAATAAAAACAACAAGATGCACTAATTTCTCAAATTTATTTCTGGAATGAAACTCTACATGTTTCAGACAGCTCCTCTGTCCATCATCAGGAGTTTTTCACTGTACACACAGCAATGGTATATGTCATACAGTTTTGCTGACAGCTTGCGAGCAGCGTCAGGACGGAACTGCAGTTCCATCCTGATCCTGCCTGCAAGCTGTCAGCAAAACTGTATGACATATGCCACTGCCTTGTGTACAGTAAAAAACTGATGATGGGCAGAGGAACTGTCCGAAACATGTAGAATTTCATTCCAGAAATAAATTTGAGAAATTAGTGCATCTAGTTGGTTTTATTATAAGAATTCACCATTGAATGTTTATGTGTTTGAGATTTAATAGTCTGTTATGGCCACGATTAACATCATGTTCTCACTAAACCAGGACACTTTTTTTCGTGGTGAAATTCAAGTGGCAATGTTCTGACTAATACAGCTGGAAGAAAGTCAGCGTTGGTGTGTTGCGAGTAGCTGACTTCGAGGGCGCTGTGTGGTTAATGCACCTGGAGCTGACAAGTAATACCTCTCGAAAAGAGTTATGAAACATTCGGTCGGTGACAACAAACAACATATATTTATACTCCGTATTTTCATGCTTACTGTAAATGTAACCAGCAGTCTGCAACACAAATGACAAATTATGCTCTCCTGTTAGGTCGATCTAAAGTCCAGTAGGCATATTAAATTATGAGGTGTGCCATCCCCGTTGTGTGTTTTTTAAACTATGAGGTGTGGTAAATTCAGTCAAAAACACAACTATAAATATATGGCTAAATGATGGTGTTTATTAGCAATGGAAAAAACTACATGTTTCGACCTATAGCGGCCATCTTCAGGTTTTGACAACTTTCTTGCTAAAAGAGTTTTATATAATATGCTTAACAAAAGCACGTAAAATGATGAGATCTCAACATCACCACGCGGTTTAGACATATTATATAAAACTCTTTTAGCAAGATAGTTGCCAAAACCTGAAGATGGCCGCTATAGGCCGAAACATGTAGTTTTTACATTGCTAATAAACACCATCATTTGGCCATACATTTATAGTTGTGTTTTGACTGAATTTACCTCACCTTATAGGCATATTAAAATTACTAGTCCATTACTAATTTATTAAATTACGTTACATTTCTCGCCACACACCTGTCGTAAGACGTAATGCCCGTAATAATCCCACGCTATTCCACGGCCCCCAATGTCTGCCACATTTATCCTTAAATAATATTTAGCCTTTATTTTATCTGTCGAAAGGCCGCCACCTTCTTCAGCTACGCTGTATTACGTGCTAAATGCTCAACTGTTTCTTCAGCCTCAGCTCGTACCTCAGAGAGAAAAATGTACTATCAAAAATTATTTCATCGACCTCAGTGCATAAGTCGTACAGAATATAATCTCTCGTAACCTCTACCGCACCCACGGCAACCGCCATTTTCTCATACACAAGAAAGCTGAATATAGGAGATAATTTAGTTTATTTTTGTAACGATCTTACGACTAAAGTTCAGATTTTTTATACGTGAAATTTGTCGAATATAATTGCGAGCATTTCGCGCCACTGTCATAAAAATATATATTTCTAGGTATGTTCATCTTATATCCTGTAACAGTTCTCACAAGATTAGCTGCGCTAATTCACTGGTTATCACAACGAAACCGAAAGTTGTAGCACAATTTTACACTTCCGCCATGTTGTTATCCAGCATTCTACAAAAATATCTTCTTACCTGAAGTTTCATACTTTTTTAAAATATGTTGATATGTATTGCTACAGAACGTTAATATTTCTTTTATTAATGCCGCCTCTGTCTCGCAAATTTGCTCGTGGGTCGTGTTGGTACTACTGGTAGTAGGAAGCACAAGTAGACCCGAGGCATGGTTTTCACACAAAATTCTCATAAAAATCAATAAAAGTATTCAAATGTGGGGTATGTAGGCTGAGAGTAAGTACAATTTGTAGTTTGGTAACATTTTTAGGCGCGTTCACAAAATTGCGAAAAGCGACTATTAGCTTCGTCATGTCTGTCCGTCTAACTGTCCATCCGTCCGTCTGCATGGTACTACTCGGCTCCCACTAGAAGGATTTTCATTAAATTTGATATTTGAGGATTTTTCGAAATTGTGTCAAGAAAACGCAGGTTTCGTTAAAATCGGACAAAAATAAAGGGTACTTCACATGAAGACCAATATACATTTTTTTATATCTCGCTCATTTCTTCTTAGAATGAGAAATGTTTCAGACAAAAGTTATAGAGAAAATCAAAACACATTTTGTGTTCAGTAACTTTTTTTTTCCCAAAATCGTGCTGTTTATGAGATAATGTGGAAAAATACTATAGTGCGAGGCAGGCCATAGATGACAATATGGAGCATGCGCATTGCATGCTGGATATCTAAGAATACAAATACACACACTCAGGTTGCGTAACACTAATTGCGTTTCCCCTGCAACAACGGTTGAACGAACGCGCCTCAAGCGTTACACTATACGTACATTGTCTGTCTCATTTAACAATAGCTCCTAAGATATACGGCCTATAACTACGGGTACTTGTGTTGAATCTTTTACTAGACCATCTACAGAGAACGTCTAAAACACTCGCTGCTAGATTTATAAGTCCGTAATTCGGTCGCTGCGTGTATCTTCAAGCAGTGTAACCTTGCATCATGTACGTGTACACAGTGGAAATACTCGTATGTCTTTGCAGATTTGGAAATGCGGAATATTTTTGTTCTTTGTGCAATGATCAGCGGTTCCCAGTGGCCGCACGGTTTGAGGCGTGGGTCTGCCGACGAGTTCGTCCGCTGGGATTGCGGGTTCAAATTCCCTCGTGGGCATGAATGTCCGTCTCTTTTGTAGTGTGTTTTCAGGAAGAGATCTGTGTGTCGGGCTGATCACTCGACTAGAGGAGTCAAGTGTGGTCTGTCTAAGCGTGATCGTGAAGCCTCGATAAAGAGGAGGAAGGCCCTGGCCCACTGGGAGCTGTCGAGTAATAAGAAAATAATGCACAGATGAACAGAATAATACAGATATTTATCACATGACACAAAAAATTGAATGCCACTATACGAAATTAATCCTTTACCTGAAAAGCATAAATTTAACATTCATTCTATCCGCACCAGGCACACAGAAATATTTTATAACTATATACAGAATATTAGTGCAAAAACATTAATTCGTGATTAACGTGATTCACTTACTGCACGGATAATGACAAATTTAGTGAGATGACAACAGTAGCAGCTGCAGCAGCAAAAAAGACATAAAGAATAACAACAGAACAAACAACAAAAAGGACAACAAACGACATTGCATAGACGTGCTAGGATGATATGGAAACTTAAAATGCATTCTGTGAATGCTGACATTCTGTTCACTTCCAGCCGTTCCTAACAGCTCAGATAAATACGTCTAGGACACAAGGCACAATTTTGGGTACGATATTTCTTATGATTGGATCAACTGCATTTCTGAAGTGATGAAAATTTCGGGTTTCATAAAAATAAGCAAATATCAGGCCTGAAGAATAAGAGCCAACTAGATGCTATTTATTGTTTTATTATACTGACGATAGGCTCAACATGTTTCGGGCACTGCTATGCCCATCATCAGGAGCTCACATACATCGATTCGCAAGGCCACTACCCTTAAAGAAAATCCCCATACGCGAGTACACTCACCTACACCACTGCTACTACACACATTATAACTATTCAAATAGCAAAAACATGTTATTAGCTATGACCACTCGACAAGAAACTTAAAAACTTCGTACCCAACACAAACCACAAAGAACATAAATTACATTTACGCCACCTCATCCATCTTTACAGAAACCAGACGGTCCATGTGGTAATCAGCACTCCTGATGATGGGCATAGTAGTGCCCGAAACATGTTGAGCCTATCATAAGTACAATGAAACATTAAGTAGCATCTATTTGGTTCTTATTCTTCAGTTATCACAATGATGCACGGTCCAATACACATCAAATATCAGGTAATTTGAGAAACAACCAGTCTTTCGAGTTAGGCTGTTGTAACGAGTTATTCACTCAGTCGGTCAAAGGAGAAATTCGTCCTTTCTGACTTCGTTAGAGAGAGAGAAAAAATATTCGTGGAAGCAGTGCTGTAGGTTAGGTTAGGGTAAGAGGCAATTTAAACCAAAACAACGTACGACTGTCAGAACAAAAATGATGATCAGCATTGAACAGACAGCGATGTTTTGCGAGTGTTACCGGCAACCAACCTATAGTAAACGTCAAACCACAGCAAACAGTTCATTAACAAATTGCTTCGTAATGAGCCAGACGATATCTGCATCTGCATAGTACTGAAATAGAATAGCACCTGCCACTATCGGATAAACCAAAGGGACTATGTTGATTACAGAATCACAAGGTGCAACTTCTGTGCGTGTCACAAATAATTTCCCACTGTAATTTGCTCATCTGTTTAGGTCTTTATTAGAGGCACAGTTCAAGATCTTCAAGCATCAATGCTATTAAGACACCCACGGCAAATGCTACAATCTCTCCTTTCAGCGGAGCAATTTATTCTCTCCTATTCGCATCGGCATTCATCCTAACTGATTACTAAGGCACCACTCTGCACATAATGCAGCGAACTGGCTGAATCTGTGATCTTTACAGGTGACAGGACAATTAATAGAATAAGATAAAATCCTGTGTGTGTGTGTGTGTTTGTGTGTGTGCGTGCGTGTGTGGGTGCGTGTGGGCGGGTGTGCGTGGGTACGTGTGCGTGTGGTGTGCGTGCGTGTGTGTGTGTGTGTGTGTGGAACTTCGCGTCTCACATGGTTTTATGTGGTGGCCTAAGTTCGAATGAGTATACAGATTTAAAGCTTCCTGGTTGACTTCAATCGTGAAGGTGGAGACAGTATATTCAAACAAAGCTTTAGTCCTTAACTATGAAGCTATGAAATCCCATTACACATAAGAACACAGTATGTATACTTATGAGCGTAAGAGAAACATTACGTGTACACACTATTAATCATATTCAGTTTCCAACGTGACTAAATATTCCGAGTTCGAAGACAATGTCTCAAGCTGGTACCGCCATATTCTACACGTCCTTATGATATGGTGTATAATTAGTTAATGGGACAACTTTGCCAAATTCAGACTACATTAGCAAAAATATCTGAAAAGAATCGACAGCTATGATAAATTGAACAACACAACGATTTGAGATTTGAGGTTATCAATGTAATGAATACAAGCCTACGTTCTTTTTGGTATAAGGATACCAAAATCAAAATCCGTAAGTATGTAAACGTAACAGTGAGAGTGTTTGTACCGTGACACTGGGCACGCAGAGCGGACATCGATATCAGTCCCTGTGCAGCAACTGATTTCGTCCAGTCTTTTGGGAAGACGAGGTTCGCAGGATTGAGTACCGCAGGCCAAGCGGCACCATTCATCACTACGTAGCTATGCAGCTATGACCGAATTCCACTCTACGTAATACACCCTGCATATTGATTCATTTTCTCGCACATGACGGTTACGTGACGTCACACGACGATACGTAAGTTACCGGTTTTTTACTCTGTAATTTATACAAATATACGTTCCTGTTCATAATTAAATAAATTGTTATAATTTTCTCTCTGAGGCTTCATCGGACATGGATGTTTTCCGTGCAATTAGGTTCGACAAGTCACAGGTAGGCGAGTGTAATACGTTCGTATACTTCATCATTCATCATCAGGTAACAGAAATTCCACCTTACCAAGCTCTTTGTACTGTTGTGTCTCCATCACACATCAATCAGATCTATTGTAATAACACCAGCAACTCATTCTGTCTGTTAGATGCTAATGTCGCGATGTCAAGGTTATATTGAACAGCCTAGCACCATCAAACACACTGATATAAAGGAAATACGAGTGTTACATATAACGAATAATTAATTCACCTTTGTGGACATCAGTCTCATTAGTAGCTAAAATGAAATTTTGCTTCGTGTGTTTGTACTAATTTGCGGTACTATGCATAACTTTATTATTTTTACAAAATATACCGAAGCAGAATAAAGTTTCAAAATCGAAATTCTTTTACTAAATTGTATTAAACCACAGTAATCTACTGGTGGCTTGTCAATACATTTATGTACTGAAAATGTTTCAATGAGTAGTAAATGTGTACTCTTCAACAATGTCCTGTCTATAGACATACAAGAGACAACAAGTCATGAAGGATGAGATGGGGGAAAGCTGAACCACATACCAAAGAGGGGAGAAATTCATACAACAAATATATAGTCGGAATCCATAAGACACGAACTTCCTAAAATATAGGCATAAATTTGAATGTGTTTGTATTATTAAAATTAATCTAAACAAATAGCACGTTAGGGCGTGGCTGCATTTATTTGACTCGGGGTAGAAACCAGCGACAGGATTTTTCCAATCAAATTTAACGCATTTCATAATAATTTAACAACAGTTTAATAATGCGTATATCACATGAAGGTTTATGTCCGACTTTTTCGTTGTGTAAGATGGATCACAATCCAGGACTATGAAACACGTTGTTCTGGAATTAATGTTTAATCACAACCGCAGAAGAACTAAAGACGGAGAGGTGAAACGGAACAAACAATTGACTCTTAAGGGTACTGTTGTTATACTTTCTTGCTCATTCCAATAACAATATATATATAGTTTGTGAAATATGAAAGATACTCAGTTCTTAAGATGACAGCTGAAATACGCGATACAGATCCGGTGGAATTAGTTTACCTTTTGGCATTTCTAAGAATCCTTTGTCAATCCTATTACAGTACAAGTTGAGGAACTTCATACACTAACGAAGTCCTCATGAAGGTCTTATATCTTATTAGTTCAATGCTGGATATCATCGTGAGAGTCGTCATTAGTTTCTTGACTTAAGCCTTTTTTATCCTACTCCAAACTTTTCTTTCTCCTTCTCAATTACTTTTCTTTCTTTTTGTCAACTTTCGATGTAATTTTCTTTCTTTTCTTTCGGTCCTGTGGGAATCTTTGTGATGGCAGACTTGCGCTCAACTACACTAAAAAATCCTCATGGCGACCGCGCCACAGTTCTGGTGGTTATCCGTCAATCCCTCACGGAGGTTCAGGTTCAATCCCAGGTAAGGCGTTGTGGGACTTAATGTGTAAAAAAAAGACGGAAAGGAAGCATGTTTTTCTCGGAGTATTTCGGTCTTCAATTTTCACCATTATTCCACAAATGCTGCATTCTCATTCATTCATCTGACATCGGCGATATATATTCTTGAAACAAGAAAGCGTCGTCGAAGGACACACTCCAAGAAATCCGAAGGATTTAAACTTTTTGAAATAAAATAAAATTCGTGAGTAATGTTTTCGAAAGGAGTCGAAACCAGTATGAAGTTCACATGTGATTACGTCACTAAGGAAACATTTCAGGTGGCAGGATGACTAATATCAAAATCTCCCGGTACATTTATCAAAATACCTTACGATCACTTACCTCACACCACAGCGTAATAATATTTGTAAAAATGCCTTTATTTATAAAATAGTAATCCCGAGTTATCAAATTATTACGTCTTGACTATTTCAGCGATTACGGCTGCCTTAAGCAGGATCGTTAAGCGAAAATCCTGTATATTCAACATCAGAAATGGGGCCCATACAAAAACGCATTTTGACAAAAATCCGCCTGTTTGGGCGATGTGAATTTTTTAAAATTCAAAATCACACTTCTAAAAACAACTGCGGGTTCTACAGACGTAAATTTCAACACACGTATTGTCGAAGCGTTCGATTCATTTGACCAGTGAATTTTACAGTAATTTTCTTGCAAATATAATTGAACAGTGCAAAAGAGTATTTTAAAATGCAAAGCAGCTTTAAGCCTGTGGGAAACTCCGTTAATTTTTACCCACAACTGCACCATTTTGACTTTAATCTGTAGAAACTTAACATCTAATAAAAATATTGGAGTACCCAACAGCATGATGGAACGCAGTTAGGTTGTGTGGATACTAATGTGTAACGTCTCGCAGGTACACTGCTTCCGTCTTCAGAATTCTAATAATAAGACACTACATTCCTAACAAACATTGCTGCCCATCTACCAAATTGTACGTTGGCATAACTCAGAATACAATATGAATTTTCACCTTCTTTAACCTTGTAAATGGCCGAGTTCAGGGTTAGGAGTGGTCATCTCAAAGTGTCAACAGAAACCGGAACTTTAGGCAAATAACTGAGTTTACATTAATTGCTTAATGTTATAAACTTAATTATTATCCATTAATACGTGGTATGTCCCTTACATCATAACTGTGTTGTCTGAAGCACCTGTATGCAAAGATTTCGGCCACCCGTAGTGCAAAGGCAGTAAATCAACAAGTCGTATCCCGCCTGCTTATTGAGATATGTAACGTACGCTAAACTGGATCACCCTGGGCCAGGGACATTCAAATGACCTTTCTCTAAGCTCCGATTCACGTGGTGGCGAATCTCAGAACCAACCGAAATACAGTACTTGAATTAAAATTCCGAAAAAACTTGAATGACATCTTAATTATGCGTTGTCCTAGGCGGGTTGAAAACGCCCGATCTTCAAATTTGTTGAAGTTAACATCATACCACCGCTAATGGCTCGCTACCATCTTGACCTTACCCACTGTCTCATTCACCCTACAGTCCCACAAGGCTATTCTTATACGATTTTTTCGCTCTTAAAATGAAGGCACAACGACCCTAGGCGACGTCGGACACTCACACCTGACGACATGCCAGAAGACTTGATTCTTCCAATGCCAGAACACTTAATATCTCATTACACACTTCCTCTACTGTCCGAAGTTATACAAATATTTCCACCGGAAAGAACTAACCATCCATTCCAACAATATGAACGGCGTCTGTAGGCTATAAAACTCAACAGATATAAACCAGTATTACTTGCACCAGAACCCCGAGGCTACATTAATGGTATCTGCAGGCAGAGTTTGTGACATAAAGGAGATCTGTTGACGGCGTAGAAAGGAAGTCGCGGTGTTGTAACACCTCAAACTCCTCCTGAATTCCACACACCGTCCTCTTGTACAAATGCAGGAATTCTGTCTCTCTCTCTGTCTCTCTCCGTCTCGGTGAGTACTAAGGGAGAGGCGAGGAAAGCTCTTGCCTGCTGTGAGTGATTGCAGGAGAAGGCGCGCCGTGCTGGCATTGTCTCAACGGCATAACAATGGTCTTACCACCATCTCCCTGGCCTACCAGTAGCAGTCCAGAGATTACAAACACTAACTGCAGGCTAATGTATTCTCACACTCCAGCTATACAGCCTGGCTGGGTGCTCAACGAAGTCGACGGGTGGACACAAGGTTTAAAGCTATACCATTTCTCTCACTGCTGTTTGTGTTAGTGAAAGAGCTGCGGTCGAGCCCGCTGCAATGAGTGGATGGCAAGAGAGATACATATCATCTGTGTCCCTCTCTTGGTGTTCTTGTAGCTCTGAGAGTTTGATTTATAACAGAGCACAGCTTTAGATTTGCTTGCTGTGACGCTGCAGCTACCAACAAGATACTAATCATTTATAAAACATTCTACTATCAACCCCATACCTCCGTTGAAACACGGTTTTAAATTATGTATGCACAAAACCACACATCCTATACTGATGAAATTTCAACAAACTTCTTCAAAATTATCCAGCCTCAATAACTTATAAATTTCTGGATAAAAGAGCTACAATTTAAAAAAAATACTTGAGAAAATAAAAGGGGTTCCAATAAACAGAGAAATTCTTCGGCAGTACGAAATACTGTAACACAGACCCAAGAATTATTTCCATTGCTGCCACCTACTGTCACTATTAGTAAACAAAATTGTAGAATACAGCAAATTTACACAACAGATGAGCAGCCCACAGTCCGTTATACATCAGGACCGTATAAAGTCATTTATATAATACTGTAAATTAATTTAATTTATACACTTATGCAACAGTTAAATTAGACGCCTATAATTAGACCTAACTGAGAAGTCTAGGAGCGGAAATTCGGCCGGCTAGCAATAATAGTAGTTCCAGTAGTATCAAAACTCGAACGTACATCATTGCTGATAGAAGTGTCCAAAATTGCAACCTATCCTGAACTAGCCTAAGTCAATCTGATCAATATCGTCGAACCGTGTTGCAACATGCGTTCTGCTTAGTACTGCATTTTTCCCTTCATACCATTCTGCCAAGCGTGATCACTTTCCAAGCCATCACTTTGGGATATATCGTTACTGCCTCAAGCCTAATCTGTCCAGCCCAAGGTCATATATTTGCATTTTTGTAACATACTATTGCTAGAACAAGGTCAATATTTATTTGTCGGTTTGACAAGATTCACAAACAGATAACTAATGTAATTCCTACTTATTTACAAACCTTGTTTCCGTTAAAGAAAAATTGTAACTCCGCTATCATTTATGCTATAAGAATAACGTACAGTAACATTAACAATGTCAGTAATATCAGTGATATTAGTTTAACAGTTTCTAATAGCTTACAATTTTTAACGACAAAAAACGTGACTACATTAAAACCTTTTGACGCCTAATGTCAACTATAGTGGTCGTACCGCACCGCTAACCTCTAAACTGGCGTTTTATATATTTATTCAACAAATATAGGCACTGAATATTTTAAACATGGTATATACTCTCCGTTTTTTTCTCTTCAAAATGCAGTTTGTTTCATAATTCTAACGTATTTGATTCCTGTATTATTCACATTTTATATACAGGGTGTGCTAAAATTAAAAAATAATTCCGGCGCTAATAGGTTAATTACTTGTTATGACTGTAAAGGTTCCTAGATGAAAAGATCAGAACGCACCTCTGTGTTTCTTCATACGTACATATCCTGCCTTTTTCGTAATACTGCCTGGTGTAGGCTTATGGTGTGGAACTGAAATTCTTATTAATTAGTTTTTCAGCGACAGCTTCGAAAGAATCTATTTAGTTATAATACCGTACCTAGTTTCGGGCTCCGTTGGTGTTTACTCATACAGACGGAGGCAAACACTATTATTTCTATTATTATTATACACAGAAAAGCTGTTTTGGTTTAAATATCTTATTTGAATTTAAAAGTGTGTTTATTTTTGACGTGTACAGGCCCATTACTATAAAGCAAAGGGCTTGTAAAGAAAATCCACGAAGTTAGAACATTGGGTTTGAAATCACTGCAATAGAAAATGCATCACGGAGAGCCTGGACGAGATTGGCAGATCTTAATTGCTTTTCCCTAACTGCATTTCACCTGAGCAGCTACCATTGAAGGAAAACCTACCGAGTTCAAAAGGCTTGTAGTTTTACAATTCAATTATTAGTCATTCGTAAAGACCGATACACTGAACAGACACATATATAAGTGTACAAATAAGTCTTACAAAAGAACCAAGATTTATTTGGATTTTCATCCAGTAACATTCATTGTTGATATCCTTAAAGCATGAACAGAATTTAGTATGGATGCGTAGACGTAGGACCGTTCTTATACTTGTGATTTCTAGTGTCTAACTTCCGTGTTGTTCTTCTTTATCCAGTAACCACAGCTTGAAAGGTAACCTACATACTGCCTTCGGCCAACAGACGTTTTCCGCTTCATATTTGCTAGGATACTTTTATTGTTATATACTTCCTTAAATAAAAAAAAAGCAAATTCGTTAAAACAGGCATTAAATGGAAGTTGTGTCCACTCATAACCAATCCTTTACTTGTCATATACGGTAAGATAAACCTTGACGGGTTTAAATCTTATACATTTACAGTCCACGATTGAGGACACGTCATCATTGGGCTTTTAAAGTGTTAGATAAGCACAAAGACAACTTAACATTACATTACTTCACCTTTATTTATTGTTAATAATGTATGTAGGCAGAGTTATTTGAAAATACTTCTCGCAGAGGCTTCCGCACTGTAGTGTCTGTGCTAGCGGCAGGTTGATTGTCATGTGTCAGAATGAGAGAGCAAGCCTCTTTACAAGCATTCGATTCAGTTGGCTGAAATGTAAACCAACAAGATCCAAAAATAAAATAGAATAGAATAAAAAAAAATAAAATGAGAAATTCAGGACGAAAATAATTAACCCTTACTTTGCAAACGTGGAGTATAGGGTGAGCACCTAACAATGCCAGTAAATGGCAGATGGGATTTAACTCGGCATTTTAAGGGTTAAAGGTGCTGCTTTGTAAATAAACTGCCGGTTTGGAGGTCTAAAAGTTAAAGGACCGTTAATGAAGGAAAGAAAATTTCGTAAGCAAAACCACACAAATTTTCGAGTCCCCTCTCAAAGCAGCAATGTATCCTACAGTTTGTAATTTATTGATTCTGAATATTTAAGCAAATACAATTAAAAAATTACCAAAAGCTAAAAACGGGATACAGTAGAATGAATCAGACAGATTTTAAACTAATGGTTCCGTGCATCGTAAATCACTGTTAATAAAAATCCAACCAGATGCAACAGTATGCAGATATTTATTTACTGCAAAGTCACTCTACATGTGTCGGGTGTCACAGCACCCGACACATGTAGAGTGACTTTGCAGTAAATAAATATCTGCATACTGTTCCATCTGGTTGGATTTTTATTAACACACTGAATCAGATAGTTTTGAATTAAAGTTGAAAGAAAAGCTCCATAGAAAAAACATAGCAGAGGAAGAGGAATCTTCATATCCTGTAATATATGTAACGTAAAATAACTGTCCGCTGCGGAAAGAGTTCTCCCCAAGATAAAACCTGCGGTACTCTGTATATCGTGACAGCGAAGGTCGGTGGAACGGAGTGTAGCGGGTTGAAGGGTGAGATAGCGGAATGTGGCTGCAGACACAAATTGTTTCTGAGTTATAAACGGACACAGTGTAAACTTTCTGACCAGGATGTAATATACGGATATGTTTCCTCTTTCGCTAATGACTCCTAGTCGCCAAATAATGCGTTAGGCCAAAGCATCTCAAGCTTTCGGAGTGAAGATCAGTTGCGCCTTTCAATATTGTAGGCCAGCAGAAATAACGGTTCATGGCCATCACTGTCACAAAGTGAAAGAACGAGGAAACCACACGTCTTAAAGGAGAGGATATTTTTTTAAAACTCTCCTGGGTGAATGCAGGTGTTATGTAAAGTTGTAACGTAGATAAAGCCATAAAAGTTAACACCAGAGTATCTCAGTGTTAATGCACTTTATTACTACTGCTACGTTTTCGAGTATAGCTAATACTTTGTTAGCGATATATAGACATATACGGTCTAGTAGTTTCACGTGCTTCAGAAAAAATACATTTAGCCTCACACAGGTGAGACACGTGTACATACAGCCATATATATAGCTTTGTCGGTACAGTGACCAGGCTAAGGGCTAGACAAACAAGGAATTTTGGTTCGACTGCCGTATAAAAATTCTCTCCTCCTAATGGGCCACATCGGTTCTGCAGCCCATTCGGCCACCCATCCAATCGGTACCAGTAGCGCTATCTCAGGGACTAATGAGGCCAGAGTGTGAAGAGTGTGTCGAGGATAAGAATATATGGAGCTATACCCCTACTCCCCATTATGCCTTCGTGGTGTGAACAAAGACAATTTTTGTACAGGCCTCTTTCTTAAAGTACTTCCGACTGTGACTTTTCACCTCCTATTGATAAAATGCAAACATTTCAAAATATCTGAATGCGTATCCACTTTAAGTATTCAACTTTTATATTACAAATTGAGCGAAGTTTTTAATTTACCTTTCAGGAACCTGTTACATTTCATTGATTATCAAGTCTCCAGCTCGCTATGAAAGTGTGCCTAAATTAAATTCGACGGTAGTGTCCATTTTCTCTTTGACTGCCATATTAACTCGATGCTACCCTGCCACCAAACGAACAGCGACAAAACAATTTTCGTTAATGAGATATTTTCCGTATGAAGTGCAGAAATAATTTAGAATTGAAGGAAGTAATTTTGGTGCAACCAGACGACTCAGACATATCAATGGGTACATTCTGTACGCAGTATGTAATGAGATTACAAGACGATAAGCTACTTACGCACAATTAGACGTTTCGCACCTGTACCGCAGCACTTTAGCTTTTGAAAAAAAGTAATTCTAAACACATTACAGTTACTATCCTTCCCCTCATACGCGCACGCAATTACGTTCTGTTATAAGGTATTTCCGTTCAATTTTACATTATAATACGGTTTGACGTTTGGCATCGAGCGGGGTACATTGTCTTCATATCTGTGCTGCTGCCATTAATTTCGTCGGAAAAACATGAATATCATACAGAAAAATACAAACGTTACGTCACACGCTAATCAGGAATTTGGTCTAAAGGTCTACCTACAGAGGACAATTTCTATGTGTATATCTAATTCTTATACCCAGAATTCACGACAAAGTCACATTATAAACGTATTCTTAAACTGTTTGCTTCTCGATATGGCTCTGATTCCTACAGTTGGTTGGCTGGACAGCAATGTTTGCCTGGCTCTGTATTTGGTTTTACAGACCTAGGAATTATGCCTTCAGCAGTTAATGGAGCATAAACCCAGCAGCACACATGCGGAACCTTCAACAATCGTACATACAAACCTGCGTAATAGTTTGCTTTCAGATATAACACTTTAACTTTAGGAACTCCATGGAGCAGAATATCTCCTCAAAAGTCAAAAGATGCTCAGCTACTCAAGAAATCCTCTCTGTTTCATGGAACTCGAAGGTTTATTACAGTTCGCAGTAGCCTGTCGCTTATCCCTATACAACAAGACAAGTCGGGCTAGAACACTTACAAAAGGTGCAGGACCTTCCGAGTCTGGTTGAACTTTGTTTTGCACAGAACCGATTGAGATTTAGAAAGCTCATCTGCGATGCACAATAAAGTCGTCTAATTATTTTAACGTAAGGAAACTTGAGGGTTGTTTGACCGTGCATCTTCCTCATGAAATAACTTGAAATGCCAACTTGATGCAACTAGGTAATTTTATTAATGTGTTCTTAGCTCTACATGTTTCGGGTACATACGCCCATCATCAGGAATATTGGATGTTGTGTTGCAGAATATGGTTTTCTACACCGAGGTTTTGGATGGGTGGTGGTCTTGAGAGTCGCTGCCTAGGTCGTGTGTATGGTGCGGATGGTGCCGTGCACGGCACGGCACCATCCGCACCGCACACACGACCTACGCAGTGGCTCTCAAGACCACCACCCATCCAAAAACTCGGTGCAGAAAACCATATGTTGCAACACATCAGATGCTCCTGATGATGTGCGTGTGTACTCGAAACATGTAGAGCTAAGAATACATTTAAAAAATTACCTTGTTGCATCAAGTCGGCATTTCAAGTTATTTCATTTTAACGTAATTACTTCAGGTTTATCAAAATTTTAAATTTGTAATGTTGTGCTGTATAATGTCTGCAGAAAATGACGTGTTACGTAGAGATTAAAAAAAACAGTAAGGTAAATTACACTAGACATTAAAATTGTATTATTTTTATTCGTGAAAATGCAAATAAACTACATTTACGTTTAGGACCTGCCTTTTTCTCTCTCAAAATACAGTCTCCCTAAGGCATAACAGCAAGACAAGGATGAAATGTTACACCATGATGATGTCAGATAATAAGGTTTTTTAGAACCTGTATTCGTTATCCTCTCAGTCCGCTGAATTTGTTATTGCAAAGATCCCTTTAATTTATGACCTCAGTGGGTAGAGAAGTCTTCGGTACGCATACTGAAACAGACGTGTCATAAAACACTGAGTTGTGCTGCAGTTGCGAGGACTTATCTCATTCGAGAGGTTTTGGGTCCGAGTCACATAAGTCAAAAAAAATAATACTTATTATAAAGAAAATATTACCGATTCGCAGGATTAAATTAGAAGATTAATATTTCCCTTAGGGTACATAAAAACGTTGTGTCCCCAAATATGTGAACCAGACACGGAGATAAATAATAATCGAAACACATTTAATTCAGTTTCAGAAAATATCTAGACAGACTCCAAATCGCAGAAGACACGCGCTGATTAGACATGCAAGATTATTTGACTGGCGTTCAGCAATGTCGGCCGCCATGTGGACAAATCAGTAGGTCAGATTCCCCAGAAAGCTTAAACACTGCTTCACGCAAGACAAAGTACTGTTCATTATGTTTCACGGACTGGCTTCCAGTTCTTAAAATTCCTTTTAATTTCCTGCTAATAAAATAATTTGTAGGTATGTTAAATATAATTTGGGTGTGTTACCTAGAATTTGATGCATTCTGCTGTGTAAACACGGGTTTGTATGTGAATGCAGGTGTTGTTCGTATCTACACAGAACACAATTCAAGGTGTGGAGTGACATCTGAGGACATCAAAGCACAGAAACGTGTCACGTATAGGGGCAAGAAAATTCATGTTATGCAAGATGGGCTTAAGACAGCAAATTTTATTTTAGAGAAAGATGTGAATACAAGCACACTTGAGAACGAAATTCTAATCCGTTTGTTATTAAGAAATTGGATTTAATTCTGAAATTCCCGAAAGCATTAGGGCCTACAGCACTGAATTTTAAATTTTCACGACGCATAATACTTTGACAACTCAAAGTAAACGCTGTTTCAAACACCGTATTTTGGAACGTGATTCGCTGTGGTGCATAAGACGTTTCTACAAGACTACACAGTGCGAATCGGAGACGAAGACACAATTCACATTCAAAGCCGAGAGAATCTAATACTTAGAAATCTGCTTTATTCTTCGTCTCACTGGTATTCTTCTTACTGAAGTTTTAAATGGCAGGCAATTAACATGAAGCTAAATGTAATACGTCATAAAGCGTTATAAATCCACCAAGGCATAACTTCTTACACGTTAGAGTGTACATTTATAGTACAGTACGGTTTACAAAAGAGAACTTGGTAATTCGTAGCGGAAACTGAAATAATTGTAATATTTCCTACCGCATATTTCCACGCCCCTTTTTCACACGCATTTCTTTATTCCTGCAAAATACCCCCAATAACGGGAGAGCACAGAAGATACAATTAGCCGCTTCTCAGTTACGGGTCACAATACAGATTCTTAAATCAGGAAACAGAACGAACTGACAGAGTATGCCAACGAAGAATAAGACACGGTGCATCAAATCTAAAAATACAAAGAGCCTTCAATATGCAAATATCTGGTTTATTTTGATTTTAGTAAATAATTTATTTTTTGTAGACAAATGCTTAAATGTGTAACTCGCACACACGCACTGTAAATTTGCAAATTATTTATATGCAACTATGGAATAAAATTTGTAAAATCTTGGGAATATTATTTTAAATAACAATACACGCGTTATGCTTAAAAGCAGAAAAAAAACAAAAGAAACGTTCTTGCAGATATCGAAATTTTTTCTTTCTTCCACAGAATTCGCTATTTTCTGAAAAGCTTTATAACTTATTTACGAACTCCTTATACATTCGTGTTTGGTATTTTTTCATTTTTATATAAAAAAAACTTGATTTGAGTGACACAGTGTGGATCTTGATATCCCCACGCAGACCTAGATGTCTTACTTTTGTCTTACCTCCATATTTATCCGTAACTACTGTTGAATGACAGACCTACCTACAGGAAAAACTGAGAAAATCTGAGAAATCTCACAATGAAGACAATACCCTGAAACTGCTTGCCACAGGAACTTCTACATCTCCCGAGTTTTATGTTAAACAAAGCTGTGTTAAAATTAAGCGACTCTTTCTTTGTGCAGGCATATTCAAAGCATTTAATTAAAACAAGAAGGCCCGGCGTTCCAAAGGCAGACTACTCTAGCTGCATCCTGTAATTTGCCTAGACACTGTCTACGGAATTTCCCATTTATTTGTTTCCATCAACAAAACCAACGCATTTAACAGAACTATAATTCACTTTAACTTAGACCGAGTCGCGTCTAACTTAATCTCTTTAACATGAAGAATGCAAATCATGTTTTAGAGTTCTATTATGACTTCCTTTCTTTCGTGAAAAGCAGATGTGAGAAAAAAAATTAAATGCAAAACCAAGGTGTGTGATTGTGGGACAAGTTTAAACTTGGAATTATTAAACCCATCTCATTATACAATACGAGCAGATTGAATTCCAGAAGTTTAATAGCATTACATCTTTATTATTAAAGTGCCATTAAGGAAGAACTGAGTTAAAGGGAGAGAATTTGAGGACTGGGGAGGAGGAGGCATGACTCAATCCAGGAAGAAACCCGAGAGGCATTACTGCTGTGGTCCCAACTTCGGGTGTGTAGAGCAAGTCTTCAGTTTGCAGAAGAGTCTTGAATGGGCTGTGCATTTGAATGGGCTATCCTTCTTACACGGACTTAGCTACTACCTAATTATCACTTGAATGGGGTGTATATGAGAACTATATTAGACTACTATTGAATGGTAAGACAATTATACACGTCGTAGAAATTAGCGGCATTGCAGTAGACGTTGAAATAAAACTTTTCCGCCCAAAACTTCCAATATCATCAACCGTACTTGCGTGTATCTAATACACTTTATATTAAATAAAGTCAAATGCTTCCTCTACTAGCTATTAAAGCAGAGCGGGAATGGTTATGTAGTTCCAAGCATTCTTAAGGTCGACAATAAATTGATATGAGTAGTAGAATGCGCGGACCGGACGTTCTTTCACCGGTTAAGCATCAGTGTTTACTGAATTTTGGTCTTAGTGTGCCCTGGACACTGTGGAGAAATGGAAAATCTACTTCCCCTTCCGGAAATTGAAACACGATTCCTCATGTGGCCAGACCACAGCCCAATGAGCGCTCACTCAATCAATATACTTTAAATTACTTTAAATGAATTTTGCTCTTGTTTTTTGTCGCACATTTAAAACAGCCAGCAGTTTTCTGATACGCTATAGCGACGGGGGAATAAGACAGTGAATATACCTGCTTTTAGTAAAAGAAATACAGCAACGATAATTAACTGGACGTTCAGGCAGTCATATTGTATTGCATATTATAGTGTTTGAGGAAAAGATCTAAAGGAAAATACACATACACGATACCGTTAAAATGGCAGGGGGCTGGGGAAAATTTCGCTCTAAAGACATTCTTTTCTTGGATGTGTTAGTTACGACGTTGTCAGTTGCTAAGACAGACGATAGATGATTGAGTATGGGAAATGGAGAAATTACACTGTCGGAGCAAAAAAACTACTCAGAAGAAAACCTGTCCCAGTGGCCCTTCATCTACCACCACAATTCTCACGTGGACTAGCCCTAGACGATTCTCCGGCCTCCGCGGTAAGAGGTCAGAGACTAGACGCGCGAGATATCGCACGGCCATATAAAGAGATTCAAAAAGTTATAAAGTACTAGTCTGCTGGTACCCGGCGACCCAGGCACGCCAGGTACCCTCATTTACGTAGTTACCGTGGAAACTTGAAGAATGTCTATGTATGTATGTTTCTTTCTTTCTTTGTACTTATGTATGTTACAGCGTAGTACTAGTGTCCGGCAATGCTTTAGGTAGTGACGTCACCTGCCATTCGATGGCGGTCTCTGGAACTCCAACGCGGGAGTGTGACACGACTGACCGTCATAAAGTATATGTAAGATACGAACCTTCGTCACGTACACTTTGAGTCGCAGACTCAAGGAAGTCGAAGTAGTTGGGCGTATGTTGCTCATAGTACTGATGAGAATTGTATACATATACGAGTCTCAGAGACGAACAGATTACTTCGGAGATAGGAATATAAACAAGGAATGGTAAATTTTAAGCAACACAAAATGAGGATAGGGAATAGATTGAAGAGGGGAAACTTGCTGAAGAGCTCAGCGAAATGAACTCCTCAAGAATGACAATATTGCACGCAAACAATTAGCCAATAAATTAATAAAATCGGTATTGTGCATATAAACTTTCTTCTAAGGTCTCAGAATTTAAAGTATAATAAGCTTGTGTCTGTGTTTGCGCGCGTGCACACATGCGCTTTAATCTGGCACAACATACAGAAATTGCGTGAAGACGAAAGATAAAAAGCATACAGACGAATACTGCCGAGACATAGACCTATATTGTGGCTCACAAAGTTTCGTTCAGGTACTTCACAGAAATAAGTCTATGGTATGGATTACCGCGTAATTCAAAGCTGTAATGTGGCTTTGCTAAGGCAGTTGGATGAGTAATACCAAAAGAAGAATACTCCAGTACTCTCTTTTCTCAAGGACAAGAAAATCATACAAATAGCGCACTAGAGAACTGTAAACAACGCAAAAACAGTTCTAAATGACGGGAACCCACAAAGTGGAAATATAACAATAAAAAGGAAAAGTTGCAGGAAGGATTACAAAACAGTAGACAATAAAGTACATCATGAAAAATTATAAAAAAAACCTTGAACTCTGAAACTTGCCCTTAATGATCAATGATTTTTGCTTCATAAGAAAAATCACTCCTTTATGTCGCTTACTGCAGCTGATCGACTTCAACAGACATAAAAACTCATCCTCAAGAATATCAAAGCCAATATGCAAAAGAAGCAAAAAGCGGAATGATAGTAGTAAAGGTAGCATCGTCAAAATTCTAATTTGTGATTTTTTCAGGAAAACTTTACTAAAATTAGGTGACGACATATCTCATTTCTCACAACGATATTAATTAGCAATATTTTAGCTCCAAATGCACGTCGGTAGGAAAAAGAGACATGCAACTGTATTTGTGAGGGACAAAACATGTTACAGGAAATGATACAAGTCTCGAAATATTACAGGTCACAAAGAACGTAATGATAGATACTATTATATACTGCTCGCAGCATACTAGAAGGAAATACTTCTAAAACAATAAAAATATCCAGAATGGCTGCTTGCGTAAAGCTAATTATGGCATGGCGGTCAAGAAAATGTTATCTACATAACGCATAAAAATAATGTTATAGAGGAACACAATTTTTCATTTTTCAAACCAAAGAATGATCAGTGCCAAGTGCGTAAGAATTATTTCAAAGTCAATAAAGGTTGAAATTTTGAAAGTACTATAAATTTATAACAGTCACGTAGACAAAACAAAAGACCGTAACGAAGCCGACAGTCTGGGCAAAGAAAGAGCAAAAACAGACCCATCATCCATTTCTTTAAATTTAGATTTTTAAAGTCACCTACAAATAGTTTGATCAGACTTGATCGTGCAGTAAGAAGATTACTTCACATCATTTCACAATGTATAATGCTCCTTCAATCAGCAGCGCTATTTTAATTGGTCTGAACTAAACGTCAATAATAGTAGGCGATAAATAGAATTTTCTGTTGTTAATTGCTTGACAAATCTTCCGTCGCATGTGATTAAAGTTTCCTCATTTCCAAACACGTAAGCACCGTAAATCAGCACGTGGTAAATGTTCTTATTTGCTACTTAAAGAAAACCACTCATTTCCAAAACAGAACACAAATTCCTTGTGACTAATATATGTAATTATGTTTCACATTACGCGATGGCGAATGCCAAGTCCTTTGTTAGGGCCCCAGACAATGATTAGGGTTGCGAGCACAAAGATTCTTGGCAGTAAGATATGAACTGATGTATAATTACACCTATGATTAGCCTGCAACTTCCAA
>Ga0131853_10004839_pt1 | contig 24193 bp, 12 predicted proteins | sample TergutLab28metaG_FD_92764 | JGI IMG/M metagenome (GOLD analysis project Ga0131853, IMG submission 92764) | Labiotermes labralis P1 segment gut microbial communities from Petit-Saut dam, French Guiana - Lab288 P1 (version 2) (version 2) | ecosystem: Host-associated > Arthropoda: Insects >...
AACCTGTGTGTAGAAAAAGCCAAATTTCCTCTTTAAAGAAAATGGTTGGCTACAAGTTGATTTGCTGGGGTGATTTGGGGGGGGGGGGGGTGCGAATTTCTCTGCTTGTTCCCACAAATAACCTTGTAACCAAGTGCTGTGTTCTAATCAGCCTCCAATTAAGTGGGTGCTCGGGTTCTTTCCTTTAAAAAAAAAAAAAAATTGACCACATCTGGAACCTAACCACACATTCAACTGTGTCTAGTGCTGAGGTTAAGATTATATGGAGCTTTACTTCTGCTCCATCGTACAGTTTCCCAGGGACAAATTTACATTACAGTCAGTGTAGCTCTGCCAGTGATTCTTGTCAAATATAAGGGGAAGTTCTAAGGAAGGTAGAATGTTCCTGTGCAGTGTGTATGGTGTCGGAAACAGTAATCTTGTGTTTCACAGACATAATGTTGCTGCAACATCCAACTGAAACATGTGAATTACAAATTTTTAGTGACTGAAAGTCCATTGGTCTTGTTCTCTGTCCATTGTTGCAGTACTGGAAACTCTGCTTCACCTCTCTCGTTGAATTATCAATTTCTTTACTTTTAGTTCGGGCAAAGCTTCTTTTTCCAAGCATGCCCTTCTACACATTTATGTATAGATTGCCACTTATTTATTCCCATTCTACTAAACTAATCTTCACACAGTTTTCACATTCTCTATTTTGCATGTTAACACCACTGTAAACCTCAACTGTGCCAAATTTCTATTCTTTGATGAGAATTGTGTCCTTAACTGAAGCGTATCACATGAGTGGATAGGGTTTATGAATTATAATGAATTTGTGTAACTGTTTTTGCAACATTTCATCAGAATATAGGATTTTGTATTTGTGAAGTCAGTTAAAGCATTCTTCCTGCTGACTGAATATGGTTCCTTTTCTATGTGTACCTTGTGGAATGGTGCTTGGACAGAAGCAGTTACTGAGTTTGACTGGAGATTTTGGAATTAACTTTTCATGCAGCCATTTGTCATATTGCAGTGATTTCACCTTGTTGTGATAATCTGCACTGTTTTGACTATAATAGTAGAGAGTGGGAGTAAATCAATTTTTCTGCTTGCATGTAGTACAGTTATTCATATTTGAATAATTGTCAGCATAACGCCCAATTTTTCCCATAATTCCATGCGTTCTCTGGCGTGTGAGGGGAAAGAAAATACTTTTCTTTCATGTAAGCAACGTACATGTTTCTCTCTGATGTAATGGCTTTCAATTAAATCTACCTGCTCCTTTCAGTTTTTCTGCACATGTAACCCAGAATGCACAACATTCTTCTTAGACTACTCTCTCTACCTTTGAGCTGTACAGTACTTGCTGTCCTGAATTCCAAGAGTGAAACATCTTTATCAGTCTTGTAGAAATCATGTGCATTTCATCAGACAACAAACAAATAAAGATTCACAAGTCCAAAAAGCTCCTTATATAAGTATATGGTTTGTCATGTGTACAACAGGAAGTTGAAACAGCTCACCTTAGAGTCTTCCTTGTTGCCTTCTTATTTAATTTTCCAGACAGTTTGCTGTTCAATGACTGAAGTTATTGCACCTGCATCTTTACAGAGGAGTAGATTAATTCACTGTTCTGTGCTTCATTGCCCATAGTCCATAAGTATTGTATGCAGTTTCCCATCTTGGACTGTGTAAAACTTTATTTTTCACTTTAATCAAGATGGGAAGTACAGTTTTGTTGAAAACTTTTTTTTTACTCATCAGTGTTCCATGGCATGGTTACAATTGAAGGTAATATTATATGTCTGAGGGGAAATCAACAAAGGATTGAAATGTGATATCTGGATTCTACTACAATAACAACAAAACAACATATCACAGTTAAATATTATTAAGTCTGAATGAAAATAATAAGGCTTTGCTGAACCAGTGATACAGAAAAACGCCCTGCAAGAGTATATATGAAGGAATGACTTAGTTCCAATGCTGCAGTACAGCTACATTCAGCATTATACTGGTACATCTGCTAGAGGGTTATCAGATGTAGGCAGTTTGTGTCTATATCACAGTGGCCAAAAAAGACAAGAGCTGCAGTGAACACACTGATGTAAATTCAATGTGAACTGCATTGGGATTGAATTAGACCGTAGTGGTCTATCGATAATTTGAGCCATGATACATCCCCCTTACTTTGCACACATCACATAATTAAGCATACACATGCAACATGCATTTGTTTTAATAACTACTTTATTTACATGTCTCTTGTGTACAGTGAGGTACTTGGAAGTTTGTCGTGGTTTGTTATCTATCAATCACATTATTTTTAAATACTGTATGTGAGCATGTTTGTATGTGTTCATCAAAGTAGTACAATTCCAGAACTAGTACCTACTTGAAAGCTGGACAAGAAATTCCCACAGAATTGTTCATGTAACACCTGAGAGAAATGAAGTGAATGCAGTATGGTTGACTGTTAATCAAAGATTGGGAATTGTGATAAATATGTTACGTCATTATAAAAGTATTGTTTTTTACTTCCACCCTTATCATATAGGAATGTCAGATTTATTTGATCCCAGTAATTTCTGAGCCCAAGTGTTTCATACCTTGTGCTGTATTTTGAAATAGAACTGAAAAGCTGACTCCATGTCTGGGATAGGGTTTAACTGTTGACACTGTGCAACAGTTACACTACTGCACAAAATAAATGTGACATATTTCTGTCAACAGAAATACCTTAAAATTCAAACAATTTAATAGTTGTGTATAGGATATCTTTTACTTTAGACCTGATCATATAAATTTTATCGTTGAACATATCTACTGTTTGTGGTGTTGCATTAGTTCAGTTTACTGCGTATGGGTGTTTGTTTTTTATTTCTTTAGCTGTATAGCTTCTAATAATAATTAAGTTTGTGTGACACAGGCATGCATGCACATGTATACACACATGCACACATTTGTATTTCATTTATTATTTTGTACTTCCAGTGTTAATGGAAATATCTGATAAATTAGGAGCATGCTATGTAGGCATGCTAAATTGTGATTACATTACTTAGTAGTTAAAAGAGTGCAGGCATATAGAGATGAATACAAGGAACTTATATTTTGTACATGGAGTGTACTTCCTTAGTATAAGAGGGAAAACAGGTTCCGATTTTTCATATTTGGGTTAAAAGAATACTTAACAAATAATTTAGCCTCGTGGAATTTGTTGCTGTGTAAAGAATAAGCAAATTATTTGCATATTTGGCTATGGAAAACATAAAAGCACTGATTGCTTTCCATATAATAGGATTTTTGTGTGGGAACATGGGTGAAACATGCTTCACATATAAGATTGTGTTTTTTTATGGGAATGGATGAATATGCTCTCCATGTTCCTGCATTGTTATCAGTTTCCTTTATGGAATAAAGCAGTTATGGCTTAGTAAACAGTGATAACAGTTTGTCTTAAACTTCTTTAAACAGAGAGATATTGTTTGTGTGTGACAGCATTTTCAACAAGTCACCCATTACATACAGTGAGACAACTTCAGTACCGCAGCTGAGAGAGAAACATTTGTTAGATGATTCTCTGCTGGAGGAACAGCAGCAGCGGCAGTTGATACATCACAATCCAGAGTCTCCCAATGGCAGACACATACATGATGAGGGATCTGGTGATGAAGAGGGAGAGCAACTTCTCACAAGACATGGGTAAATAAGTGACTGTAATATTTCCAGTTCCTCAGTAGGGCAGGTATTAATTAGGAAGGAATTGGGTATGGCAGTGTTTCTGTGTAAGCTAAATAGCCAAATCCATAGAGCAGAGTCCTTTTGGAACTAGTAGGTCATCTGCTAGTCAAGAAGGTCCATAAAATTTTATGGAAAACAAAGGTTTGTTACTGTTTTCACAGGAATTCACCCCTTATCTCTATCCTGAGCCAGACGGTGCAGTTCCACACCCTAGCATTTTATTCGTGTAAGGTCTCGTTTAATATTAATCTCTTATCAATGACATTGTTTTCTAAAGAGTCTTTTTTCTTTAGGTTTCTAACCAAAACCCTGTATCCACTTCTCACTGTGAGCCCCATTTTTAATTATCTGAAATTTGTAGGAGATTCAGATAAATGTGAAATTAATTACATTTATCTTTAACACTTTGTCAATGAGGGCTAGTAACCCCACTCATACATTGCTGTTATGATGAAATCAGCTTTGGGATGCATATAAATCCTTTTTTCCACAGTAGTGTCATAATTTCAAGCAGAAATTTCAAAGATTTATGTTCTGTGTCAAATTTAGTTTTCTCTTGTATGGTTAAATGGTTTGCTGCTAATAAGTTAGTTCTGTTAGATAAAGTGAATGTAATGAAATTCATAACAAGAATTAATTACATTTTATATTTCGTATTGGTTATAAAAAAAATATAACAGAGATGGTAAACATAAAATTTCTTGGTTGACAAAGAATTGTGGCTAGTGCATATCACAGAACCTCATGTAGAAGTCTGTTTAAAAAATTAGAAATTCTACCTGTTACGTTGTTCCAATATGTACTTTTGTTAATGAACTTCATTATCAATAATCAGGAAAAGTGTGAAACAATTCATTTGTACACAATATTAATAGAAGGAATAAGCGTCATCTTCATAGACCAAATGCCAACCCATCTTGTTTTCAAAAAAGTACTCTTTGTGCTGGCATGAAAATTTTTAGCAGTAACACCTGGTGTGACAGTCCTCAAGAATGACAAAACAAAATGTAGAACAGCCTTAAGAAAATACCTAAATAACATGCTCCTTTTACTCTGTAGATGAATTTTGTATGTGTAAAGATGATTTATAGTACTGTTTTATACAATTTTTGTAGTATTTTACACTGTAAAAATTGTGTATATTTGTTTATTTGTGACTTGTTCTGTGGCCTACTGTCTTTGTGTCACAATTATGGATTTGTGAAATGTGTGTGTGTGTGTGTGTGTGTGTTTTAGTAAATAACATTTCATAATTGAAACTTTTTCAGTGCCTTGTAAATTCAGTATGTGTACACATTTTATAATCTTTTCTTGGAGTAAGATTAGTACAGTAAAATGTGCAAATTACTTTTGCACCACATGTTTCCATGTGCTGTTGGCAGGTCTCCTTATTTTAAGTGTATTATAAATATCTGGAATTCAGCCATTGGAAAGATTACTTTTATGTCAGAGCAGTAATGTTAAACATCTAAATGTAACTTGTGATTTACATTCATCTAACATGATGTATTAAGTACTCTATGAGTGCAAACCAGATGTCAAATTAAACTCTTATAAATTTCTGGTTGCTGCTGTTTCCATGCAGCTTCTGACCCATGCTGTTGAATCTGTATGCAAAATTTGGTTTCATATTTTACATAAGAGATAATGAATCATTTTGCAGATCTTCACTCTTAACAGATACAGATGAGTTTAGTGAAGATATGGGAATGCAATGTGTACTGCAGGGATGTCTCCGGAGAAAAACTGTGCTCAAAGATGGAAGAAAACCAGCCGTCTCATCATGGCAGCGCTACTGGGTACAGCTGTGGGCCACCTACCTTGTTTATTATCCACCAAAGTCTTTCAAAGGGCAAGTACCAGTGCATCTGTTAAAAGTGTTCAAGAGCCATGTATACTTTAGCTTGTCTATTTCACTCTGGCCTTGACTTTCAGGTCAAACTTAGAATTTTCATTCTTCTCCACTAAGAAGGTGTACCTATTCCCATTGCATGAGACTGATCAAATGCACTTGTTGTTATTTTGATGTAAGGGATTTGGGAAATCAGGCCTCTTACTTCTTACTTCATTGTTCATAAAAACAGCCATTTGCTCAACGAGAAGGGAGAGGCCTCCGTTTTGTGTCACTTTAAAAGGTTGTGCTTTGTGTCTGCATGTTCTTGTCTCCTGTATATATGTGTTTGTGTTTGCACAGTGAGAGTAGTTTTGAATTCTGTGTTAAGGAAAGCAGAGCGAAATGCAATGCCGAGAAGCTTCTTTTACTTACTGTGGTCCTGAACTTTGAATATGGGTGGCTTTATGATAGATTTCAAATGGCCCATAGAATACTTTCCAAGTCAGACAGACAGGCAGACACACATCTACAATGATATAGCTTAAAAAAATAATAAGATAATAAGAGAGTCTGTATAAAGTGAAAGAAAATGCTAAGAGCGAACGTGTTAAAGCTAGGTATAGACACGTATAAATGAATTAAGAAGTGATAACACCCTGATATATACATTCATGCAGAATAACATTGCTTCCAGGTTCTCATTTCATTCTCAGCAATGTATAAAATATAAAATATGAACTATAAAGGAAATGATTATCTTAGGAGCTGTTGAATATAGAAAACGGGATACATACACCAAAACATTTCAAAACAACTTCTTTATAAAGGTGAAATTTCCATTGAAGATTTTAAATTCTCTAAATCCCGAGTTATAATTAAACTAGGAATCTTAAGCCAAGTTGGTAGGAGAAAATAGCAAGTAGAAATTTTATAAACTGACACTTTCTGCTTATAATTTTTGCCAATCTGTCTGGAAACCTGTCTTTTAGCCCTTGTACCCAACAGAACACAATGGTTTTGTTTCCTTCTTGACTTGTGATGAAAGTTCATTTACCCTTACTAATTTATTGCAAATTTCAGGAGTGAAAGGTCAGACTTTAAACAAGAGCCTTGCAAAACGGTGCCTGTGGGTGGATGGTCTGTCGTTCGTGGCGAAAATCCGTTTCAGCCGGATTTATTTCAACTTGCAGATCCAAACAGAGGTACGTATAAACAGCATACATTAATACATGTAATTTTTATGCTCAGTGTGTGCATGTATAAGACTTCGTACAGGAGTAAAGAAATTTTCTATACATCAGCCAGTGATGCTGTGATAAGGCGACTAGATATGGTGTTATGATTTAACTGTAATTTTCAGGCAGAAATTACAGTTATGAAAGAAATTCTACCAAAAGAGGGAGAGAAAGAGAGAGAGAGAAATGTGTAGTCTGTCTCCTTCGTGACTGAAGTACTCTGGGACGTATTGCTGGGTTCGATTGATGTATCAGACCAAATATCAAAAAACTGTTCAAAAGAACTCATGAATGTGGCTGTAAGAGTGAAGTTTGATATTTGCCACATCAAAACCCCCAAATTCAACACATTATTTTCATCCTACATGTTGTTGCCTTCTTTAGCCATATTTCTAGGATTACTGTACTGTTATTAAAAGTTTTTATTTGCCATGAACACACAAAAATTTAATTGATGCAACTTATATGTATAATAGTTAATTAAAATGAATATAATTGTCACTTTATGTTTAATTAATAAGTGAAGTGACTACTGTAAAAATAAAATTTTGCAATGAACATTAAGTGACTTAACTTTTGAATCCCTGAAAATGGTCAGAGTAGGCCAAAATGTGAAGAATGTAGATGAAGATTATGTTGTAAGTTCTGAGGTTCTTATAGCAGTGTGGATGAGGATTCAGGTCTTCTGAGGTATGACACTGTGTGGCTGGATGAATGCTTTTTGACATCTTGACAGAAAATAATAGCTTTATCTGCTGGAGTCAGGCAGTTCAAGAAGAATGATCTTTGACTGGCTGACCCTTGAAGAAGAAAGCACTGCATTCCTTTGAAACATGATTATCCACTCACCCAGCAACACACAGTACCTGAATCTTCAATAAATATATTGTATTTGATGGCTTTAATATATTAAATATTTAGTGAAAGTGTAATGACAATGAACACTAATACTAAACAAATAATGACATTCATTTCCAGCAGAATCTTGTATATGTAATTATTTCAGTACTGTCAGATCTTCAGTATATTTTCTGTTAAGGAACAATAACACTGTTGATACACTTGCTGTATAGGAACAGTGTTGTTGATACACTTGCTGTTAAGGGACTGTTAGCACTATTGACACTGTTCATACTCTTCCTATGAACACTTTGCTGTTGGATTACGTATAAAGATATGATTGCTATGCCATGTGTTGTTGATGGGTCATGTATTTCAGCATTTTTGTACATGACATCCTGTAAATGTTAGCTGTTCTGATTGACTAATTGCATCATGGTTATTGACAGCTTGATGCAGAATGTATGGGTTTCAAGTTACATACACACACACACGTATGCACACACACCCTTCTTGACCCCACATTCTTAGAAACATATGACTGCAAGAAAGTGACCTCAGATTCCGATACCCTCTGTATTTTCTATTATAACTTCCTTTGGTAGAAATCATGGCTTTTTGTGTTATGAAATTTGACAGTAGTTTATGTGAGTTATATGTGGATACATGTTCTGATGTGTCTGATGATTGTGAAACTGAAATTTTGGAGAGTGACAGTGTCATCCCCACAACTCTCCATGTAAGCACTCATGATCTTGTCTCTTAGTTTTGATTAGTGAGAGCGACACAAGAACAGTAAGAGGAAGAAAGTAGTGAACCGGATAGTTCTGAGGATCAAACAAGCCAAGATACACAAGCTGCTAGGAGGCTGTTCAAAATATGGCATGTGTATGAATATTTTCCAAAGAAATGTAGGTCATTTTACAGCCCAAAGCAAGAACTGTCTCTAGATGAAACCACAATATCATGGCAGGGTTACCTGAAATTTAGGACTTGCAAGCCAAGGAAAATAACAGTATGGAGTGCTGGTGAGAATGGTGTGCCAGGCAGTATCAGGTTATATCTGTAACATGGAGATATATGCAGCCAGGAGGGAGAACTTGGAAGACAAAGTATTATCGCTTTTAGTTAGAAACTTGGGCCAGAATTGTCACATCTATCTAGAGAATTTCTAGATTAGGGTGAGAGTAGCTGAAACATTGCTGGGCAGAATGGCAAGAGTTTGTGGGACTAGGAGTGCTAACAAGGGGCATTCCACCTGTCGCAGAACATGAAATAAGGGCAATCAGCGTTCCAGGTGACACAATAATCCAAGTGTGGAAGGACAAAAGACTTCTGCAAATCATAAGCATGATCCATGTTGCAACAATAATATACACAGGAAGGAAAAAAAAAAACAGAAAAACGAACCCTGATATTGGTTTCCAGTACAGTAAGTGCATGAAGGGCATAGATACAGCAGACCATTACTCAGTTGTGAGGAAAACTTTCAAACAATTGAATGTATGTGTTGAACTGTTGCTCTTTTCAATGCATTTTTTGTGTTCAAAACACTAAAGACAAACCAAAAAGTAAAGTACAATAACTTCCTGCATGAGGTAGCAAGGTCCTGGATATTCAGTTTTAATGAACTGCAATGGCCAGAGAAGCAACCAACACCACTGGGGCCTAAACACGCAACCCCCTCCCCAGACAGACTCTACAGGGATTTCAGCAATCACAAATGGGACAAAATTGTTGCTGGTGAAGAGGGGCAGGAAGAATTATCCTGTAAGAGATTGTAAAGTGTGTGTTGCACATACAAAACAAAGTGAAACTAGATACATTTGTAAATTCTGCATTGTTCTGCTTGACAAAGTGTCTTGTTTTGAGAAATACCACTCAGTTAGGCACTACTAGACTCCCTGTATACTTTATCTTCAGTACTGGGTTCAGGAGTATCATCTATACAGTCAAATCTTAAGTAAGAATATATAGAGGGGTTGAACATTTGAGTGTGTAAACTGTCCAGGAACTGGGGTATGTAATTACAGGGCCAACCAGTTGGCAGTGTAGTAAGGGATGTATTTAAATCCATTTGCTTGTAAGGGTCTGTAACAATGTTGATAAACTTGCTGTTAAGGGACTGTAACTTTTCTCAGTGTAAATACAGGTAGCTAACTTGTGTGACAGCTTGTGACGAAAGTAGAAGGAGCGAGTTGTTGAATATTCTTTTCTGTTGGGATATTGCACTGCGTCACTGGATGTCTGGTGGCTGATGTTGCAGGACAGCATGGTGGTCCAGTCTTCAAAGGTCAGTTGTCCAATGAAGACATGTGACCCTTGAAGATGGGACCACCATGCTGTCTCAAAATGTCATTCACTACTTATCCAATGACAAAGCACAGAGTGTCAGTTGAATGGAGAGCTCAGCTGCACTGCCGTAAAAGCCTAGAAATATACAAAGATGAAGTGAAATTGGTCTGTCACATAAGTTCAGCTGTTGAAGGAGTGCTAGAGATCTTACCCTGGATATATATGCATTTGATTCCATTGCATGAGGCATGCCTTATGAGACCATACGCATGGCAGTTTATATAAGAGTGGAGGTTTTTAAGAGATTTAGATTGTCTTGTGGGCAGTCACACAGGTGGCTACCAGTGTTTTAGAGGGAGCTACTTGCTATATTGAACATTGGTAAACACATATCAGACGGTGCAGTGTCATAACCAGAGTGCCATAATCTAAATGCATGTCTTCATGATGACATGATACAAATAATGTGGTCTGTGGATTTCACATAGATGGCTTATAAGATCAGCACACAACACCAGGTATAAATAAAACATAAGTAGTACAGTGTTAAATTATGGTATTTAGAAGGTACTTGAATTACTTGGATACTGCATATTTGTAATTTTTATTGAAAGTTGTGGCAAATTTCCACATGTGTTTTGTGAGACAGTGTCAGACAGTATGCAGGCACATTGAGCTATCAGAGGCTTCAGAGATTTGATGTTCAGAAATTACAGAATAAGTTTCAATTGTGATTCTACTGTATCTCCCATATAGTGGTTGTAATTATTGAAAACTTAAAATATTTTGTGTGGTCATGGCAGGGAATGTGTACAAGTACCGAGCTGGCAGCAAGACAGCAGCAGAGCAGTGGTGTCGTCACCTGCAGCAAGCATCGTGTGGCATCAGGGAGAAACCATTGCCTGCAAATCTGATGTCATTTGAGTGATATTTTTCAACAACTGTTTTTTGTCATATCATTTTTTTCCAAAGAAGACTTTTCTGTTTTAATAGATGTGGTTTTATCTTCTAGTTTCTATGGCCTATTGTAAATACTAAATTGTGAGGTATTTTTCCTGCAGCCATTGCATTTTGCATGTCTGTAGAGGTCACACCTTACTGTCATTGTTTTATTGGCTTCTCTGCTGGGATTTCCAGCACTTGCAATTGTTTATCTTAAGCCTATTTGGCACTACACCACAAATACTCAATTCATGACAATATTTTGCAACATTGTATTAAAGTACTTTCTATACTCTTTATTAGTTGGCACCAGTGGAATAAATTGGTACTAGAGTATGGACATAGTGAAGGAGAAGATCCAGAGAATTTAGCATTATTGTGCCCCTCTAAGGGGGCTTTTAGGGAAGACTGTTGTGCGGTGTTCATATGTAGGGCATTAAAGTGTTCGGTCTGTAAGTTGTTTCCAGCAAATGGATAATTTCTGCATTTGGAGATTAAAAAAAAGTTAAATATATCTGAAGTAATGTTCCAGTATGTGATATATTGTGGATCCATGCCAGGAAAGCTTCCAGCAGTGTTGAACAGCGTTTGGGATCATTAACAGGAATGATTCTGAAAAATACATGCAAAGCTTCGGCTCAACACGACTTCCTTGAATGTGGGTACTAAAATATTTAACTTGGTCATCATTTTGAAAGTTATACAAAATTGGAGCTTGACAATAATATTGGAATTTGAACATTGGCATTAGAATGGAAATTATAATGAACTTCAGATGCCTTCATTAAAATATGTGTTTTTCCAAAATTACTAGTCATGACCTGACAAGCTGTAATCTGTGTATGAATCAAAATAATACGAAGCAGTAATATCATCATGTGCCTGTCATGCATAATTATGTCTGTGATTTTTGGGGAGGCAGATCACTGTCAACTGTTTTGTCTTCTGTAACTTCTGTTATCCCTCTTTTCTCAAAGTGGAGGTTCACATTACCTGTGCTCTAAGAATGTTTCACTACAGTGATATCACATGCTGGCTATATTCAGTAGCCTGTGCTGATTTGAAGCTTGAGAATAAGCTCTAATTTGATTGTGCATAATAGGAATAAAAGAGTGTAACTGATTGTTTAGAATGTAGATTTTGCTTTGATATTGTGAAATATTTTTAAATTTTGTGATGCATTGTGACAGTTTGTATAGTAGGTATTACATGTTGTAATAGTAAGTAAACATATTTCCATTATTTGATTTTATACAGTGTAGCTCTAAGTTTAGGATTGTTATATTCACACCTTCTAAGATGACAGCTCAAGTATTAAACTGTGTTTGATAAAATTTACCTATGTTTAACATTTTTGTACACACTGATATTTAAAACTGCATTAACACTTCGTGGTTTTTTAGCAAGAGGGAATGTTTGGCAGAAGGAATAGAAGGATGCAGCCATTTTTCAGTATTGTTGATTTTGTTAGGACATTGATCTCTTAAAATCATATTCACTGTATTAATACGTTTAGTTTTTGTTACTTTCTGTATTAGAGTTTGCTCAAGCTTAATTGTTTCCAAAACACAGCTTTAAAAATTATGGCTGGAACTCCAAACTAGAAGTTTCAGATATACAAAAGGAGGCTTGGTAGTAAAAGAAGATTCCCCAGATTCAGTGAAAGTTATGTTACAAATTTTTCTGTATATTATGAATAATGCTATGTAACTGGTTTGTGATGATTGACAAGACACTGTGTGATGAAAATCCATCATCAGGTGGGTACATTCTGGCTAGCATGCCACACATTTGGACTCAACAATGTTCTTGAATGTAACTTACCAGAAAATAATACAAGAGTATTCACTGGACCATTGCTTCATTTTAGAATGGGCACCACCATTACTCAGCTATACTGAATACTGTATTGCTGATTTGGTTTCATTAGTACTCAAAATGACATCACTTAAATTCTATATGGTACATGTGAAAACCTGAAAGAATTTACAAATCTTGCTTTGCTGCTGTGACATCTCGCGTGTGCAGGGGACAGAGTATGTTTTGGATTTATGATTTCAGTTCTGTTAATTGGAAGTAACTGTTATCACTATACAGTTTTAGGAATGGAAGGCAGTTTTAATTTGCTTGGATCTTGGACCTTTTATCCATTTTGCACTTACTATGTAACCCACGGTTTTGAGAAGATGTGTGTTGATCATAATTTTCAAATATTCATACCTTGAGTTTCAATAATATGATGGTAATTGAAGTGTGCTGTCAAAAAGAACACTGAATGTTATTACAGTGGATCCCACATTTAATATTCGTCACTTTAAGATTGTCCCTCTTTTAACACTGAATTTTAGTGATCTTAAGTTTCAATGTTAAATTTCCTCAACGTTCGATTTTTCCTAATTTGGTGTTCAAATATGCGGATTCCCAAAGAAACTATAAGTGGGGGTTTCACTGTACTCATAAAATGTATAAAGATGTTAGTTATCTTAGATTCATGCAAATAAGTGTAGAGTAGACAAGAAGTATGGCATGACATGTATGTTTTAGAGTTGGGAGTTATTATCTTGCATCTGGTTACAGTAGACTTGTGTTTATCCATTGTTTTAAGTTTTACTGTAATGGTATGAAATATCTAAAAGAAATATTTAGTGAAAGCCTATTACAAAGTACTTTTAATTAAGAATAAAAAAGATAAATTTTGTTACTGATTCTCTTGGGACCAATTTGAAATTAAATGTAAATTTGCTTTCATTGACAGCTCTCTGTATATGAAAATTGTATTTGAACTGTCATTTTTCTAGTGTATACCAAATGTATGGAGCAGTGTGTTGATTCTGCTATGTAACTGACATATCTTGAACCATCTGCCTCTCTCAGGTGATGTTTAGGCCTTATATGAACAGACCAGTGAACATTTTGCACAAACACGTAGCTAGTAGGCTGCTAATTTTACAGAATTTTAAACTTTTGTGTTGTTTTAAAACTATAGATATCATTGCCGTAGCATTTGTCACCTTGTTTGTGGAAGGAGAAGAGTTACTGTTGATCATGTCATTTTGTAGTTTTAGAATTTAACATCATCTTAAAAAATGCTCTATGGCTTGTTATTGATTTTTGTGGGATATACAAGGCCTGATAAAGAAATATCTAGACTGAATTTTTAGCCTACTTTGTCCTGAAAAGGAGGAAGGTAGGCTTGCACACAGTAGTATGCACACAAACAGACAGCAGGGACACCCTGCTGTCTGTCTGTCTGTCTGTGTGCATGTCCCTTCACGTTTCAGATTTTCATGAAGCTGTAATGAAGGTTGTGCCATTTGAGGAAACCCCATTGGCTTTCTTCTTCATTCCCTACAGTCACCAATAACATGGCAGACATGCAAACATGTGAAGGAGTGACTCTAGCACCACTTGCCTGGGCCCTGTAGTGATGTATGATATTTGCTCTTGGAGAAATATGCAACTTTTAATAAGGTAATGTTTTTATGAAAATGCAAAATAACAACCTAACAACAATAAATTTGTCTTAGCCTTCAATTCCATGGCAGTGCCTGATGAGCCGTGGGAAACAGGCATGTGAAATATGGCACAGAGATGACTGTAATGTATCTACATATCATATAGGAAATATTGTGTGTAAGTATACATTTACAAACATGGAGATGAGCCAGAACTTTGGTATTATATTCCATAATTTAATGTCTACAGGATCTATACTCAACCAATATTTTCTTCACAAAAATAAAATGAAACAGTAACAACAACAGGTATGTAGAACTAGATATCTGTTTAGTAGGCAAGTAGACTGTGTTAGTTCTGTTTGGAACTGCTGGTCAAAAATTTTGCTTACTGTAGTTACAGGAGTGGACGGTTAGTCCACTTCAAAGTGGGCACCTTTTGCAAATGCACAGTTATTCCACTGTTTCTGCTCTACCTAAAAGTATTGTGCTATCTCAATTTTTGAACTGCCAGAGCTGCTCTGTTGTGTTCTCTTGTCTCCACATACCAAACCCTCTACCTTTCAAAGCTGTGTATCCTTGAGAACTGAAAATCAGTCACATTGAGCTGTGTCTTGTGAGAAGGGATGCAGTCTCATTTACAAACACAGAACTGTAGTACAAGCTGGTCTAAGTGGGCAGATGTCAGGACCTCATTTTTGTGGCCATTTATGACTGCAGCCTTACAGAGCCATCTCACTGTAAATTGAAATATTAGTTATAACTTATTACAAGTGCAGACTGATAACTTATCACTCTGCACATACCGAGCAAACTGATGGCACACTACTCACTTGTAATTGAAGACAATGCAGCACAGTCAGCACACTTACTGTTCATGGGTTCAGTGAGGAATGGGTTTTCTGCTGTGGTCATTGCCAGGAGTAAAGGCATCAGAACTATAGTATGTGTTATGTCACCTGTCATGTCTGGTTTTTAATAACATATAATAGGTTTTTGCACATTCAAGATAAGTCCAAATTCACAGACAAGCAGCCACCACTTCCAAGAGTTATGACTAAGACGTTCGTGCATTGTCTAAGGCAATTTAGGATGAGACCTTGTACATACTTTACAGTTAGTATCTGTCCTATAGAAACGCATACCAGTGCCGTAATGTCTCATGATTTCAGGCTTCTGCCATGGTGTAAATGAGATCTTCACTCTTGGAATTTAATGCAGTGTAGAATAGTAGTTACTTAATGATGTTCTGGGACAGTCTATTGTTCCCATCTTCCAGGGTCAAATGGTGTGCTTAACCCTCAAAGACGGGAACAATAGGTTGTCCAAAAACATCAGTAAGATACTATTGTATGCTGTATAAAATCCCAAAAGAGCACAGATCTCATCATACTGTTTCTCCCTCTCATACAATGAAAGGAAATTCAATACAGTAAAAGATGTGATGTCAGGAACTGGATGATCCAGTAATGTCTGTTAACTGTAAAATGACTAAGAGACTCATTAGATTTTACTGTTCCCTTGACTGGCACCAACCAGCACCTATTATGATAATTTGGCAGCCATTTAGTTCTGGAGGTGTCAGATGTCCCAGGCTTTTCTGGATAAAGAATTAACACCAAGGGAAAGATACATAATGAAAACACAGGCTTCAGATAATTACATTACTAGTTGCTGTTATGATCCAGCTGATTTAATGGTAAGAATTCATGAAGAAAACAATTTATTTCTTGAGGTTTTCATGGTGGTGCAGTTGAGCACTCTTCTAGGATATGATGCTGCATCCTTAGAAAGCTGCATGTTTTTGGAAACAGAATAAATGAACTTTAAGGAGTTGTCTGCAATTTTGTAAGAAAGCTGAGCCCTAATTTTTGTAGTGAGCAGGGGCAGTTTACTGTGAAGCTAAAGAAGCCATAGCTTCATGGCGCCTCACTTGCAAGGACCTGGAAGGGGCCTTAACATTGTCCTAGAAATGCCCTGAAATATTGCAACTCATCTATGGAAGAAGCTTGATAGCAGGTTTGTCACATTTGACAACAATCCCAAAAATTGATATGGCATTAACAATAAAGAGATGTGAAGCTGAAAACTTTTCTGAACTATCAGTAATAATAAACAAATTTCAATCAACCATGCTATTGGCAAGACTGAACTATCTTTCGGTTCTGTCTGTAGAAAATATTATAAAATCGTCGTATGAAGAGGCGATCATAGAGTATGCAGCCAAAAAATGTAGGGAAAAAAGTATTTTAATAGAGGGTGTGTCATGCAGTTAATTAATAAAAATATTGTGTTATATTTCTGGATTTTTTATGTTTATGGTATTTCTCAGCCTTTTCAAATTCTTAATTTGTTCTGATTTCTTTTCTCATTCTAAATAAATGTTCACTTCTGTGCCTAATTTTTCATTCTTTTTGTTAAAGAGGGCCCCCAAAAATTATATAAGTTTCAGGCCCCACAAAACATTTATCTGCTCCTGAATGTCACTTCTAGAGAATGTAAGTTCCAGAGAATGATTGTGTTTAAATTTTAAACATTTAGTGGAATCTGTTTTCAAGGTATCATAATATTTATACTTTTATGAAGTACATAAAGAAATGTCATCAACTGTGTAAATAAACCATTATCCAACATTGTTAGAAATGAGGATTGTGGTTTCTGAATGCAGGTAGATTCAAAGATGATTTCAACAGTTAGACGGTGCTTCTGTAAAAATTTTACACCTTTAAAATACACATAATTATCAGTGTTTTGCTTTAGAGTCACTTTAGTTCGTATTTGTAACAAATCATCACTACTGTGCACTTAATTCCCCAACTTAAAATCTGCAACAAAGAAGGACAATTATTTGACGTATGTATGCCTCTGGGTTCGTGTTAGACATTTTGAGGTGAATGTTCTAAATTCCCTATGTGGGCACTACGTAGAATTTTGGAATAGTAAACGTGGAGGGACGAGTATCTTGTTTCGGTCATTTAAACTCGTAGAGATTCCAGATTCTGCCGATAGAGTCCATTTTTTTTTCTCCAGAAACCGCCGGTAGAAGTATTCTAGTAGCAAGACAGGGGCGCTGTGATCTGTTGGCGGTGTGAGAACGTGGGAGAGAAAGTGTGGGTTTCGGTGATGTAGGTGTTGAACGCAGCCAAATACGTATTTGTGAACTTGTCGAATAAGTCTATGCGTTTATTTCCAAATATTCTGATGCATTATAACTGCCAAAAAAAGCAGTTCTGTATGGAGAGAGCTCTATATTGTTATGTTTACCTCTGTGTTCTGGAATCAATGTAATCCTATCGTGATGATTGGGGGTGCTAAAACCAACTATTTATGTGTAGCAGTCCCAGTGTATCAGAGGGGAGGTTATGTGCGTGCGATGTGGTCACACTCGACTGGCACATGGAATTTGTTGCGTGGTGACCTTGCGTCTGCCTGCATGCAATGTGATGTGTCTCTTAACGTTGACGTATCTTGCAGATATAAGCACATCCTAATGAGAAATATCATAACATTCATCTTCATTGCATTCAGGGCATCCGTGGGTCTGTCAGTAGGTTTTCAGTTGCTGCATGTTTCAGAGCGTTCGTATTCAGCTCCCGCATTGAACTCGCCTGTAACAGTGATGAAAGTAGGTGTTTGATCCTTCGGTGTTGGAAACCGGTGTCTAGTCAGCGGTACCAACTACCTCTCTGAAGCTAGGAAAACACCGGTAAGTAGCGGTTCCACAGCTTCAGCTGTACACAGGAACGTGTCACTTTGCTGGATAAACAGTTTTTCTGTATTTTTTTAACGCGATCATTCGTGTTGAAAATACAAACTGGTAGAAGACCCACAAGTATGCAGTCATACACACCACTTTAACCCTTATCCTGCTAATGTGGAGAATATGGTGAGCTTATAATGCCAGCAGATGGGATTTGACTCTTTGTTTAACGGGTTAATGTTATACACCCATGTGCTACATTTTTCGGTCCATTAGGACCATCATCAGGCACCTTTATTATAAAAGTTTAAAAACCCAATTATCTTACTTTGCAATATGCAATTTTTTTCGCTAGTGGAGTTTATATTAGGCTACAAACGTGACACATTAGTTTAATAAATAATAATAAATAAGTGCTTTGAAAGGTAAGAGACAATATCGAAGCACAGATTAATGTTGATGAGAATAATAGTAATAATTATTATTATTTCAGGCGCTGAGTTCCCTTGCTGACCTTTCTTGATACAGCCCTTCCGTATCATTTGCAGTAACAGTCAAGACTCCATAATCACTTCCCTGTACATCTTTTTTTCCCACTCCAGTTCCTTCCTGACGGTGGCTGATTGACAGTTGTCCGCCTCCTATACTCGTTTTCCACAACCGCGAAAAGTCAAAATTAAAATCTAGTGGATTTTCAGGTCGTACTGACAACAATCGCGTGGTTAATTTATGTTCTCAAGCATTGGCAGAACTGTCTACTTTGGATGGGCCGGAAAAATCCGAAGCATTTGGCGTCCCGAACGGAATTTTGTGAGACACCGCTACTGAGCTTTGCAAGCCCCATTAAAGCGTGAATGTGCTGCGGAAATCTGGACGAAGACTATTCCTAATTATATATGATTTACTAGTCATGAACGCATTTAACATCAGTTGTGAAAAATTTTCCAAGTCGTCCCTCGGAACCGCAAAATGCACCACACCATTACAAAAGTCTTTTTACTTACTTGTTGCATAGCGTTCTTTGGCTTCAGCCAAGTTAGATGCTATCATCCAACATTCCTGAGACTAGTTAAATCTCTTTCTTTCTTTTTTTTTTTTTCTGTAAGATTTGTTAGCCACAAGGTTGTGGTTCCGTGAAAGAGAGGGGAGCCAGTTTCGCCAGTTTTACGCTAGATGGCTGTACGGTAGTTTGACTGCTGGAGGAGACTTCAATGCGGGAGTGAATAAGAACAGTTCGGGACATGCACCAGCTGGAACCATACTGACAACAAGCCGAGATGGGAAATCGTGTGTGTTTATCGGTGCTTGTGTGTGATGTGAAGTGATGATTTTAAAAATAAATCAGGAACTGACAAATCTGCCCTTATGCGATAACATTAGGACATAATTTGGGTGTGTCGGTGGAACTTTGCGTGTTATAGAAAAATACCCTACTACAGGATTGCAGTGCACTGGACTTCGGTGACATAAAAGCGTAAGTATCACGGGCAATTGGTCCGATTTAACGCTGCGCAATTTCTGTAGTTTTTACTTTGGCTGATATTGCAAATTATTTATTTATTTTAAAGCAAAACTTCATTAGTATATTGTGATGTGCCTGAAGTTTTGACTGAACTTTTTTTGAATGTGGATGAAAGAAAATGCATTGTTTGTCTAAGTTCATTGCTTTTTGTCAGCAGAACCGAATGACGTTCGATAAAAGGGAGAAAATAACCAGCACACCTTCGAGAAGTACATAAACCTACATTTACACTTAATTTGACGGTCAGGTGACCGTGCATCGTGATAGATTCTTATAATAAAACCAACTGTATGCACTAATTTCTCAAGTTTATTTTTGGAATAAAATTGTACATGTTTCGGACAGTTCCTCTGTCCATCATCAGGAATTTTTCACTGTACACACAGCAATGGTGTATGTCATACATGTTTGTTGACAACTTGCTAGCAGGATCAGGACGGAACTGCAGTTCCATCCTGATGCTGCTCGCAAGCTGTCAGCAGACCTGTATGACATATACCATTGCTGTGTGTACAGTGAAAAATTCCTGATGATGGACATAGGAACTGCCCGAAACATATAGAGTTTTATTCCAAAAATAAATTTGAAAAATTAATGCATATAGTTGGTTTTATTTTAAGAATTTACACTTAAATTTAACTTTAAAGTAGAGGTCTTATTATATCGCTACATCTCACTGTAAAAGTATCTTAAAATTTTAGTGCATAATCCCAATAAAATTTTAAATAAATCCGAAGATAAAACACGTAGACCGGACCTCAGGGGTGTATTTACCGTGAAGCTAATTAAGCTTGCTTCAGGACCCCTCACTTGCACGAGCCCATTCCAAGGCCTAAGAGGGGCCCTAGAAATGCGTTCACATTGTCAAATGTTTTTGAAAAATTTTCAAAAGTAAGACATTTTAACCACAATCGGTTAAGTATTATAGAGATTTCCACATTCGTACCGTGCATCTTGATATTATCAGTTTTATTTATTCACCAACTGACGCAATAGTGAGTTGTCTTTAAAAAAAACAATATTAAAATTTACATTAAAATTTTCATTAAAACAGCACCAGCATGTTTCGGTGTCACAGTTACACCATCATCAGGGAGCGCATTAATTTGTGCTTACTAAAGTTACAATTGTTAAAATAGTCCATTAAAAAGCATCGGTGTGTGGTTAATACGGTGGTGATGTGGCTACATATACCGGGGTGCTGATAAGTCCTTAGCCCGACCAGGAAGGAAACAAGCTCGGAAGCATGTCAGGGACACGCGCGATTTCAACAACATCGAGACGCGAGCTGTCACCAAGTTTTTTTTTTCCTGCAAGGCAACGCGCCGAAGGAAATTCACATTAGCTTGTTTCCTTCCTGGTCGGGCTAAGGATTTACCAGCACCCCTGTATTAGGTCCTTATTGGTGTCTGTATGTTGCATTGTTCGGCAGTAATCTACTAGTAGTAAACTCCAAGACGCACAGTAACGTATAGTATTACGACAGATTGAACAAATATGCTTTCAGATGTAGGCATGTCTGAAAATGTCAACAATAGATGTGTGTAAAGACGTTTAAAAAAAATATTTTGCAACTCCCAAGATTCCAGAAAAATGTTTTCACCATATTGTTTGGTTTGTTGAGTTTTAAAATCTTGTCCAGCGTTTCAGTAAATATCGCAATGCTGATTATACTACAAGCTTGTCGAAACTGTATATAATAATCTGTCCACGCATTACAAATATTTTGAAAGCATTTGTGTGTCACTTCCTCTTTCCTTTGCCCCTTCTCTCCCAACCTAACATTCCTCGGCCCTATCCGTTTTATCTAGTAACTTTCAAAAATGCAGAGCTACAAGTTCACTGATATTGCGCGCGCGCGCGCGCGCACACACACACACACACACACACACACTACGCACGCGCGCGCGCAGTGATAGTGACAGGGAAAGAGAGTGATAGGGACAGAGAAATGCAGGAAGTTAACTATAACTCACACAAACCTACCAAGCCACTTTATATTTTTCTGAGTGTTGTATACTCCCGATTATCCGAAGTAATTGTGGGGAGGGGGACCACGAATACTTGAGAAACAGGATAATCCGAAGCTTGTACTTTATTGGGCCACAAATAAAATATAAGCAGATTTATTTATTATACTCATACACATAGCGTAAGCTTAGTGTACGTAAATATTCTGTGATTTTTGTTTCCCTCCGGGATTTTCCAATAAAAATAAACAATAAATTGTAATTTATTTATTATATAAATAATACATACATATCTTACTTTAGGTAAATAGTCCGCGATTTTTGTTTTCCTTTGTGATTCCTTAATAAAAATCACCAAATTACGTCGTTTCTCAACTTTGTTATTAGTCATTATCACATTAACATGTCCGCGGTTAATCCTGAAATCGGATAATCGAGAGTACATTAATTACATTCAACATTAAAAATAGTAACGAAAATGTAAAACCTTTTTCAAGTAAACTTTATCAGTATTTATTACAAACTACAAATAATTATTATACACCCATGATACTACCCTCTCCTCACTGTGAAGCCGGGGAGGACTTTTATTTCACAAATGTGATTCCACAGACGTTCCGTGTGTGAGGAGCAGTTAGTGTTGCAGTGCATGCTGGGTAACACACTGTGCCTTGATCCGAAACTTGCAGGTGTCAGGAATTCAGATATTTTTGTTCTTTTTTTCAAAGGCGAGACACTCCCATTGCTGTTAACAGATCACATGTATATACTAAAACAGTCACACACAGCATCAGATTTTATCAATTTTGTTCACGGCTACATGTTTCGGCTGTAACTGTGGGCAATTATCATGCCTTGTATAAAATTCTATACAGAAAAAATTATACACTGCATTAGGAGATATCCTCTATCACGTTAAAATTACACTATAAATGTATAAAACCATTTAAATATATAGATATAACCGTCGTTTTTATATTGGACTTTCAAACATACGGAGGCATTCCACGACTGACGATCCGTCATATTTTATATACTTTGAAACAATTGTATACATTCTACCACGCACCCCCCCCCACCCCCTTCGAAAAATCGCAATCCGTCCGTGCTACGTGTCCTGCCCTCTCAGCAACCTTTGTTTTATTGCTACAATATTATTTGTTGAATTGTAAAAAATACGAAATTTTCTGTTATTCGATGTTATCCACGTTAATACAACTTCCTCTCTGATTCAAACATTTTCTTCCCGCACAACGTTTTTAGATTCTGTCAATCTATGTTATTCTGTTTCAGTGGGAGAAAATTCTACTAGGATTTACAATTGAAATTTGAAATAGACACTTCCTCTAAAGTGTCTCTTGGTGTGAATAAAGAATGACGTACGAGACATAGCGTTCTCTAATTAAGACCTGTAACTTTCAATGTGAATGTTCCCCGATATGGTTAGACTTTTTAAAAATCACATACACACACAAACACACGCACGCACACACACAAAATTTATGGCTCAGTAAAATATGACGTCATTCAGATACGTTTTGCAAAAAAAAAAAAATGTACTGGCGTATAGTACAAAAGAGAAGACGGATAGCAAGGACAGAATAGTGACTGGGCTACGGGATGAAAGGTCTGAGGTTATTGTCCTGGAGAGGAAGGATATTTATCTTTTCTTTAAATTATTAACCCGGCTCTCGGTTTCACACAGCCTCCTATACAGTGGGTAATGGGGTTCTGTTCACGGAGAAAAGTGGCTGGGGCGTGATGTTGAATATTTACCTCAGTATAGCCCTGAGAATGAATAGAGCTGTACCTCCATTCGCGCTATATGCCTTCATGACACTGACAGGGACAACCTTTACCCTTACCTTTATTTGCCAGACGTGAACATGTATGAAGAATCACAAAAAGCTGCTAGCATAACGTTGCAGGAAATCTGTGTTTAAGAATGACAGCGATGCGGTTCTCATCGTGTTGACATTCAAGCAGTTTGCTATACTACTACACCGCTATACACAGCCATCTCCTTCATTTTCTGCAGCATTCATTGACCCCAGTCTCAAGGTCGCCTGGTGAACGAACACCCACTGCACCTCGCGTGACGAGCAGTTGCATAGCGTGCAGGGCGCATATGCCTGCCTTCTGAACGAAAACAAAAGTATTAATATATACGACTCAGGTTAAGATGAAGTTCATAGTTCTCTTTTCATAGTTGAACTTCACTGCCGCTATAATGAATGCTAAACGATTTAATCAGATTCGTCGTAGCTCATTCAGTATAACGACTACCTATGTACTTGACGGCCCACGTTCTGTTTATGGCGCTACCGGAAACCAATGGGTACTGTAGGTAGCCATCATGACTATACTTCTGTTACAGGCGTCAGCAGGACGCGAATTGCTTGTGTAGGTACCTTTAGGGTGCGTATCGCTTGTAGATGTACCATTAGGATGCGTATTGCTTTTACAGGTGTCATTAGGGTGCATATTGCTTGTAGAGATACCATTAGGGTGCGTATTGCTTATAAAGGTATCATTAGGGTGTTTATTGCTTATAAAGGTACCATTAGGGTGTTTATTGCTTGTAGAGGTACCATTAGGGTGCGTATTGTTTGTAGAGGTACCATTAGGTTGCATATTGCTTGTAGAGTTACCAATAGGGTGCGTATTGCTTGTA
>Ga0131853_10004840_pt1 | contig 24192 bp, 13 predicted proteins | sample TergutLab28metaG_FD_92764 | JGI IMG/M metagenome (GOLD analysis project Ga0131853, IMG submission 92764) | Labiotermes labralis P1 segment gut microbial communities from Petit-Saut dam, French Guiana - Lab288 P1 (version 2) (version 2) | ecosystem: Host-associated > Arthropoda: Insects >...
TTGTTTCCTTGGGTGGTTACATTTTTATGCATGTGTTTCTCCCAAAGTCAGGGAGATGGCAGTGCGCCTGTTACTGACCCACTAGCTTCGAGGTCTCTGTCGCTGTTGCACTGGTAGGTAGTCCACTTATTTCCCGCAACAGCGAGAAAGGTTCGTCTTTGATGATGCATTGTGAATGCCTTATTTAACACTTAAACGCCTATACACTTGGGTTTTAGTTAAAATCGGATCAAATAACAGGAACTGCACATGAAGACCTAAGCACATTCATGGTGACAGACCACGGTCTCTGTGACGGATGGAATTAGACCGAAAAGACAGGGCATTTAAACATAAAATCGTGCCTGAACGATTGTAATTTTTGCTATTTACGATATAAGCACAGTAAAGACGATACCTTGAACTTCACAAAATATAGATTGTGATCGATCGTTGTTAACACACAGAGAAAATGTATAGTGGGTGTTGTATATGGCATTAAAACACACTTCAGATAATCACACTATAAACATTTTTCTTAATAATATTCAGAAATTTTAAATCAGAGTACAGTAAGACAGCGAAAGAGTCAATATAATTGCTGTACGAAAATCGGCCAACTTATTCCTTGCCTGCTGCGCACATGCAGCAGGCGCATGCGCATCTGACTGTGTCACTGCCGGTAAAATTGTATGAAAGCGTCCATTAAATTTTTGACGCCTAATGTCAACTATAGTGGTCGTACCGCACCGATAACCTCTAAAGTTGCATTTTATGTATTTATTCAACAAATATAGGTACTGAATATTCTAAACATGGTATATATTCTCCGTTTTTTTCTCTTCAAAATGCAGTTTGTTTCATATTTCTAAAGTATTTGGTTCCTGTATTATTCACATTTTATATACAGGGCGTGCTAAAATTAAAAAAAATAATTCCGGCGCCAAAAGGTTAAAGTGGAAGCTTAATTCGCCCTATGTTTTGGTTAGTTAAAGTCTATTGTAACTATTCAATGAAATTTTCGAAGTACGATAGGAAGAGGACCTCAAAGAGTGTCACATCGATTGCTATCGATTTACTCAAAGTAAGGAAACACAAACCATCACCTGGAAGTACGCGGCCTTCAAAATGGGATGCTGAAAGCACAGATCGGTCCCATCTGCAAGGTTCTTGGGCTGCTTAACCTTTGAAGATGGGACCGATAGGTTACCCCCAAACGCCGGTAAATAACTATCAATCAAAGCTGCGTAATATCCCACAAGGGCGAAGATTTCATTTACACCGCGCAACGGAAGCTTTAAGTCACACGTACAAGCGTACTGCATTTGCATAATTCAAATCATAGAGCATGTAATCTTGTCTCCTGAACGGTCTCCATCGCACTAACTGCGTTAGGCACAGAATTTCCGAATGTCCTCGCGCAAAGTATAATAGACGAAAATTCTGTGAGTGTTTGGAACATTTCGAAACAGACACTCTGTGTATAAGTCTTCAAACGGTTACCATGTATTTCAGAAATGCAGACAAAAACCGACATGTGTCACGCACGCGCATACTGCAACGGTGTGAAGATTCGAGCTTGGATGGGAATCACTCTGCTAACCACTGGAGCACGTTCAAGAATCTCACGTAAGGGAAAAGTCCAGAGTCAGCTGTCAGAGTCATTTTAGCGATAAAGAAGCTGAATGGCGTGTCCCTGGAAACAGAAATAAGACTTCTCACTCTAAAGATTTTCCCGATATGTATATATGGCCTGGAAGTGATGAGGGAAGGCCTGCCGGAGAATGACTTCGCAGAACTTGAACGTGTATAGACGACCTACCTGAAAATAGTCCTACGCCTCTCCAATTTCACTCCACTGCACCCTGATACGAAATACTGCTAACCCAAGAAACCAGTACTCTGTTTCTTCTGTCAGCTACAGGACCCCGAATCAGCTACTGGCAGAGAAGAAGAAAGACGGAAATATACGGCTGGTATTTGATGGCTCTGATCCAGTGATCAACAGCGAGTGGTCTACAGCGAATTAGGAGTCGACTCAGCTAACCAACCGACTGTCCATACAAGGCTTCCTTACAGATTGTGCAAAAGGTATCACTACCACACGCGCAACGAATCCTGACTATACCAGTTGTGTCAGTGTCAGTGATGTATGAGCAAATCTCGTTCTGGCGTCCAAGAGAAGGTCGCGGTCACTGACTGCCTACAGCAAAGAGTGAACATGGCATACTGCGCCTAATTCTTGTTTCCATTATTACTATTATTATTATTATATCTCAAGACAAAATAAATATACTTTAAATGTAGAGATGTCCTTTTCGTAGAAACTTGGACACTTCGGAAAGAACATTAAAAATACGTGGAAAGTTTTGAAATGTGGTGCCGGAGAAGGATGGAGATAAGTGGGACCGATCGTGTGAGAATTGAAGAAGTATTAAAAAGAGTCAGGGAGAAGAGAAATATCCGACAAAAAAAAATAAAAAAGACGGAAGGCTTAATTGGATTTGTCACGTCTTGCTTCGCAACTGCCGTCTAGACCACGTTACTGAAGGAAAGATAGAGGGAAGGATAGAAGTGAACGGAAGACGAGGAAGATGATGTAAACAACTACTGGACGACCTTAAAGAAAAGACAGGATACTGGAAATTGAATGAGGAAGCACCAGATCGCAGTCTGTTTCGAACTCCCTTTGGGGACTATGGGCCTGTCATGAGACCTGAATGAATGAACATTATGATAGCTTGTATTCATTGTCTTACTTCTTTTACTGAATATTTCATCATGTTCTTCCACGCAATTTCTTCCAAACCAGCGGGACTATAAATATATATATATATATATATATATATATATATATATTTGTGTGTGTGTGTGTGTGTGCATGTGTGTGTATCGATATTTGCTTGCCTGAAGTCTCCATTTTACTCTGAAAGTGACGTCGGCACTGTGATGTGAACTGCTACAAATTTTATTCAGGTAAGTCTGTCTTTGTCTTTGCTGGGGGTAAGGAAAGAGCATTGAACCATAAGCAGCTCTACGACCAACTATACCGCATATATTACGTCCTTATTCCCTCCTTCCCCAAAGTTTAGACCAGGGGTGTCATAAAATAGTGAGGAAGGACTGAAGGGACACAGCCATGTAATTGGAAAGGATCGGAGAATTATTTATACATCTCAGCCTTCACACTCCACAGGATTGCAGTGGTGGTAACTACCACGAGACGTATAAGGCTCATGGGGTTCCACCACGTCGCGGGCTTTCTAATGTCTTCCTTCTTACGGCTCCCACACATCTAGAAGTTATGGGTAAAGCAGAGCTGGGACACATGGGATATGTCCCTTAGATCAAGTAAGTAGGCAAAATCTTATATCAGTACATTTGGAAACCCGTTTCAGTGGCATTACCCCCTTCGACCTACGACCACGAAATAGAATTCTGCGCAACATGAAAAGGTGTTCTCATTAGTTTACTGATTGCCCTACACAGAAAATGAGAATAATTTTTAGAGCTGATACACAGAAGTTAGCATGTTAAGTGAGAAACTTACATGAAGAGCTATGAAGTACGTCGAATATTCTTTGCCAAATGCTATTAGGACGAAAAAATCTTACAGGATGGAAGAAGCATATTGTACGTGTGGGAGAAATAAGATGTGTGCACAGGGATTTTAAAATACCTGAGATTTTCAAGCCGATAAATATAGCGTTTGTGGCAGCATATATTGACAATGTATTTAAGTTGATAACTACCAGCATTCCTTAGTAACATGCTGGATCAGTCTTCCTACAGGAAGGAAGTGCCCAATGTTAGAATGACACAGTGAAAGGGGAACGGACAGTAACTATGAGCGAATCAAGGGAATCAGTTTTCTTCAAAAGGGGTATTTGTTTCCATGACGAATATAAATCCGTACAGTTAGTGTCTATATTTTGAAGAACGAAAATGTGCGCGTCATTAATTTTGTTTAAGAATTACGACACTCACTTTATTCTATTAAGAATACACAAAATCGGAAAATTGATAATACGTAATTTCCAAGTACACCCCCATAACCACCCCGTCAATTTTACTTTATTTATTTTTAATGCTTTTTGTATAAAATGTCACGTTTGAATTTTAATCTTAAGTCTTTTATATAACAAACCACATTTATTTAAACCAATTCTTTTAATACTAGACCTCCTAAATAGAAAGCATTATCAATTGTGCACTCCATCTTTTAAAAGACAGACCTGAAGATGGCCCTAAAATTGGGCCGAAACATGTAGCTACAATTATAATCGAATATAATCTAATAAAATATAAAGTTGTGTATGATTATATTATATATATTTTATATTATATTTTAGCTGACATTATGTTTTGGTTTACACATATGTTCCCAACAGCTGAACTTGTAGAGCGTTCGAATGATAGTGATATCAGAGAGCAATAAACTGGTAAGATGTTTAATATTTTGACGCCTAATGTCAACTATAGTGGACGTACCGCACCGCTAACCTCTAAAGTTGCATTTTATATATTTATTCAACAAATATAAGTACTGAATATTTTAAACATGGTATATATTCTCCGTCTTTTTCTCTTCAAAATGCAGTTTGTTTCATAATTCTAACGTATTTGGTTCCTGTATTATTCACATTTTATATACAGGGTGCTAAAATTTAAAAAATAATTCCGGCGCCAAAAGGTTAAGAAAGCGTCCGTTGACTAGGGTGCCATTCGAGCATTAGCCTGACGAGACTACTAAAAGGACAAAATATCTGAATTTGGATAGCCTTCAGTCTGGGATATGAAACGGTTACCTTCCAAACACGTGTCACAAATGTTACCGTTCGAACCAAACTGCATCGATGAAAACACACACAAATTCACACGTTCAACTTTTTTACGAAAAAAAAAACTTTTGCCTTTTATCAACTTTAATATCTCGTCATATAAAAAAAGGTACTACAGGAAGACAAAGAGAATACTAAAACGTCAAGTCCATTACAAAAATCCTTCATTGAATTCTGTTGTTTCAACTCAACTCTGACGACGAAAAGTCTGCCTTTTGATCAGCAAGCGAAGCCCCGACCACTATGGTTACGCAATTAAAAGTTGTATTTCGATTAAAACGGACATACAGACATTCAGACGGTCAGAGACGTCCATTTATTTCGTATGAATGCTATGTAAGTTACAGAACCCGCAGTCTGAAATGAGGATTCCAAGAGACTTACAGTAAATTACACCGAATAGAAAAATATGATTTGATATTATCGATTTATCCATCAATGTTTGGCTGATTGATGTCTTATGATTTAAGCAAACGCGAGGCCTTGTTGATTACATGTATACATTACGTATGTATAAATTATATGTATGTATTGTACCGTTTAAAATTCTCTGTGAATAATATCTACTATTCGCGTCATTACGTGTCACGAAAGAAAAATTCATTTCAATAAAAGTATGTTAGGCTGCAATGTTTCTAAATACGGTTAAAATGAAAAAGGATATCCTATTTACATAAATCTTTAATAATCTTCCATCAGCTATTAAAAATACTTCTAGAAATCTTAAAAGACTGGAAATAATTCTAAAACATATTTTGATTACACAGTGTTGCTACACGTTGTAGAAATATTATTCAAGATGATAAATGTGGTAAATGATTCAATATCGACTCGATATCAAATTTATATCAATTTTATTCAATTTTATCTTATTCTATTTTATGTCATGTTTTATTCTATTGTATAAACTTATCAGCTGTGTTTATATTAGCTCCACTTGTACATGTAAGTATCGCAGGCTGTTGTGTTGAATTGTAGTTATTGTTTTGTGAAAATGTTACGCCTTATATATTCCTGATGTGTTATGGATGTTTTGATTTGCATGTTTGTATGCTTACATATCATATATATATATATATATATATATATATATATATAATATCCTTTTGGGTTTTTTTTGCCTTTTTTGATTTGCATGTTTGTATGCTTATATATCATATATATATATATATTTTTTTTTCTGTTGGGTTGTTTTTGGCCCTTTTAAGGTTATATTGAATATCAATAAATAAAGATAAAAATAAAGACAACTGACTTGTGTGAATTAAGTGTTTTCTCTATCACCCTGCTGCGTGCATGTGTAAACTCTTAAACTCTTGTGTACAATTTCGCAGTCTTTATACGAGAACAACTTTTAAAATCAAGTTTGGGGTTCTTCTTCTACTTTTGAAAAATTAAAATACCGAAGGCCTACAATATAACCGCAACTTTACAACACATTTGTATCCCAATTACAGAAGAAAGCACAGATAAATTCCTTGTGTTTCATGCGGCAACACGCCATGGAGATGCATGGAGATGTGGTGGTATGTGTAAACGAAATATCTACTTCAACATTAGAAGCAACTCTTGTGCTTAACACTCCGGCCATTTCACGCAGGCGAAACAGACCCGGTAACCAACAAATACGAGGCTACGAGAATAGGAGAGGCGGTTTCGGTAAAGTAATAAATCAACCTCGAAACTCTACTTCTGTGTTTCCCAACTGTTCTTCCGTGGAGAAACACCCACAAAAGTAGTTCATATCGCAAGGAACCACTACCCATGAAAACGACCATAGGTCACAAAACTTGGAAGAGTGGAGCGCAATTCAACTACTGCTAAATTGTTGTCAAAAATAATTTCTAAGGAGCTCATATATATATATATATATATATATATAAAGTTTACACTCTAAGAACAAATTAAGCAATTTTCCTGTGTTTCGAGTAAGTTTGTAATGTTTCGTGGTACTTCACAGTCTCATGTTTAATCTCCATGACTTCTTTCGGAACCCTAGAAATAGTCTGCGGAATCCTGCTTGGGAAATACCGGTCTACAGCCCTGCGCACAAACGCACTACGTTCCTTCAAAATGATGCGACTTCATATCCCAGACGAATTAAATTCTCAGCCACTCAAATCTTAATACATACAACCCGCAGTCAGACTCCGATTCATAACTAGTCACCGTATAGATTCCACTGCTTCGACTCAAAATATAATTGCACGTTTCAGTGTATGAACACTTTGGGATGAAAGGTGTATGTACTTAAATATCTACTAGTCGTTCAAATGGACAATAATATTTCGCACTTCGTGAAATACTCGCACGAATTACGAAGCTCAAAATAGGTTATCAATGGACTCCGTCCTCTGCCACTTCAGTCCAGTCCTCGCACTCATCATACACCTGCGAGTTTCAGGACTGTATAGGAGCTGGAATGAAAATGAATCTTCCATGCATAGTTTCCCTTTTCTTCAAATGTCAGAAAAGAATACATATTAACTTTTTGGCGCCGGAATTATTTTTTTTTAATTTTAGCACAACCTGTATATAAAATGTGAATAACACATGAACCTAATATGTTAGAATTGTGAAACAAACTGCATTTTGAAGAGAAAGAAACGGAGAGTATATACCATGTTTAAAATATTTATTACCTATATTTGTTGAATAAATATATAAAATGCAACTTTAGAGGTTAGCGGTGCAGTACGTCAACTATAGTTGACATTAGGCGTCAAAAGGTTAATTTTGCAGCTCTTCGACGCAGGCTACAGCACTCAACATCTGAACCTTCTGTTTGGGGACAATGTCGTCCCTTTTTACTTGCTCAATCAATGTTAGTTTATTGCTTCTCCGATTAATACAACACTATAAATGACTGAATATTCTTTTATGCGTGTGATGAATAAATGAATACACAATCATTTACAGATTTGGGTAGCTTCATCCCATTGTATTTGTTCAATCAATTCTGCGATTAACACAACAACACAAAATACTGTATCTTCATTTATTCAACACACTCACTACGACATGTTTCGGCCGGTAAGTGCGGCGATCGTCGGATAGCGCAAAAATTATATAAAATTCAGCTTCATAAATAGGCGGGGGTCCAGGAAGTAATTATCTACAATCACTTACAGTGTCGAATTAATAATAACCAACAATCACTTATATTGGAGTATTAATCGGATAATCAATAAACTAACGTTAAATTCTAACTGAATAAATACATCAGTAATTCCGTGTGAAAAGTAAATGTTACGAAGATCTTCGCCGTTAATATTTAGGCCAGCCACTGAATATAATAGTGAGTTAGCTATCATTCTCTCAAGTACAGTATCGATTGCCATAACATATATACAAATGGGTCCAAATGTTTTCCTGCTTATGTGCCTTCATCCCTCATCCTCAAGATCTATAAACTAAACTTCATTTCAGTACTCCAATATTCTTTCGGTTTCTCATACCGCTCATCCTCGGCAGATGTCGCCCTAACTTCCATTCGACCCGATCCATATATTTCCCTTCTAAAGTTTCAGTTTAAAAATAATCATAAAATTACGACGTATTTTTCACCTTTCCCTTTCAACCGGACATAAGAAGGCTTACTGCGGCAATACTCAGCAACCAAAATATCAATAAAGGATTAGTCACAGAACCACAAAGCAGATTCTTGTTAAAATTCATCAAGAGGAAACAACTGTTTCAATAATGTAATCCAATTTTACTCACCCGGTAAAGTATTTATAAGGTTCAAATTAAACGTAACCGTGCAGTGAGAGATATTTCAGATACATTCCAATTTCATAACGTAGTGCAAAATATTTCCAATTAAATACACCTCGTAATTAATAGTTTCAGTCATGCGTTGTTCAATAGGAGTGTGTGTGTGGCCGTACGAGCAAACCAATTGTCCAGGTAGGTATTTTATCGTTAACGTAATTTACGATACTGTTTCAGCTGCACAGGATGTGTAACTTAGAGGGCATCGGATGATAATAAAATGTACCAGTCAAGGATTTTTTAGCGAGAGAACATCTTTCAAGATTACGATTTAAGCAAAACTTGTACTGTCACTTCTCTGAATTCATTTCCTTCAATTTCAATTGATGAAAAGTACTGCATTTAATATGAATACAGTTTATTTTATCCCTCAATTAACCTAATTTTGTTTAGGTAATTATTAATTTTTATTCTTCACTGAAAACAGTACACTACGTAACAAATAATAGGTCCTCATCGCCACCACATTCTGTTCTAAGATGAACTTTTTAATGCAAAACACATTATTTTCCTTACGCCGAAGCCGGAGTGGAGAAAATGCGTAGAAATTTCGGTAAAAAAAATTAGAATTTGGTGTCGCCACAAGTACATAGAATAATCAAGGGGTACTTCATACGGTTGAAAAGCACGTGACGCGAATTTTAACACAAAGCCTAATTCAGGCTTTTACTTTTGGACATACGGTGATATTGTGTTCGACAATGTAAAGCGAAAGACGATACTGACCATATTACGAAAAGTTTCGAATTTTGCAGTCAATAGAACAGTCGATCTAGATGACTCACGCATCAAGACGATTACGTTCTTCAGATATCTACTCAGTATACAAAGTTTTTTGTTATTTGAATAAAGGTTGACCAACTAGATGACAGTTGCTTTATTATGTATTGTTCAACATGTTTCAGACGTTAATACGTCCATCTTCAGGAGCTAGCGAGTACTTGTTCTGCTGTGTAGGCTGACTTGAGGCGTGCTGGTGTTATGTAGCGCCTCAAGTCAGCCTACACAACACAACAAGAACACGCTAGCTCTTGAAGATGGACGTATTAATGTCTGAAACATGTTGAGAAATATATAATAAAGCAAGTGCCATCTAGTTGGGCAACCTTTATTCATATATCAAGATGATGCACGGTCCAATACGCATAAGATTCGGTATACAAAGGTTCAGAAACACGATTATACGTACGAACTTTTGTTCGATTTGACACAAAATAGCGCTAACGTGAAATCTGCCTCTGTCACGGGATACCGGTACAGTTTCACCATTCGATGTGATAGAGTGACGCAAATCATGGAAGATTTTGTCAGGAGAGCAGGTAGGCTGACCAAGATTCTAAAGCGTTATCTAAAAAAACGAAACTCTTTTGCGTTACCGTTAAGCTAAGCTGTCTGATATCTAGCGACAGGTGGTGTTACTCTTGCGATACCGAAAAAATATTCAATATCCATTGTCAGTCGCTGTAAGCCCCCACTCAAACGACAATCGGAAGCTCCTGCAGCGCAGTTGTGGCAAAGTCTAGTGCAAAGTCCGCTTCACAGTTGCACTCTACCTAGCGAAAACTCGCTAAAATATCGATATATATCGATTATTTCATCTTAGACTGCAAATTTTAGAAGATTTATTGTGTAAACGCTTTTTCCAAGCATGTACCTCAGTAAGTCTTAGGTTTGAACCACATAACGTAACACAATAGTTTAACATTCTACAGCAAAAAAGGCAACGTACGTATAACGTAAAATTGTCCGCGTTCGCGAAACCATTGTCGCAGGGGAAGAGCAATAAGGGTTACATATTTTGAGTTTGTGTCAGTAGTCTTAGTTATCCAGCATACAAAACGCATGCGCTGTATTTTTATCTGTGGACAGAAGGGTTCTAACATGTTTTTCCACATTACCTCATGAACGGTACGATCTTCGGGGGAAAAAAGTTTAGTGAACATAAAATGTATGTTTTGATTTTCTCCACAAATTTTGTCTGAAACATTTCTAATTCTAAGAAGAATTCAACCTCATATTGTCATAAATGCACATCGGTCTTCATATGAAGCACATTTTATTCTTGTCAGATATTAATACAACTTGAAATCTCACAACAGGTTTCCAAAAAAATGTTCACATTAGAATTTCATGAAAATCTCACAGCAGGTTTCCAAAAACTGTTTACATTAGAATTTCATGAAAATCTCACAACAGGTTTCCAAAAAATGTTCACATTAGAATTTCATGAAAATCTCACAACAGGTTTCCAAAAACTGTTCACATTAGAATTTCATGAAAATCTCACAACAGGTTTCCAAAAAATGTTCACATTAGAATATCATGAAAATCTACCCGGTGATTGGGAGCCGAGTTGTTCCATACGGACGGACAGACATAAGGAAACTAACAACCGCTTTTCGTAATTCTACGAAGGCACCTGAAAATAATCAGGTGTTACCCCCACCACACGAACTTGTATTGACACAATGTGACTGATTTCCGGGACTGGAAATGGAAATGTTGCACTTGCAGTGCTTAAGCTCCCGCATCTTCACAAATTTTTGCTGAGTGCCATGAGACGTTACGTACCTAATTACACAAATCTGGGTAATAAATAGCCATTTTCAGTTCCTGTATCTGTCTAGAAACTTCTTCTGAATCACGAATTTTATCTCAATGAAAATGGAGAATTGAGTTCCTATCTCAATTAAAACACACTGTTCCCTTCTTAAGGAGATCTAAAAAAATGCTGTTCAAAGAATGCACCACAGTTTCCTGACAGTCACGTCACATACTCAACTACACTGCGTAACAAGTATTCAAACATTTTCAACGTTCAATTCAGTGCTTATGACCATAAACCTAAGGTGCATAGTTATCACTGTGCTTTAACGGATTAGCAAGTCTGACATTTCATAATCGTTTTCACAAATGCCCGCTACTATTTCCAAGTGATTCAGTAGGCTCATGTTATTGTCTACTTCCCCAGTAAAGGTTTCCGTATGGTGCATATGTTTCTTCTGGGAAGTTTGGTCACGAAGATTAACGCTACGTAAAATCCCAGAAAACCGAAGGCCTCAGCTATACCGAAGCGGAAACCTGAAATCACTCCGAAGTTATGTTCTCATCTAGGGTGTAGTCTCCCGCGCACAGCCTTCCTTTGAAGTTGGAACGCCAAAACTGTTCAGAATATTAAATTTTCTCATGGATTCCAGTTGATCTTTTGGGTTTAAACGTTTTCTAACTTATATTAAGTCAGTATGTACTATAATTTCAATTATACAAATAGAAGACGAAAGAAACATGTCATTTTCTAGGCTTTCTCAGCGGTGCCATTCATTTCTCTATTCGTCTTGTAGAGTGTGCTTCGTCTCGGGGTAATTGAAAGGTCAAGTGCCACTGAAGATGGGACTAACACGCTCTCCCGAAATGTTAGGTATCAGTCACCGAGTGACGAGACGCGTTATCCCAAAAGTAAGGACAAACCAGAACATAAAAATATTTAGATCAAACTTAGCCTTTAAAGCAAGCGGGAGTTCTGCTTCGTATACTGAAAATGGAAGGTTAAATTTTTTAACCTCACACCTGGATTATAAATTTTTACGCAGATTTTATCAGTCCATCCGTCCTCAAACCAAGGTCACGTCGATTCTTTCTGATTTCCAATTCATTTCTCACAAATGAACTTATTATTCGAAATTGTATAAGAATGAGGTTTTGAGACACGTACCACATAAGCTAATACATACAACCATTTATATATTCAATTTCTGGCTGCAGCAATCAGCAGAAGAAAGAACGAAAGACCAAGAAATACAAAGGCCAAAGCCGCCGGCCTGTACCAGCCCGTCCGGTGGTCTTGGATCTGAATTATTCTCTCTGCGCTAGAGCCATATTGATCCTGTGCTACTCAGACTGAGATTGGATGAAAACTTTGTCCGTGTGGTGAAGTTTAAGGAACAACACACTGAACAAGTAACAAGTCTCGTATCGAGTATTTTAATCTTATGAATACGAAAACAAGACGAATATTTCTAAAGAGTGCATAACATTTGCTGTCAATTCGTACCCGGAGAATGGTTGGCAAACACACACCTGTGGTGCTCTTCTTTTTTTCTTCTTCTTCCTGTTGTCCTCCTTTCTCCACCACGTCATACCTAAGGCTTCTTTCTTTCTCCGTTTGTTGTTTATATTTTATTTTTTTATCTCTTCTAATTTTAATCTTTCCTATATCACCATCCAAAGTTATTTTTTCATCCTTCCATTTTTATTCCTTTTTTCTCATTATTTCTTCCTTATATTGTCTTCTACCTCCTCATTCTTCCACCTTTCTTCTTTGCCAGTCTCCATTTTACTATCTTCTCCTTCTTTATGCTCTTTACGTAAGTATTTACTATATTCTCACCGTAGTCTTCTACCTATTCTTGGAACTTTCCCATTTTCATAGAGTTCCCGTGTTTATAACCAGTCAACATTTCTTCGAAATCTTCCCTTTTTCCCTTTGTAGAACCCGTTGCAACTGCTGCGTCTTTCTTCTCCACTCACATCTACAATTTCGTACCCACTGAATCTGTGGTTCTGAAGTTCTCTTTTCTTTCATCTGTTATGTATGTCCACATCACAACTATGGCGTGACTGTTATTCTTTACGCCAGGGAAAGATCCCCGTTACCCACTGCACAGGAAGCTGTGAGCCTCGGGGTATGTGCGGAAAATCTGGCCCCAACCCCCTCCACCTACGTTCGAGCCCAATCGACTCTACCGACTTATCTATCCCTTCTAATAAGACCAGTAACAGCAATAACACCAAAAATGTAATTAGTACATAAAGACTTATGAAGCGGGAAGTACACATCCACTCATACACAACTTCGGTACAAGGTAAGCAGAAAAACTTAAGCCCGGCTTCTCTGTTCTCGGCGAAGGAGACTCCACTTCCCGTTCGATTTTAGGTGGATGGACATCAGAGCAGGTTTGGACACTTTGCAGACAGAAATATAATATTATGATTCCGTTTCAAAAATTTTAAAAAATCTACTTCGCTAGGATGTACACCGACAACCGTATGCATAAATAAGTCCCGTTACGTCCTGGTTCTAAGCCCTACATGAAATGTAAATTGTTTAATTTAAGGTACTCAACGTTCTATTTTGTGAAGGCCGTGATTATTCCTCTACCGTCGGCATGAGATCAGCAGGTATGTGGACAATGTTTGTACTGCAGCGCGGATTACAATGTTCTAAATGTACTTGCAGTTATTTATTTATAAACGTATTTCTTTAATTTTTTTACGTTTTGCTGACCGTGCATCTCAGTATGTTTATCTCAGTATTTAACCAACTTGATGCACAAAATTTGTTCCACAGTAAGTTTTATTTCATGCCTCTACATGTTTCGAGCACATGTGCTCATCATCATGAGGTCAAAATTGCATTACATAGCCTCTGGTATCATCACATCTATAGGTGTGATGATGAATACTGAGATAAGCATTTCTTTAAGTTTCATCCATTATTTATATAACTAGTTCCTGCACTGAATTTTGGCCACAAACACGACACACTGGGAAAGGCAAAAATCAGTTTCCTCGTTCATCTAATTACGTATCTCAGTTCTTATAATAGAAGCCAATAAGACGCACCGTTTATCAACTTTATTTTGGTAAACAATTCTGCATTATTTCGGACAGACTTCCTGTCCATTATCAGGAGTCTTAATACTGTATTCACAATAACTGGTATATGACGTACTAATTCCATCCCGACCTCGCTAGCACACAGTGACATAACTAATATGACCAATGACAAGTATTTAGACTCCTGATGATGGACAGTAAATCTGTCCGAAACATGTAGAGCTGTTTACCAAAATACAGTTGAGAAATAGTGCATCTTGTTGTCTTCTATTATAAGAATATATCAAGATGCACAGTCCCCGAATGTCAAATACGTATGTCAGACTGAGCTGAAACATACGAGACTTGCAATCTGGAAGCATCTATTCCGAATATTAACACACACGACCACGATTTCGTCATTTTGTAATTTTTCTCCGTCCCTCAACACGAATGCCAGATGATACATTGAAACAGATCTACATCGATAATATGAATTCCTCACCAATACTTTATCAAATTTGTCGAAAGGGATCATCCTGTCACATTAGTCTGCGCTAAATAACTGCTGCTCTTGATACAGCGCCCTCAAATAACCCGTGGTCCGTCCGTCATCTGCAGACATAAATTTTCTTGTACTTCCGTGTGTCAGTAAGATACAAACTGCAAAATTATACAATGTGAACTTTGCAGGCAGAAGGAATTCAATGCCAAAGCCCACGTTGTTAAAGTTACTGAAAACAACAGGAAATGTGGCTAAAGTGATCACAAAAACTTGTTCAACCTTTTTGATACTTAGGCGTATCAAATTTGTCAGAATTTAAAAGCACATATTGAATTGATGCTAAGAATTCAATATCCATTATTATTATTCATGAAATGTAAATTAAAGCAATTAAATTACTCAACGTATGTGTCGAGGTTTTATTGTGATGGATTGCTGCACCACAATAATAAACAGACTCACTTGTATGCACTCGACATAGTATAGGTCACCTTTTCTCTCTTATGTGAGAGAATGCTTAGGGAGAATGGGTAGTTTTGAAAGGCTAATACTGGGTTTTTCATAAACGTATGCGTGGGGTTATTTCTGTTTAAGGTTATCCAGTAACAGGAAGCATTGAACACACGACCTGGGTATAAAATTATCATACATTCTGCACTATGCATCTCCTCGAAGTAAGTTTCTCTTCCATAAATATTCAGCGAAATGGACTCTAATCACAATCAGAAGAGAACGCTAGTCTTGAGTACAGTCGGTGTCAGCATCATCCTATGTGAATGAAAACTGAAGGGGTTCGACAGCAATTCGCAAGAGTATAATTTCATGTAAACCCTTTAAACGGTTCTCCATTTACGCCATCCCGTTCTGCGGTTATCCATTTACGTCATATCTACAGACAGATGGCCAGAACAATATTAAGAGGCGATCTGCAGGAATTCGATGGCTCCGTAAAGCAAATATTTTCCAGCGGTGGCTTCTTCAGAGCTTCAAGTTGGTTTAATTTATTCGTTTTTAGTTTATTACAATGCTGTAACGGTTTTACAGACCGACAGTTACAGCGAGCAAGTTCTGTTACTGGATCTAGTCCCACTAATCCTCTGTGGCTAAGGAACTAATTAGCCTTCATGTATTATAGTCGGCTGGTCACTGCTACTCGCTCTTCGCTTTGTTGCCTCTCCGTTCCTGTCGGTGTGCACGTCATATTCTAGCAAAAATTCTGAACCAGCAGAATGCCTTACAGGTAAATACAATCTTGTTGCCAAACACACACACACACCCACAAACACAAACACATAAAACAAAGGATATTCGGTATAGCGACTCGCTGTGGGCCGAACGGTCCTAGGATCGAATCTCGGTGGGGGGCGAGATTTGCCGTACCCGTCCAGACGGGCCCTGGGGACCACCCAGCCTCATATACAATGGATACCGGCTCCTTCCTGGGTGTAAAGCAGCCGGGGCGTGGCGTTGAACACCCACCCATCCAGCGCCGAGCTTAAAGGAAGAGTACGGCTATACCTCTTCTCCACCTCTGGGCCTTCGTGGCCTGTTATAGGGTGAATTTTACCTTCACTTTTACCTTTATCGAAACACCCTTAAAATCAGGTGATAATTCACCTCTTGTACAATATTCTATTTCTTCTCATGAGAAACTACTCACTTAACTCTAATATTTTAACAGCTCTGTTATTTTCAATTTATATGTCGTAACTGAAATAATTCAAGCCGATAATCAAGTCTCATCACCGCAATTAAAAAACAACTGGAAACTGGAGCACATCCGATAAACATCACCAAAAACAAATGTACGATGACATAAAAATATTTTGTAGCAAAACTGTGTAGTAACGTATGAAAGTAGCTCCCATATATATATAAGGTAATTATAAAACTAAATTTACGAGCAAAAATCCAGTAAGTTATTAAAAATTGTAACTTTGAACAATAAAAAAATTCTGACATGTTACATTGCATGAGGTGTTACAGCTATACCCACTAATATGTTCCAGTACGGATTCGACACTAGAATGACAAATCATTTAAAATAAATAATGTTCCAATTTTTTTACTAATATTGATGAGATATAGAAACATATTTCAAATTTTATGTTTATTGGACCGTGCATCATTGTGATAGTTGAAGAATAAAAGACCAATTTGATGTCACTTGCTATTTTATATCACTTCTTATGTGCTCAACATGTTTCGGACATTAATATATCCGTCATCAGGAGCTTGCGACTGTGCTGTTGAATTACCACATTGGTCGTATTGTTCTTGGTTCGATGTGTATTGGAGATTTGGTGTAGTTGGGTTGGAGTGGCTTCAGCCTGCAACACCGATACCACTCCAACCCAACTACACCTAATCTCCAATACACATCGAACCAAGAACAATACGACCAATGTGGTAATTCAACAGCACAGTCGCAAGCTCCTGATGACGGATATATTAATGTCCGAAACATGTTGAGCACATAAGAAGTGAAATAAAATAGCAAGTGACATCAAATTGGTCTTTTATTCTTCAACATATTTTAAACTTTACAATTTTCATATCACTAAATCTAAACACACGATTTTAACAATCTGGAATTCCAAGTTATCATGGCAGTGCATATGTGTGCGCAGTTTTAAAATGCGACAATTTAACTCGCACGAACATAAACGCAAAAGGTCGAAATATCTAGCAAGAATGTTTTATGTAATACATATTCCGTGCAATGGACTGATCACACAGCATTTAACCCAGCAAATTAAAAAATTAATAACAGTTAATCACTTGTCACTTATATCCCTCCTACACATTTGGACCTCCAAAAGAGAATAATCAGAATTATATACAAAAGTATGAAAGTAAAACAAGTTCTGTCAAAGGAATGTGCGTATTGTTAAACACAATACTGCCAATTAAAATAGCTAAAATGTTTAAAATAGAAATAAGTTACGAGACGTTATCGAACTCCGAATTTTATCTTCCATTGCCGACAAAATTTCTGTCACTTTGTCTTCTCCATTCCAAGCGAACATCACTTGTTGCCTTGTTGTTGTTTATGCCATGGTGGATAACCGAGTACTGAGTTACAGCAAGAGTTATATTTTAATATATCCACAACTGTGCCTATTGAAATGGTGGTTGGATTTATTGTACGAACTTGTGACTAACGAACAAAAGGATGTCACTTCTGTAGGTGCAAAAAATTAGGTAATGTAATTGACCTTATAAACACAAATATTTACCTGGGGATAGCGCGATAACCAGCTACAACAGAATAAAGCATGAGGACAAACAGAATAACACAATATAAACTGGGATACCGACTGCGGTCAGGAAGTCCTGGATGGACGAAGAGATTAGCTACATCCCGTGATCCGAATAATAGCGTCAGTTTATAGGACCATTTAATGAACGAGGTGCAGACGACACGCAAAGATGCGGTCGTAGCGTAAGTTTACGAACTAAATGGGGCTAAGTAAAACCACGAGGGGCTTAATCACGATAGCCACACTCCAGGCCAATTGAGTTCGAGACCTCAGTAACACCGCAGAGTTCTGACCACCAGGCCGCAACGCATCAAACATAGTCCTGCACATCGTTTCATACAGGCCTTCCTGTAAAATGCATTTGTGCAAGCGCAATTACGACCATTCTGAACGGTGAAATAAAGATTACAATAGATCTTTTTTTTTGCCCTTCAAAACATGTTACACGTTTCGGCTTTTTTAGAATGCAATCAGCAGAGGAGTCTTAAAATATAAGAACAATTAAGCACTTTATTTATAAAATACTATTTTTTAAACTTTTGGCGCCGGAATTTTTTTTTTAATTTTAGCACATCCTGTATATAAAATGTGAATAATACAGGAACCAAATACATTAGAATTATGAAACAAACTGCATTTTGAAGAAAAAAACGGAGAGTATATACCACGTTTAAAATATTCGGTACATATATTTGTTGAATAAATATATGAAATGCAACTTTAGAGGTTAGCGGTGCGGTACGACAAGTATAGTTGACATTAGGCGTCAAAAGTATAAAGAGGACTTAAATCTACATGTTACAGTACTGAGAGAGTACTGCATCTTATGTATTGGTCGAAAATGAGTTAAAAGTTAATATATTCACTTCTATACCGAAATAATATATTACAGCCATGTGATATTCTGATGTAGCACTTATGTTAGAAGTCGCTCAGGTCTAATCTCCTCTTTGAGTATCTGCGTTGGGATTACATCAGTAAATCCGCTTTGAACAATTTTCATCTATATTTTTCTTAAGAGGCACGCAGTTATTTCCAAGTAACATCACCATACTCACAAGCAGACACAATTATGCACTTGCTAGTCTAAAAACCCTGGATATTCCACTCTGCACGAACAATTGATATGACATAACGCATTCCTGTAAATTGAAGCTGCTGTCGAGAGTGGAAAGACTCCTATCACTGCCACAATTACATACCGATGAATTTAATCCCGATATTTAGGGTGTATGAGTTTCTGTTAACACCGTGTTACAAATCCAAGGTCGTTGTTTTAATTAACCGCTTAAAACATAGCAATTATTGTCCGTGCGACCTGCTTGACAGCAAAGGGATTTTGCTGTTTATTGTAATTCTCAGAATACAATGAGACTATTTTATTAAACTCCGTCAAAAATCAATCTTCGTAATGCGGACTTCATTATTCAGCAACGACTTTTAGGAATGCCAAATCTCGAGTTTAGTCTGACTTACGAAACTGATTTCTTAGGGCACCAAAATTCAAACAGCGAACATGCAACCAATTCTTTCATTTCTCTGTGTAGAAAAATTTAATTTTTGTGTCAAAGCACCACTCTAGGAAGGTGTATAGAGAGCGTGGAGGTCAAGCGTAATGTGTTATGAACCTCGGATGGTAGCCACAGTTCCACGTGGATATTAAGTCCTATCAAAACAAAAATATCAAGTGTGAGAACTTCGTTCTTATGGGCTATTACGCAGAGAGTAGTGGTAATTCCTTACAGAGAGTTCGAGACAACCTATCGGTCTCCCTTGAAGTTGGGACCGATAGGTTGTTTCGAGACGTCGGTAAGGAATTACCATCTCTCTCTGCGTAATAGCCCAGAAGATTGCAGTTCTCGTCTACTTCGCGGCGGAAGCCTGAAATCACGCATGTCAACTGCATTAAAATTTCACTTATTCCAAGGATGATGAAAATGCGTACTTTTAGGTTGTGTTCGAAAATTTCAAATTCTTTAACTATATAGCTGCAGAAGTTATGCAGATATATAATATATAATCTAACAAATACAGGCAGTTAAAGTTGTAATTAATGTTAAAATTTGTACCGTGCTTAAAGCAGTACTGACTCTATCGTAATACGATATGGAAAATTAAAATTCCCGTATTTTATGAGAATTGAAAGTTTACCACCTTACAGAAATTCACTTTACCGAATTAGCATCAACTTCTTCGACTAAAAATTTGGTTTATACCGATAGTGAAATATAAGTGATAATTATGGCGCGCCGTCAGTCCGGATCACATCCAGTAAGTTGTCGTTTGTAAACCAGAATTGGTGATCCTCCATCACCAGAGTCGAGCGAAGCACTAGCAATTCCACGCCACAGAAATTCAGCAAGTTACCGAAGATAAACCTTGTTCAGAGCAGCTTTAACGCTTGTAGTATTTATCCAATATTTTAGGATAATGAAAACAGCAAGTAACGGACACGTCAGAAATATGTGCAGAAATGTCGTCGAGAGATGTGATGAGACGAGAACTCTGCTAAGAAATAGATGTACAATGGAAAGTAATATTAAAACAAGTCCAAAAGCCGTGTGTGTGTGTGTGTGTGTGTGTGTGTGTGTGTGTGTTTGTGTGTGTGTGTGTGTGTGTGTGTGGAACATTGTTTACTAAGTTTATCTGATGTGGGACAGATAGCAATGTTTGTCTCTTGCGGACACATATATACGTATTCGGGTCTCGCAAATGTTCGGAAATTTCTTGAGCGATCAATTTTTTCTCACGAATAACTGCAATTCATCGAGCTATGTATAAGAAAATATTTCCTAATGTCTCAGAACAAAAGAACGTAGGATGACGAGAATTTAGCTCCTCAGACTGGTGTTGATTAAGACTGACGGCTAACGAAATATGAGGTTCTGTCGATACTGACCAAGAGAAGTCTTTTTGGACTGCAGTGACCCTGATGACGAAGAGAGCAAGCTTCTGTAAAACATCGATATCCAGTCAACATGTTGTCATATTCCAGAGGTCTTCAATCTTTGAAAGTAGCCCCAGAACTCCTACTTAGATTTCACCAGTAAACTGTAACCAAACCTCTGATGTTCCGACTTAAATATTCAGTCAGGTCTCGCTAGTATATAGACCTCTTAGCCAAGACTGATGTGAGTTCTAGTTGCAAGAACGTAATGTTAGCGGTTAAAACACAAGGGGTGAGAAAGTCTCTTTTAACAAGTTTACAGACGCAGAAAGGCGACATCTAAGTCGCGTCGAAGCAAAACCTTTAAAGTAAAACTTCAAAGCGAAGTTCGTCTCGACGAAAGTGTCATGCCAAACATTCTTCCTGAAAGCCCATTTTCTAAGTTAAGAAGCAATGCATTCGTCCTTGTCCCTTTTACTGCTGTCCCAATACTTATCTGAATTTTAATCAAACAAACACAAAAACAGTCCATGATGAATCAATGGGTATATGAATAAATAAAAGGGTGATTCACATAATATCCACTCATCCATCTGTCCAACCACCCTTCTATCATCATCTATCCACCCATTAGTCAAACCATCTAATCTCATGTAATTACTCCATCTGCCTACACAAGCATACATCCATTTACCAATACTTTCACTAAACCAATGACATATTCATCCCAACATCTATTTGTTCATTCATCCTTAAAGCCATCCACCCAACGTTCCATTTATCCATCCATCCTACTCAATCAAAAATTAATTACTACAATTTTACTTTCACCCATAAATCCTCGCAACCAAAAATCCACTTGTCAAAATAAGCATCCATCTATTAACCCAAAAATCCACATATCCATCTGCCCATTACCCATCCATATATTCACCTATCATTCCATACATCCAACTAATCATCTACCCATCTAGCCTAGTGTCAGTCCGACCATTCGCTAGTCAATCCATTCATCCGACCATGCTCTACTGCTTCTATCTGCCGGTGTGACCACTTGTCTCTCTGAAGCAGCAACTAAACATGAACGGTAAGTAACTCCATCTGAATATAATCTGGCCGTAGGGTCCAGCAGAATACCGTCGTATAAATAAAGGAAGTACGGCGATCTTTTCTAGAGACTTTAATGAGAATTGATGCTAGTATCCACCAAATAGAACCAGCCAGCAAGAAAAGCTAATCAGCAGAGTGTTTTTCAGGTAGGATGGGGTGTGGTGGGGCGGGATGTGGTAGGGTAGAGTGTCGGGGCAAATTCAACTAACTCATCATCATCAAAACTTGAATAATTTGTACCTGCCGCAGAATTTATTTATTCTGGTCTCCATGTCAAGTCTAACGTCAGCCAAATAATTAAGGTAAGTTGTGCACATCGACGACAATGACAGAGTGCTTCACTCTCAAATTTTTGTAGGGCGTAATGAAACTACGCAAAATTTTGAGTAGGAAAATGAAGTGTAACCGTTATGTGATTGAGTTTAGCCATGTAACGAAAAACATTAACCTGAAGTACATTGAAAGATTCAGTTCGTACCGCACAGTAAACAGCCTCGTGTATAAAAAACCAAGGCAAATTATGTTTGTTCTTTTCCCGAGATGCATCAGCAAATGCACTATGTGAGTGTAGTTTTTTTAATGTGATGAGAGAACAGGATGTCAAAGAAAATATTTGGACCTAAGCGGTACACCGTGACAGGACAGTGGTAACAAATACGTCATACTTTTCACTATTCACGAAATATCATTGGTATATTTGCAGGATATGAATTTCAAAAAGTGTCCAGGTAGTTTACTTGCCTTCATTAGTTCTACCCTGATTTAATTGTCTTCGGTACAGGAAAACGTTAAAGATAAGCGACATGTTCTTTAAACAGTTGATGGTTTATTTTAATAAATATCTACTCACTCACTCACTCAATCGTTTTAATTTAATTCGATCATTTCAAACAAGTTCACTCTACACTTCCTGTCCGCTTGCCTACTCAATGGCGCCAATAGTAATTTTACTCAGTATTAACTATTATTTTACAATTATTTTCAACTAAGTATTCATCAACAATCTCTTCCACTTTTAATGCAAATTTACGTGTCACAAGTTTGGACTAATGTTTACAACGAACATGGATTGTGATGTTTCTCCGCCGTTCTTTCGATTCATTTGGAAGCACGCGACTCGGTAATAGCAAGGATTTCTACGTGCTCCGCCATTACCTGTTTAGATGCGAATGACCCCAGACTTCAGTGAGCCAGACACTCTGTGATTTGTATACGAAATTCACTAAAATCGACTGTTGACCAGGAACTTCGAGTAGAAGGAAGTTTTAACAAAATCCGTTTGGATGACAGAGACGGAACTCTCTGACTGGTCGCCATATCGCACCGTGGTGTAGAGGATTCGTGATAGCTAATCATTTAATTTTTCTTATTAATGGAACAAATGATTAGAGCAGGTGAAAAATCGAATCTGCCCCTTTAAATAGACAGGTGTTCCAAATTGACACGCTCAATTTTGAAATCCCGTCAAATGAATCCGGTTAATCGTTACAACTGCACACAATTTGGTAACGAAACTTAGGAAACACGACAAAAAAACGTAAATATCCATTCGGCTGACCATTCTTGCCAACTGAGAAATGCTTCCCCGGCCGCCTCACAACCTGCATGTGAATTTGAAACACAGCAGTAACACAAATATCAGTAAAACACAGCGTATATTTTATCCCTTATCTCAACACCACCCTGTCACGCGATGTCGCGACAGATGCAGGCTTTCCCTGCGATAATGCTGCCGTGCTGTCGTGAGGGATGAAAGGAAGAGTCTGAATCGTATGAGAATTCGTACGTAAGTTGCATGCCTGGGTACATACCAAACGTGAGAGGAAAAGTGCGGTCACATAAGACAACTATATTTGAAACTTTAATAAGATTATAGTTAAATTGATGACAGAACGGATAAACCAAACACACATGTATCTTTATCTCAGTATTTAATCAACTTGATGCACAAAATTTGTATCACAATAAGTATTATTACATGCCTCTACATGTTTCGAGCACATGTGCTCATCATCAGGAGGTTAAAATTGCATTACACAGCCTCTGGTATCATCAAATTGAAACAAGTGAATGGTCTAAAATTACTAAAATACAATTCTCTCAATATGAGCAAATAGTATTTTAGTAATTTAGACCACTCACTTGTTTCAGTGTGATGATACCAGAGGCTGTGTAATGCAATTTTGACCTCCTGATGATGAGCACATGTGCTCGAAACATGTAGAGGCATGAAATAAA
>Ga0131853_10004841_pt1 | contig 24192 bp, 14 predicted proteins | sample TergutLab28metaG_FD_92764 | JGI IMG/M metagenome (GOLD analysis project Ga0131853, IMG submission 92764) | Labiotermes labralis P1 segment gut microbial communities from Petit-Saut dam, French Guiana - Lab288 P1 (version 2) (version 2) | ecosystem: Host-associated > Arthropoda: Insects >...
GGCACTGTGTGTGTACTGCACGGTCTAGAGTGGCACTGTGTGTGTACTGCACGGTCTAGAGTGGCACTGTGTGTGTACTGCACGGTCTAGAGTGGCACTGTGTGTGTACTGCACGGTTTAGAGTGGCACTGTGTGTGTACTGCACGGTCTAGAGTGGCACTCTGATTGCCTCTCTAGACTGTGCAGTACACACACTCAACTTTGTGATTGACACAGTATAGCTTCTTTTGGTGTCAGGTTAGCAAAATGCAGGAGGTTGCTATGTATTGCTGCAGTAGTAATGAATAGGGAGACAAGTCGTGCATGCAGAACTTTGGTAGACAAACACCTTGGGAAACTGACTGACACTTGGAACACAGAAAATAGGTGCGAAGGTAGAATGCGGCAGTGCTGAATGTGACAAACGGAGGGTCGGAGCCGGATAGAACTGGCTGATAATCGTAACCAATGTTGAACTTTTATTTCCTGTTAGAATCGTTGAACTTTCGGGTTCTACTCTAACGTAGGTCGATGAGCTGACGTGACCCTGCATAAAAGTAAAGGCACACATTGATTGATTAAACGGGCTATGAAAAAGACGAGACAAGAACTCTTTTAACGTTCATGTTTCCGTGGATCGTTAGTATAATTATGATTGATAACCAACAAGATGCAACTATTTTTATTTATTTCTAATTAGCTCTACATGTTTCGGGCGATGTTTTCGCCCATCATCAGGAGCATATCACTGTAACTACAGCTTCTGGTAATGTCCATGGATGTTGCTGCTAGCTGGAGTTGCGTATTGGGTGGAACTGACTTAAGTCAGTTCCACCCAATAAGCAACACCAGCCAGCAGCAACATCGGTGGACAGCTGTAGTTACAGCGATATGCTCCTGATGATGGGCGAAAACATCGCCCGAAACATGTACAGGTAATTAGAAATAAGTAAATCAAAATAGTTGCATCTTGTTGGTTATCAATCATAATTAAACGAATTCTTTTTGTTCCATTCGCAACTCTAGAAATGCGAGCGAAGCAGACGTTTCTTTGTGAAGCTGTCTTAATTCGTTGACTGAATTGCACAACACATCAGATTTGTATATACTAAAAACATCCTCTTTCGAAATATGGTTAATGGGAGTCATCTGGATACACTCCGAGACAAAAGAAAATAATCAGACAGCCCATTCAGTGAAGCGACTGATCGTGCAGTCCTAGCGAGACAATTAATATTGCGTCGCTTAGGGACGCTAAGCAGTGGTGAGGCACACAACAGGAACCTGTATGTGTCTGCGCAGTTCAGGATAAGTGATGCATGTATAAGCTGTTCTGTTATCTTTGCTGCCGGATTTTGGATAATGGTGGGATTAGGGAACGCATATATCATCAGGATATCATCATTATTATCATCTATACCGGTTAAATTTATAATTCCTTCGATTTTTTTTGTTCAAAATTTCTTAATTCAAGTAGAAATGTATTAAACGGAGTCGTTAAAATGGGCTCGCCGGGAGGATTACGTGAAATTTTGTATTGTTGAGTTGTAATGTGCCGGTCCCGGTGGTCGCGGGGTGTGAGGCGTCGGTCTGCGACGGCTCGCTTGCTGGGATTGCAGGTTGGAATCCCGTCGGGGGCATGGATGTGTGAGTGTTGTGTGTTGTCAGGTACAGGTCTTGTGACGGGCCGATCACTCGTGCAGAGGGGTCCAACCCAGGCGTGTGGGTGTGGCATTGAGTGTGATCAGGATAATATTAAGTTGCGGTGAGTAACAAACGACTTTCGTTTTTTAAGTTAGCTGTAACTTCTATTGGCCAAACGGGCCGCTCATGACAGGTAAAATGTAAGACTTTATGGACGAAAGAGAAAACGCTGTCCCACTATGGTGCAGGGATAGGCATTTAAAATGAAAGTAATTGCGGCTGCAGTGGGATTTAAGGGCCGGACGATAAAGGCTAGGAAAAGGGCAGTACGTTACTCCAAAATGCCGACAACCACCTACCAGTCTACACGGTGCGATAAAGCAGGATACCATAGTACAGTTTAAATTTGGACAAATTCAACGTATGTCACACTGCATAATGTACAACAGTTATTATTTCTCCAGACGAGATTTGAGCTTCTTAAGACGCTGCGTGTTATGAATATGATCTTCTGGCACGTGACCCCCTGAGGTTCGGCACCTTACTACCATACTGGACGGTGCCATGTTCCAGAAGACAAGTAGTTATTTTTTTTAAACTGACATATAAGGTGACGCAAAAGTCACTTTAAACTAGAGACAACACATTAAATGGAAATTACTGGCGCAAAATTTATATTTCTTGACAACTGTAAAATTTCAAAGTCTTTGTTTTGCGCTGACAGATTGTTTAATTCTCTCCGGAGTTCTTGCACACACTGCCTCAAAAGGCTGCATATTATCTTATATAGGTACGTCTTGTTAAACAAGTGCCAAGTGCCTTCTGCGCCATCCTGTATATAATTAGTCTGATCGTCTCGTTTCGAGCTAAGGTCCCAATAGTGCGTAACCCGGCTCTCTTTCCATCATCAGTTAAAAAAAAAAGGAATGAAACTGTTAAGTTCTGTCCGTTAGATTGAGCCAATCTTTGTTTTTCTTCTGTCATCTTCGTCCATGATAACCCGGTGTACGGTTTGAGCGACAGTGCGTGGGATGTCGAAATGGCCGGCAGTCCGGAAGTTATTATGGTTGAGGAGCAAATCGCAATGTCTGTCGCAAAGATATTTATAGACTCGCGCTCCTCATTTATTCCTACGACTGATCGAGAACCTAGTGGGCTCAGTTGGTCTCAAGCAGGGCTCGATTAATGAGGTAGGTGGCAGGCTGGGGCATGACACTGCAGTGAGTCGACGTCAAATCATACCAAGTCATTATTCTAACGTTGTTGTCACGTCCCTGAGAATCTCAACTTAGTTCGAAACAATCCGGGACGTAGCATTTTTACTATATTAATTAATATGGAAGGCACTTTAATTAAGTGGGGACCGCGGTAGCACAGTGGTTAAGGTGCTGTGCTACAAATCGGAAGGTAGCTGGTTCGATTCCAGATGGTGTCATTGGAATTTTTCATTGACATAATCCTTCGGATCGCACTATGGCCCTGGGGTCGACTCAGCCTCTAACAGAAATAAGTACCAGGAGTATTTCCTGGGGGTAAAAAGCGGCCGGTGCGTAAGGCTGACAACCTTACTACCATCCTGGGCCACTGTCACGCAATCTGGGAACCTTAACTTCCTGGAACCCTTTGGGCCCCTCGGGCCTGTAATGGGACTGATTTACCTTTACTTTAATTAATTAATTAAAGTATCCGCCAGTCTGGGCGAAGCAGACGTAGTCCGCCGCCAACGAAAAAAGCTTTAATCCGATACGGGGCAAAGTTCATCGAATGTTTGGTAACTGAAATGTGTCTCCGCTAAAGGGAAACAATATTCTTCAGAGATACTTTGGAGAATGTGTGCCTGTAAATTACGAATTAAATGCAAGCAACATTCCGATTCTTACACCACAGAGAACGGATATGGTCTCCCATTACAAAGAATAAGTTAACATTATTCAGAGAAATGATCGGCGTTTATTAGGACAGCTACACGAAACATACAAACACGCTCTGTGACAAAATGCAGGGTTATTAACGTTTAAACCTGCCGGTGCCTATAGTTACCGCTTGGTTTTAAGAGGTTAGAAGTATCGCCGGGCCGGGATACCTCAGTCAGTAGCGCCGCTCGCTACGGGGTGGGCGGTCCAGGGATCCCTGTGAGGGGTAAAATTTTCCGCACACGTTCAGACCAGCCCTGGGGCCCGACAAGCCTCCTGTACTTGAGGTACCGGGTCTCAATCCCGGGGGTAAAGCGGCTAGGGCGGGGTTTTGACCAGCCACGCCATCTAACGGCGAGGTTAACGAAAGAGTAGACTCGAGAATTGCGATCTTCTGGGGTGTTACGCAGCGAGTAGTGGGAATTTCATACCGACGTTTCGGGACCTGTACCGAAACGCGGGCAAGAAATTACCACTACTCGCTGCGTAACAACCCAGAAGAACGCAGTTCTTACTTTCTTCGCGGCGGAAGCCACAAAACTCGCAAAGCATAGACTCATACCTCTACTCCCCCTAGGTGCCTACATGGGGTGTTACAGGTTGAAATATTTTACCTTTTACCGGTAGAAGTATTCACCACTGAACCCAAACGAGAAAAATGAGATTTTGAAGATCACAACGCACAGTTCCTTCGTCCATAGCTATTTTTTACCATATCTTTATTTTTTATTGATTAGCTCTTTGTTCATTTCAGCCCCGCGGGGAAAGAGTCCGGTACTTATTGATTAAGAGGCTGGGCGAGTCTCAAAGTCAGACCTACGTGGAGGAAAGAAATCTCCTGACCCTGCTGGAAGCAAGACTACCACTTCCCAGTTTCCAGCCCAAAAGAATTCTCGTTAAATTCACACGGCTATCCGGGCCCCCTAAACTAATCTGTGTACAGGAACACCGCTTGGTTAATTAATGTTAATTAATTTAATTAACTTCATGCTTTCTTCTGGGTAATTATGAATTTTATATGCCGACGTTTCGGTCGAGCCAAACCTTTTCCCGTATAAATACTCCAAAATTCTCAACCCTACTCATTCCTCATGCCTACCTGCCTATGAAGATGGAACAGACCGAGTGTTCCGAAACGCCGGCATTTAAAATTCAGACGACGGGGAATTACCCAGAAGAAAGCATACAACATTCAGAACATGGCGAAAGTTTGAAATCAAGAGATGTACTTTAGTTGGCACGTTGCAGATATTATAATAACGCGTCTTTAATTTGTTTAAGATTGATAATTATATTACTTAATCCTTCAAGGTCATCAGGTTTTGTGTCTGAAGCATTCTACTTCCACAGCAACACCTTGTATAATACACATCAGCTGTAACGGAATCTCGGTTCCTAAGCCAACAGAATGTTGACAAACAAATCACAGGCGCTATATTTAAAATAATTTTATTTTAAGAACGTGCTAGCAGATTTCTTGCTGTGGAAATGCAGCATTGGCCACGCATTCTTCTTCATGAATTACTTTTAAACGTTTCTTGCTGACGTTTTCGTGACATCTGCTGCTGGCAGATGCAGTTAACCAATAACTGGCAACCGATATCGTTTTACTGTACACGATAAACACTTTTAAAACTCCATCCTGGTTTCTACAGGTTACCATCTTTTTTTTGTTCAGTTTTAAAAAGACATAGTTGCGCGTAGCTGCAGACTTCAAAATAACACGGGCAGTTTCTATACGAAGTAATACACAGTAGGCCTACTACCCTATGGCATCAATTTACAATTTACATAAAATGTGGTAATATTAATGTTCTATTACAACCTATTTTTCTAAATAATTTATTACTAAATACAAATTCTGTGTAAAATAAACCTCTAGAACACACAGGAGAAGTTTCGCATCGCCGCCATGTTTGTCCAGTTTCAACTGTAAACAATATACATATATATAAAACCCTATATGCACGTAATAATTGTAAATGAACAAATATCTTCTATATTTTATAATTTCTAAAAGTTATATATTTTTATATTGCTAAATTTATATTTAACTTTCAGTCCACTATACATTCTACACCGCAGAACGTCCAGCAGCTCTTGTACATACAACAGACCAATATATCAAACAATAGTCATTTTACACAATTCACTGTACTCCCTGACGATGGGCCAGTAAGGTCCGAAGTACGTAAAGTTAGCGGCTTTTATAATATTATAGCAAACCTAATACAATTGTGTGCATTTGTTGGCTTAAATTACAGTAACTACATTCTAATGCACGGAATGGAAAATGTGAAATTATTTATTTCCCATTTATTTGGCTCAACAATTTAAAATCTGTTGAGAGCAGAAAATAATTTTTTTTTTTTTAAATATTCATTCTGCCGCCTCTCTGACTCCGCCCCCTACTGGCATCCCCCTACCTACGCTCCTCCCTCTCTTTAATCTAGCACTAATGCTCTTTAACGTGTTCTGCGGCTCAATCCTATCAATTGGTAACCGCGTCCAACACACATCGATCAGTTAACTGAACTAAACTCAAGCAGCGAGATTGCCTTCTTGAGGAGCTCATGATAATTCAACTAGTCATGAACTTACTTACCTTTTCTTGAACCTAAAATTCATGGATGTATTCACAACAGTCCGCCATTGGTCGATACCCTGAGAAAAGTCACCCCTAGTCCACATTCTGTCACTGCATTTCTTTGGATGCGTTTTAACCTCGATTGGCCAAACGGGTCGCCCATGTAATGTTAAAAGTAAGAATTTATAGGCGAAAAGGAAAACACTGTCCTAGTCAGGTGCAGCGATGGGCATTTAAAATGAAACTAACTCCGGGTGTCAGGAGAAACAGCGATATTTAAAAGCCGGAAGATAAAGGTTAACATTGTAAAACGACCTGCACATTCGTCTTCAAAGTGGCCTCTTCCATTCAGGTTATCCGGCCAATTTTTTTTAATGTTTACCATCCCGAAGTGTTTAACACGTATATAAATATACAATGGTGTATCAGTCAAAAACAACAAAACTTTATTAAGTTTATTATTGTATTAGGGCAACATGCTTCGATTCTTATAAAATCTTCAGGTCCTTCAAAGATACAGAACCTTACTGTCTTAGAAGGGCCTGAAGGTAATTCTATAAGAATCGAAACACGTTGCCCTAATACAATAATAAACATAATAAAGTTTTGTTGTGTTTGGCTGATACACCATTGTATGTTTATATCCGACCAATGCTGAGTATGGACTGCTGATATTACCATTCGCACTGCATGGAGTAACACAAGCCAACGTGAGGTGACAGTGGAACGCGGCTGACGTGGCAAGTGGCACTCTCTCGTCAAACAAATGGTTGTGCGGTGCAGAACATCTGTAGAGTTAGTACGGTCTGGTTCTGGCGGTGGGCCAGCGCAGCGCAAAACCGACCTGAACCTAATTGGCTACTCGCGAGAAGTTGAACAGAAGGGTCGGGGCAGTTGCTGGCACCGTCTACCGTCAGGGGACTCAGATGCACTTGACACAGGCACTTGGCCCACGCCGCAACATGAAGGCTTCTGTGTCTATCTTCAGCGTGGTCCATAACTTTGACTATCAATAAACACGACGTACGCTCACTAACCCAGAAGACAGCAACACTCCATATTTTATCGTCACGTGGTGCAGTCCACGTCTGGAGTGTGTGCAAATTGACAGTCTTCTGGTCAGAGTCGGAAATCCAAACAATATTCCTCGGTTTCCAGCTCGTAGCCTAGTCACTATACTGACTGAGCTACCGCCACTCGCAATAAATATTTATAATTATAATATGATATTTCAGTAGACTTTTGTTTGCTCAACCTTAGCGTCACCATGACTTAAATTAATTGAATTAGTAATAATTTGTAAAAATACGAGAGATACAGTTAGAAGTACAGGTGGCGCGATAGTGCCGAAACATGCCTCAGAAACGAAACGAATCAAGCAATGTACGTATAACGTAATATTGGGGCGCGTTCTTGCAACCAATGTTGAAGTGGAAAAGCAATAAGTATTACATATTCTGAATGTGTGTTAGTAGCCTCAGGTATCCAGCATTCAAAGCGCATGCGCAATATTGTCGTCTGTGGTCTCACCGCCCCTAAACATTTTTCCACGTTATCTGATAAACGGAACGATTTTGGAAAAAAAAAAAATTGTATATTGACTTTCTATACAGTTTCTGTCTGAAACATTTCTCATTCTAAGAAGAAATGAGCTAGATATTATTAAAAAAGTACATAGGACTTCATGTAAAGTACCGTTATTTTTGTCAGATTTTAATTAAACTTGAATTTTCCAAATAGTTCTTCGAAAAAAAATATTCAAATACCAAATTTCATGAAAATCCGTCCAGTGGGAGCGGAGTTGTTCCATGTGGACAGACGGAAGGACGGGCGGACAGACACGATGAAGCTAATAGTCGCTGTTCGCAATTTTGCGGACGCGCCTAAAATGATGATTTGTGTATTAAGTATCGCTGTGTACGGCTGAAACAGCTCAGTACTCTTGAAAACCCGTAATGATGCGTTTATTTATGGTTTCTTGAGAGACGCTAACACAATATAACATGCAACATATTTACCCCAACAAAGTCTGAAGGGAATTTCGATGTTGCAAGCATAGATCCTACTTGCTGTTACAGTAAAAATCTCTCAAAATTCAGACGCAGGGCAAAAACATGAAGAGAATTAGTGCTTAAGAGCCACAGTGGATATTCTCGTTCCACATAAAGGTAGAAGTAAAGGTACAGTTAACCCTAGAACAGGCCACGAAGACCCAGAGAGAGGGGTAGAGGTATAGCTATTCTCTTTCTTTAACCTGGGTGCTAGATGGGGTTGGGTGGTCAATGCCACGTCCCGGCCGCTTTACCCCCGGGAAAGACTCAGCACCCACTGTATAGGAGGCTGGGCGGGCCCCAGGGCCGGTATGGACGGATGCGGAAAATCTCGTTCCCCACCGGGATTCGATTCCCGGATCGTCAAGCCTGTAGCGAGTCGCTAAACCGACTGAGCTATCCCGGCCCACTCTGTTCCACACATTCTGATAACAAATAACCCTTTCCCCCAAAAAGTTCACTTATGTGTTAATTTTTGTTCTCACGGTAAACAGCGACTGTTTAAAACCTCAACACTGACCAACGAGTCCACATATTTAGTAAAGAAGCATCGCGTTTTCTGCGAGGTACAGACTGAATCTCAGTTGTCAAAGATTTTAGGTACATCACAACAGAACTTTGGGGTCATAACAGACAGCTATACACAAAAACCTCGGAATTACGAAATGTCTGTAGTCAAAACCTTCCCAAAAATTTTGCATACAAAAACGATTCGAGACCCACAGTTCGGTAACCTCTGCTCTAAACGCCCTGCCGCTGAACTGAGGGTGTCAAAAGGGATGTTAATTGAAGAGACGCTTTCAAGCGGAAGGGCGGGAAGTAGCTGCCATCTGCTGCCTTGAACGAGTTTTGCAAGGCGCTAAAAGAATGCCTCAGACGAACTGTCCTCAGTTCCACGAGTGTATTCCGCATTAGGTGTTAGCTCCAGCTTTCCAGTACGGATTATAAGAGTCAGTAGTCCATGCGCTAATCTTTAAGTGCTCTCTCCAACAAGCCAGTGACGGGGCTCAGAAATAACGTCCATTTTTGCATATACCTCTTGCAAGGAATTCCACTGTATATCAGTAAGATTTATTGCGTCAGAAATCTGACCTGCAGAAGTAAAGGTAAAGAGTTCACCCTAACACAGGCCATGAAGATCCAGTGGGGAAGTAAGGTACAGCGCTACTCTTTCCATAACCTCGGCGCTAGATAGGGGTGGGTGGTCAACGTCACGCCCCGGCCGCTTTGCCACCGAGAAAGACCTGGTATCCTTTGTATAGGAGGCTGGGCGGGCCCCAGGGCCGGTCTGGACCGGTATGGAAAACCTCGCTCCCATCGGGGGTCGTTTACCGGACCGTCCAGCCCGCGAGTCGCTATACTGACTGAACTAGCCCAGCACACAAAACCTGGCCTGTTCAAAATCAAAGGCTGCAGAATGGCCTGCAAAGAATGAAGAATAAATTATATACAGCTATAATCTATTGGTTTGTGTCTAACTAGAGGGCACTGGTTGTTAGCGTGCCTGCAAGTGCTGCATCACCATTTCTTATGATATCTCGAGGAATTTTTAGAGTACAATAAAAATTGCTTCAATTCGACCCGTCCGTTGTACAACGGACGAACTGAGCAAGTTTGTGTGCTTGGTGCAACATTACAAGGACGGATACAAGCACGCAACAAGCATTCTTTGTTTGAGGGAAATCGTGCGTAAGAAGTAGGAAGTTGCTGCCAGACCGTATTAGAGCCAATTTGGGGCTCTCAGAGCCAGCTGACTGCTTACGGCAAACATTCAAAACGAAATGCCTGGCGTTCCACGAGGATACAAGACAAAAAGAGTTGGCTCCAAAAGCAGTGTCAGAGTTCAGGCTGTTTGTCGCCGGCTTTCCTACAGCGAATATCAGAGAAGGTCCGTGTGGAATGTGGGCCGGGTAGCGTAGTCGGTATAGCGACTGGCTACGGGCTGGACGGTCCGGGGATCGAATCTCGGTAGGAGGGAGAAATTTTCCGCACCTGTCCAGACCGGCCCTGGTGCCCACCCAGATTCCTGTACAATGGGTACCGCGTCTTTCCCGGGTATAAAGAGAGGCCGGGGAGTGACGTTGACCACTCACCCCCTTCTAGTGCCGTGGTCAAGAAAGAACAGAGCTATACCTCTACTCCCCCTACGGGCCGTACGGCCTGTACAGAGCCTCAGTGCCTGAACAAGGGTGCATTTTACCTTTTACCTTTTCCATGTGGAATATGTGACGGACAGTGACACTGGGCTTTCTTGCTGTCCAGTCGGTTTTTCAATCCATATTCCCACACATGCAGTGCCCCTAACGTTGGGCGCACTGTAGATCGTGATTACATGCAAACATAAATTCAGCCAATCGCAATACAATAAAAGGCATACTTCAACCATGAGTCAAACAAGTGGCACTGTACAGCGACCTCAGGTAACAATAACACATATGAGTAACGTGACCGACAGCCGAAAAGTGTCAGTCCTTCATACTGGAAATTAGTCGGGGAAGCAAAATAATCTTAAAAATAAACACGAGCATCTTATGGATGGCTTCTTTGCAATATGAACGCAAGAAATCACAGTAAATTGGGAATAATATTAAAATATTTCTAATATAACTTGAATGGAAAATTGCGAAATTGATTAATGTCGATCAGAATTGGGTCCAGAGGCGGGATATTGTGAACATGGTGATGACACACCCGGTTACATAAAAGTCTGGGAGTTTATTGACCAGTTTAGCAATTATCAGCCGCTTCAAAACAACCTTAACGACTCTCGAGCTATTTTAGTGCAATATCGATTCGCCAAACTCGAGAAATTAACAAACAACCTGTTACAAAATAAAAGACTCATTGTGAATGGCAAACTAGAAAGTAAACGCAACTAGGCACGGCGTAATGTAAAGTTCGATATAAGAACTTCTCTGAAGGAAACAAATCTAGTACAACCCTCCATCTAGATGGGTAGGATACAATCCCATAACCTTATAAACTCTCGGAAACCTCAAACTCATCTACTCTATACATAAAAATTACATTCACACATCAAGAAAACACCCCAAACTCAATTACAAACACAAGTAGAATAATGTTTTTAAGGTACATAGGTAAACGCATTAGCGGGTCCGGTAGCTCAGTCGGTATAGCGACTGAGCTACGGGCTGTACGGTTCGGGATCGAATCCCGGTGGGAACGAGATTTTCCGCCCGTCTAGACTGGCCCTGGGGCCCACCCAGCCTCCTGTAAAATGCGTACCGGGTCTTCCCCGGGGGTAAAGTGCGGCCGGGACGTACTGCTGACCACTCACCCCCTTCTAGTGCCGCGGTCATGGAAGAGTAGAGCTATACCTCTACCCACCCTCTGGGCAACACCAAGCCTGTAAAGGAATCACTTTACCTTTATTTAGGTAAATGTATTAGCTACCCAATCTAGCGAGGATAAGAACTAGCCTTCCCATGCGCGTATTTACGTGTACATGGTTCTCCCTGCTGATGGATCAGATGAGTCGGAACGTGTAGCAAAAAATGCTACGTAATTATACGGTACGCAGACTTCGTTTCAGAGTGCATTTCTCTGGACTTATATATGTAATTGTGTATTGCATGGAAAATGTTAAGAAAATATTAAATAAATGGTAGTAATTTATTGTGACACAAGGAGCGCTGACAGCGTGTGGCTTAAGTGCAGGTCTGTGACGTAAAAATGTATACATTCAGGCGTCATTGTCTTTTAGCGGGTCAATTAGAAGCAGGAATATGGCGTTTGGCCCAGACGTGGTAAAGGCCACAGAAACTTGAGTGTACATCAAAAATTTAAAAAAATGAAAATTAAATGTGGATATGGCGACGATGGCCAGTAACAGACATCTCCATCATAGGTTCAATTTAAAACGATGTCTGCACCGGGAACAACACCGCGGCTGTCGCTGGTGAACATAGGCCATCGACGGGGGGATTAACGAACCTAATTTTACGATGGTACTCACGCGTCTTACAATCAATATAGAGCGCAGCTCTGGCCCAAAGACCCAACAGCCTATCCACCATTAGCGTTCATTACTTTAATTGCAGCTACGTTTCAAGTTCTGTAACAATTCATAATAAACAGAACTGTTAAAGCCTGAAATTATACGGCAAACATTTCTAATTCCGCAGGCCAATTGCCATTATTACTGGCATCGTATTTAATTGTAGAAAGAATTCCATAATTACCACAAATTAACTATAAAGGCGAGAATTTATATATAAAGATCCAGTCCGTACCGCGCAGTAAACACACCCCGTCTCGGTTATAAAAACCAGTCAGTTAATGCTGTATAGGGAAATAATCGCTGTTTGTTCTCAGATCCACACAAAACTCATAAATACACTGTGTGGGCAGAACGTAGAATTGCTGAATGTTAAACTGGCGGTATATAAAGATCCAGTCCGTACCGCGCAGTAAACACACTCTCTCTCAGTTATAAAAACCAGTCAGTTAATGCTGTATAGGGAAATGATCGCTGTTTGTTCACAGATCCACACAAAACACATAAACACACTGTGTGGGCAGAACGTGGAATTTGTCACTGTTCAGCCTGGCGGTATATAAAGTAACAGCACAGTAACGCTGCTGTGTAAGTAATGTCTGTACGCAACATCATACAGCAAACGTTCTCCCAAACCTTCTTCATAAGCGTCACTCCGAGCTGGTGAGAGTTGTACCACTTTGGCACTGTGCTCTCTATCGCCAATAGCTAAATGCATTACTGTCTGTGCTCTCACTGATAATACACACTGCTGGTTGAAATGTTACAGCCATTTTGCCTGTGGCGCCCCGATTCTGCTGTCTTGCTTTATATCAGTAGATTGAATGATATTTTTTATTCAGTTATGATTAGCAATATGGGGCCCGCGAGTACTACAGTGCTTGAAATAAGTGTTTAGGAAAAGCTCTTCTTAGTTCTTCTTTTGGCCGTCTTCTTTCTTTTAATTTATTACTACAATCATTTTTTCATTTACAATTAAATTTCAGCGGTAATTAAAGGTAACACCTGCCACAACATTCTTCAATTCTACATCTTGCTCCCACAGTATATTTAAGCCTTCCGTACGATTTTCGCAACAAACACCAATTTTAATATTATACTGTATTAACAAACTCTTCTTTGTACTAGAAACGGAGCATCTTACATGTGAAGTAGCAATGAATTTTTGAATATTCTTAAACTAATTTCACAACTGAGTTTAATGTGGTTTTCCTCAGTTCTTAGCCGTACATGCCGGATTAGAATCTCATGTTAGACCTCGATCAATTACCTGTAAGCCTGACCGTTTCTTAACTAGCCTACCGTCCGTCTGAGGTGACAGTCTTTAAAATAAACCTGAAATGAATCAATTAATTAAATAATTAAACCATAAATTCTACACTCGTTGATGTTTCTCCAATTACTTCTGTTTTAAAAAATATCTTAATTATGTTTTTACGACAGTTGGTAGCCCTTCCATTTGTTGGGGATGGGTCGATGCAAATGTATTTGTCACAAATAGCCACTATGTTTGTGTGGGAGTGCCTTTAACATTTTAACTGTCTAATGACAGAAATTCTTATAACGGTTATTATTTAAAGACTTCATACCTCAATGTAACACACTGCATTTCTATTACAAATATCAGCCGGTTAAAGTTGTTTACAAAAACAATACCTGTTTATCATAAGTTTTAAAGGGAGCATAAACTGTGCGTTAGATGTGGAGTCCTTACACTTCAAAATTTCAAATTCACGGTGGCCCAAAAGCAACCACCGTGCTGTAAGGGTTTAAGCAGCCTCTAACTCTAGTTAACCAGCTAGTCTCCACACTCCGTCATCAGCGCCCCCGCTGTGCCGTGGGCCGCATCTGGACGGCAGAACGTTAATTAAAGATATTTGGAAGCAACGCGCTAAGGAAAGTATCTGGGCGTCAAAAACGTGCAGTACGCGTGGAATGGCAAGAAGTTACATAACAGCGTGTTCTTCAGGGTTGTGACGCAGCAATATTTGATACATACGAGGGAGAGTTAAATGAAAACCTTAAAAGTGCGATAAAAATTCGAAACACAGCTCGATTGTCTTGTAAGTTTCAACAATGATACTCATGGTTTGAAGAGTGGCCGGCAGGTGGCAGTACGATACTACATAGAAAAATGAAGTAATTGGGTACCTTTTGTGTTCAGTAAATTACGAGATAAAACATGTTTAATGTTTTCACTAGACTCACTCTCGTATGTGCGTATGTTGCGGAGGACAGCAATATTACAATGTTCAGGGTGGAAGGGACTAGCCGATGAAGCGAGTCTCTGTACGGTGGGCACCAACTGCAAGGCGCCATAAAAAAAATGATCCTGTAAGTCTTCGCTGCTGCGGAAACCGGGTGTCGCATAAAAAGTGCTATAAAATAATCTTGTGATATGATATATTTGTTAACTGCAATTGGGTAGCCACCCAGTGGCAGTAGTGCAGTACACATTTACACAAAAACAATATACAGAACGACACAAAAATTTGGGAAGAGTGCGGGCGGTGCCCCATCTTTGCGGGTTTTACCCTGGCATTTGTTTCACAACTGAGGAAAAAGCACGGAAAAACCTCAGGCAGGGTAGCCGAGGAGTGCCAGCTGGCACGATGAAGCTACACAAACATACAATAAGAATACACAGACATAACAATAAAAATGAATAAATTACAGTATTAAACAGGAATAAAACCACGCAACGAATTCAGAATTTCAACACATGCCATTAGCCGATATTTCGAAATAAAATGTTTCACTCACATACAGTACATACTTGAAAAGGAAAAGATGTCTGTGTTCACGCCAGCAAGGCATATGGGGAAGTGGCGGTATAGCTCCACGTCTTCTTAGCTTCAGCAACAGATGAAGTGAAAGATCACCTGCAGGTTCAGGCCGTTGTACTCCCAGGGATAAAGTATACGCTGTCCATTGGACAGCCCCAGAGTCGGTCCAGACGTTTCGGGGAAGACACCTCTTGCTTTTTACCGCATTCGAACCCCGATTCCACGGTTGTCAAGCCCGTAACCTAACAACTATACCGACTACCCTAATTTGGCTCTAACTTTAATAGATAAAGGTAAAGGTAAATTTTATCCTATAACAGGCCAAGAAGGCCCAGATGTGGAGTAGAGGCATAGCTCTACTCTTTCTTTAACCTCGGCACTATATGAGGTGGCTGGGCAACACCACGACCCGGCCACTTTACCCCCAGGAAAGGGACCCCGTACCCGTTGTATAGGAGGTTGGGTGGGCCCCAGGACCGGTATGGATGGGTGATGAAAATCTCTCCCCCCACCGGGATTCGATCCCCGGACCGTCCAGCCCGTAGCGAGTCGCTATACCGACTGAGGTATCCCGGCCCACGATAAATATATATTTGGCAATAAAATATGGTACTGCGTATTGATCATTTACTGAAGAGGTACTTCTGGGACACACGGTATTCACTGCCTCTCTTTGTGTGTGTGTCTTTCATTTTCCTGCTCTTCCTAATCCAAACGCACAACGAACAAGCCCTCTGTGCTACGTACGTACAAAGAGTGAGAGATTTGTGACACCACATTTGTTACGGCCCGACTGAGGACTCGAGATTCCATTTGTGCAGTCCACTTCCAAGTGGCTTCCGTCTGGTTCCTCGCTGCAAGCTTATCCGCTTAACCCAGTTCTAAGCGGCCAGCAGGCGCTCACCACGGCACGGCGTACGTTCAACCACTCGCGACGTTCGGCGATGTTTAGTTCACGTCTCTCTTACGGATGATCCAGAAACGGTAAACAGTTGTTCGATCCCATGACAATCCGTGTAGGATTTGTGGCGGACAAAGTGGCACTGGGACGCGTTTTTCTCATACTACTTTCGTCTTCCACTGTCAGTATCATTCCACCAAAATTCCATACACATTCGGCTGTCTGTCACCAACACAGTCATTGATAAGGAACATTAAAAAATTCATTGTTCGCCCTAAAAAGGCCACGAAGGCCCGGAGGTGGATTAGAAGTATAGCCCTATTCTTTCTTTAACCACGGCGCTAGATGGAAGTGGGTGGTCAACGCCACACCCCGACCGCTTTAACCCCGGGAATGACCCGGTTACCATTGTATAGGAGGCTGGGCGGGCCCCAGGGCCGGCGTGCCGGCATTTGCCGAGACACTCGGCAAATGCCGGCACGCCGTTGCTGCCAGGCGAGTTGTTGTGTGTGATGATACCAGACGCCGTATAACACAATTTTGACCTCCTGATGATGAGCACATAGTGCTCGAAACATATAAAGGCATATAATAAACTTATTATAAAACAAGATTTTGTGCATTAAGTTGGTTAATTCCTAAGTTTATACTGAGATGCACGGTCAGCAAAACGCCAAAAAATACATTGAAAAGAGTCGTTTACTGTGGCATTCTTTCAGGTAATCAAAGCACTGCTTCCATTCTTTTACCTTGATAAACACCACAGTATGTTTCTCCCAAACCTGTTTTTACTTGCCAAACTACACGGGGCCACATACCAGAAAAATCATTATTTATAGTTACTGCCATGATAACCTCAACTTAGCCACCCAGTAGTTTTGGACAACTAACACAATCTGCGAATCTTGTCGATCTAAAAATGCTCTTGACAATTACAGCGGCGGATATTGGCAAACACTTCAGGAAGGCTGCAGGCCGAGGCGGTCATGTAGACTCAGCAAAGGCTGGCAATCGATGTGGAAGTATGCTTAAGTCGGTGTATTGGTCGTAAAACAGGTATTTGGCTTTATTTTTGGCATCGTAATGGCCAGAGGCAAATCAGAAACCTGTGCAGAGAATTTCAGGTTTATGGGGCTTTGAAAGTTTAGAGCTGCGGCTTCAGGAAAGGAGCCACGATGTGAATAGATGGGGCTGCTGGTTTTACTGGCGAATTGCTGTTTGTTGCATGATGAGTGCTGTCAGATATGAGGTCATAACGACGGATGGTGACGCCGTGTAGTCTGGTCAGAAACGTCGGTACATTTCTACCAGATCTCACGGAGTCACATACCAGATGACGGTAACAGCAGTGATCCAATCAAAGGCAATAAGAAGGACAGAGAATGTAGCACGTATTGGGGAAGAGAAATGCATGCAAGGCTTTGGTGCGGGAAACCTTGGTGAAAGAGACCACTTGGAAGACATAGTTTTAGATGGTAGGATAATATTAAAGTGGAATTTAAGTAAATAGGATGGGAGGGAGTGGATTGGACTCATCTGGCTAAGGATAGGTACATCCGGCGAGTTCTTGTGAACACCGTAATGAACCTTCGGGTTTCATTAAAAGTGGGGAATTGCTTGGCTAGCTGAAGAACTGCTGGGCTTGAAGGAGGGACTCTGCTCCAGGGAATTGATTTGTTTGTTTGTTTGTTTGTTAGTAAGGGTTGCAGACTGTATAGTGCTTGTAGCACAGTGATGAAATGGAGATTGTCTGTAAGGAAGTGACAACTGCATGGAGCGACTGAGGAAGACCACGATAAACGTCACTCATGATGGACAGTGCCCCGGCTGGGACTGGAACCAGATACCTGCAGAACACCGCTACACCAAAATGCTCAGTTTCATTTCGTAACACAGAATAATGACAATGTTCTTAGCCGCATGACTCTCCGCTCCCTCCCCCCCCCACCCACAAGATTCTTTTGAACAAAGTTTATAGTCTTTAGGGACTCTACGATATACCGCTGTACAGTCCGGTACACACATACCGAAGTTTTACAGTAATAAATGTTTATTGTTACACCAACATACGCACAGATAAATACTGTAAGTTTATACTGAATTACTGCGACATGTTTCTGTTTTAATACACCGTCTTCAGAGAGTTTACAGTTGTGTTAGTCAAATTTACGAATTATTTGTTTGTTTGTTTTGGCGCAACAGCCCACCTACCCGCTAATGGGCCAGGGCCTCCTCATTCACGAGGTTTTTAGATCACACACAACGACGCACCACAGTTGGTAGGACTCTTCTGGACGAGTAATGAGCTCTTCGCAGACACCTCTATCTGACAACACACAACGATCACAACAGACAACCATCCATGCCCCCGGTGGGATTCGAACTCACAATCTCAGCAGGCGAGCGGCCGTAGACCTACGCCTTAGACCGCGCGGCCACTGGGACTGGCGAAGTTATGAATTACTAAAGTGGTAAAATACAATACAGTAGTGTTGTTATAATGTAAATGTGGCCGTATATGTAATTCTGCAATGAAAAATGTAGAACATAATACGATATGATAAAATAATAGCATTGTAAGGAAAATGATGAATTATATCCATTAATCTGATGGACTTACCCTGATTAGGTGTGTGTGTGGTGCGGAGTAAACAGGAACCGGAAGTGGGTATTTAGTTATGCTGACATTGAGGGAGGAAAGGAAGCTGAGGGTGTTTGAAAACATGGTGTTGAGGAGAATATTTTGACCCAGGAGGGACGAGGTAACGGGGGAATGGAGGAGCTAAATGATCTGTACTCCTCACCCAATATTATGCAAGTGATAAAATCGAGAAGAATGAGATGGGCTGGGCATGTGGCGCGTGTGGGTGAGGAGAGGGGGTGTATAGGGTCTTGGTGAGGAAACCGGAGGGAAAGAGACCACTGGAGAGACCTAGGCGTAGAGGGGTGGATAATACTAGGATGTATCTCCAGGAGGTGGGTATATGGACTGAATTGGGCTGGCCCAGGATAGGGACAGGTGGCGGACGCTTGTGAGTGCGGTAATGAACCGTCGGGTTCCGTAAAATGCGGGGAATTTCTTGACTAGCTGCAAACCAGTTAGATTCTCAAGAAGGACTCTGCACCATGGAGTAAGTAAGTAAGTAAGTAATGCAACGTCTTGTGCCAACTTATACAGCGGGTTGGGGTCATTGACCTTCTGTTCTTCAATAATAAATTTTGTTTTTCGAGGATGTGTATAAAGAATGATTCTCAAATATTCATTTTTTAACTCCTGTATTACAGGGTTTTAATAGTTCTATTGTTTGTTCTATGTTTCTATACTCGTGTTTGCTATTTAATATGTGTAGAGCGTAAGCTGAAACAAGATTTTTGTTTTTATGTATCTGGTATGTTCTTTATGTATCTAGTGTGTTCATTATGCCTTATTCCAAATGATCTCCATCTTCATGGAGGCTGTACGTTACTGTGATACTCTGGTAATCGCCTACCAGACTATACGGTGTCATAACCCGTAAGGTCACAGCACATAATATTATTTTTGCCCAACAGCACCGCGCACAACCGTGCGGCTCTTTATTCAATCAGAGAAACCAAAGCCAAAAATGTTTTATGAAGGATCCTTTGCCTATAATCAACCTGCTACACGTTTCGGCCTGTCAGGGCCATAACCAAGGAGTTTCCAGAAGTAAAAAGAGAAGTGCATAAATCAACAAACCAGTTATGCATACAAAATCGCAAGACATGTAATACCGGCACTTCTTCCAAACAACAGCGCATTTTGCTGGTTCTGATTTCTGTGATTAACTTATTCCTTTCCTTATGTTTATTGGACCGTGCATCGTCTTAATAATTGAATAAAGAGAGACCAACTTGATGTCACTTGCTTTTTTTTATTTCATTATTTAACGCTCAACGTGATTCGGATGTTAATATATCCGAAACACGTTGAGCATTAAATAATGAAATAAAAAAGCAAGTGACATCAAGTTGGTCTCTCTTTATTCAATTATTCCTTTCCGTAAACAGAGAATTGTATTACACTCAGCTGACCTCTGACGGCATATCACTGGGCTGTGCGGTATACATTCTTTACACATAACAGACCAAAACTCTGTCTGTAGTAACAGCAGTAATACTACAGGCTGTTCTTTCTATCGTGTCCCGGGGCACTGCAGCCTTATCGCACAGGAAGCCTTATTCTGCCGGGATATCCCGTGACATCAACGGTGATAGGGTACACGATAATAGGAACACCTGTACTACTATCCATTCACTTTCTACGAACATATTTCCGCTACCGTCAACACTGTCCAAGTGAGGGACGCACTTTACCACACCTAATTTGCATACAATTTTGTAATAAATATTTTGCAACAAGGAAGGCTAATTGATTTGGTCACATCTTGCATAGGAACTGCCTTCTAAAACGCGTTATTGAGGGAAAGAAAGAAGGAGGGATAGAAGTGACGGGAAGACGAAGAAGAGAAAGTAAGTATCTACTGGATAACCTTACGGAATAGAGAGGATATTGGAAATATGAAGATGAGACAATAGATCGCCCTGTCAGAAATGGCTTTGGAAGAGGCTATGGACCAGTGAGACAGACTGAAGAATGATAAATGAATGAATTTCATAATATTTGTATCTCTGTTATCCTTCACAGGATATGACGTATTTCCGTCTACGATAAATCATACTGAATCATTTAATATAAGTTACTTCCTCCAGCTTTACCATTTATCCCCTTAATATAATATTATATAGTGTACGTCAGCACAATCACTTTATTATATAAGGTAATACAAGGCCTTGTATTACATTTATTATATAAGGTGATACAAGGCCTTGTATTACATTTATTATATAAGGTGATACAAGGCCTTGTATTACTTTTATTATATAAGGTAATACAAGGCCTTGTATTACATTTATTATATAAGGTGATACAAGACCTTGTATTATATTTATTATATAAGGTAATACAAGGCCTTGTATTACATTTATTATATAAGGTGATACAAGGCCTTGTATTACTTTTATTATATAAGGTAATACAAGGCCTTGTATTACATTTATTATATAAGGTGATACAAGGCCTTGTATTACATTTATTATATAAGGTAATACAAGGCCTTGTATTACATTTATTATATAAGGTGATACAAGGCCTTGTATTACTTTTATTATATAAGGTGATACAAGGCCTTGTATTACTTTTATTATATAAGGTAATACAAGGCCTTGTATTACATTTATTATATAAGGTGATACAAGGCTTTGTATTACATTTATTATATAAGGTGATACAAGGCCTTGTATTCCCTTATATAATAAAGTGATTGTGCTGACATACACTATAGAATATTATATTACGTTGAGAGCACATCGTGATGCTTCCATTCAAATTTGCGGCTAGTCAAGCCAAATGCATCCACCTATAGAAGAACTTAAGAACTGAAGTCCAGAAATGCTGTGCCAACATACATTTCAACCAACAATGTCTAAAACAAGGTGTTACCCCACAGTACGCTCAGATTAAAGTACCGTATACCTCGCCCACCTCAAAAGAAAATGCAAACAACCCGTATCCGAGAAGAAATACAATTCCTTTACAAAAAGAAAGATAAACTAAATGCCTTGTATTACCTTATATAATAAAGTGATTGTGCTGACGTACACCATATAATATTATATTACGTTGAGAGCACATCGTGTTGCTTCCATTCAAATGTATTCCCTTATAATTACCGCTAGCTTCGATGTACGTCTCAAAATAATTAACGAGAAATCATCACCATAATTTCTTCCCAGAACTTACTTTTATTCAGAAATTTTTAAAACAAACGTCTGCCACATTACAACATCATTGTGATCAGCATATCTCTGACCGAACACCATTATTAAGTGGCTACCATCCACGATTCATAATCAGAAACCCCAGGGTTCTAACCCCAGAACTAGCGCAACGAGGATCTTCGCTGTTTTCTTCAGCACCTGCAAGCAAATGCCAATATACTAAATTAAAGTAGGCCGCGCCCTTTCTCTATACACCATTCACAATTCATAACACACCAATCATCCTACCCTCCGACGCCAGTCGGTGTTGTTAGCCCGACTCAAAGACGCATGCGGCGTCGATGTCGCACCGCGTTCAAAAATAACGTCTTCAATTAGTACAAAATTCCGCCCAGTGCTGCACTTTATAAGCGCCTACCTTCACTATTTCTCACCAGTTCCTTGTTTTTATCACTTCCCAGCCAGCCTCCTCTCTTGACTTTGCGGATCTTTCCATCTCCCACTCTCACATGCAAAACCGGCTGTACACTGATTTAAAAACATCCGCACTCTGCTGAAACTACGAAAGTGCTGCTGTATTTACGACCACTTTCAGCACTGTTTATAAATTTCGCCCAAACTCCCGCAGTGAAAACCGTTATGTTAGTATTTGGTTTGTTTGTTTGTTCTCCGACGGCGGTCAACCTATGTCAGTGGAACTAAGATATCTGTCAGATCGACTGTCCGTCCGCTGGATGACAGATAAATGAATACTGTGCATTTGGTGGAATGCTAATTGCCAGGGGAAGATCAAGTACCAAGCAGTCCGCCACAAATCCCACAAGGAATAAAGATAGACACACTACGGTCCTTATGAAACGTCAGGACCTGATCAACCAGCGACGCGAAGACACAGCCTTCGACCACGACGCTCTGAAAACGACCAAGACTCGCAGCCTGTTATTTTAATGACGATGTTAGTTGGTGAGGTTATACAACCTTCGTGATAGAAGAATTGATGAGTATGGATCATTGGTAGAATGATACTGAAAATAAATTATTCGGATGGAACCTGTGAAAGTGCAAAGTCCCACCCCCCCCCCCAAAAAAAAATAATCCCAAACAGACCGGCCTGTGATCGAACCCGGTTCTCCGCGGGGAAAGATCAGCGACTAACCGAAAGTGTCATGGCAGCGCCCGCAATGACATAAAAACTGTGATCGAAAATAACTCTTACATTTTATGATGGATGGTAAGTATACTAACCACCTCAACGTTAATTATTAAAATGTAGATAAATCACGTTTGCAATAATTGCTGTCAGCTACAATAATAACACGTCTACCACTCGTGCGTATCTCCAAGCAGCACGCGTGGCTACGCCTGACAGCTTAGTTTATATTACAAGCAACACGCAGCTGCAAGAGCTGTAGCCATCCGCAGCTTCTCTGGCGCTAATAATCGCGATGGCGCCTGTTAGTTCCGCAACAATGCTTCAGTACTGACCTCATCCTTACAGTCTCACAAGAAGTGACCGGTCAAATTATGTGGTGGCCTCCCCCATTTGTACTAATGTCCTTCCTCCATATTTCGACGCACATACCGGAATAGCGGCGTTAAACAAGCCACTAGAGATTTCCATCATACAGGCTGGCTTGTAATCGGGAAGCGCTTGTTCACAATGTCCGTCACGACAGAATATGTCGAGAGCTTTGTCGTGGTTTTCCTCATTTATTCAAGGAGAAGGCCGGGACCATACATCTGAATGGTCTATGGCTATTTCCTTCCATATATTTTCAATCCATAATTCAATTTTGCGGCAGTCCGTAGCATAACATAAGAATAGCGCTGTAATGCTTTTAAGATGAAAGTTACATTTAGAGATCCATTCCGCACCGCGCAGTAAACACACTCCGTCTCGGTTATAAATACCAATCAGTTAATGCTGTATAAGGAAATAATCGCTGTTTGTTCTCAGATCCACACAAAACACATAAATACGCTGTGCGGGCAGAACGTTGAATTGCTGAATGTTAAACTGGCGGTAAATAAAGATCCAGTCCGTACCGCACAGTAAACACATCCGTCTCAGTTATAAAAACCAGTCAGTTAATGCTGTATAGGGAAATAATCGCTGTTTGTTCTCAGATCCACACAAAACACATAAACACACCGTGTGGGAAGAACGTAGAATTGCTTAATGTTAAACTGGCGGTAAATAAAAATCGAGTCCGTACCGCACAGTAAACACACACCGTCTCGGTTATAAAAGCCAGTCAGGTAATGTTGTATAGGGAAATAATCGCTGTTTGTTCTCAGATCCACACAAAACAAATAAATACACTGTGTGGGCAGAACGTAGAATTGCTGAATGTTAAACTGGCGGTATATAAAGATCCAGTCCGTACCGCACAGTAAACACACTCCGTCTCGGTTATAAAAACCAGTCAGTTAATGCTGTATAAGGAAATAATCGCTGTTTGTTCTCAGATCCACACAAAACACATAAATACACTGTGTGGGCAGAACGTAGAA
>Ga0131853_10004842_pt1 | contig 24188 bp, 15 predicted proteins | sample TergutLab28metaG_FD_92764 | JGI IMG/M metagenome (GOLD analysis project Ga0131853, IMG submission 92764) | Labiotermes labralis P1 segment gut microbial communities from Petit-Saut dam, French Guiana - Lab288 P1 (version 2) (version 2) | ecosystem: Host-associated > Arthropoda: Insects >...
GTGAACTCCTGATGATGAGCTCCCTGAAGCTCGAAACATGTAGAGTAAAGGACGACTAACCGTGAAATAAAGGATAGTCCATAAATGTCATCTTGTTGGTGTTTATTTTGGAACAATTGTAATGATGCACGGAACCATGAATGTAAAATTTAACAACCAAAGGTGTAAGTCTTTTGAGGAAAACTCATTTTAATATTATCTGCACGAACATATAAGAGCAGTGACGTAGATTAATACTTTACCGTGACACTTGATTAGACATTAACATGAATGTTTCCTTTTAATTTAACATTTCCAGGTGTGGTGGTAGCGAAAATTTTGAAGTACTTTTTTTTTTAACAATAAGTATAAACAATCTGCTTCGGTGGTCTAGAGGTAGCGTGCTGGCCTTTGGTACCCAAGTTCGCGGGTTCAAACCCGGCCGAAGCCGTCGGATTTTTAGGGCGAAACAATCCTCAGCACGCCTTCCTTCGGAGGGGAAGTAAAGCCGTCGGTCCCATGTCGTAGATTTGCGTGAAAATCGGAATTTAGACAAAATTACTACGGGACATCTTTCTCGCCCACAGTTCCACCTTTCGCTACTAGGATCTCTCGCGTCGCTGAGGACGTAGACGTGGTGGCGAAAGTGGGAACCTCTAAAGGCGGGGAAAAGCAATGGCAAACTATCCTCAAGTATGTGCTTAGGATGCAGTACCAAGAGCCACATCGGTTCCATAACCGGGCTCTGGTTCCTGCCGGACCGGCCTTTAGGGCTGAATACTAATGAATGAATGAAGTATAAACAATATTTGGTCCAGTGTTCATTGTTTCCTTAACAGATATGACCAGCTAAAAATATAAAAGGTGCTGTGCTACAAATCGGAAGGTCGCTTCGATCCCAGCTGGTGTCAGTGGATTTTTCATTAGCATAAAATCCCTCCAATCGCACTATGGCCCTGGGGTCGACTCAGCCTCTAAAAGAAATGAGTACCAGGAGTATTTCCTGGGGGTAAAAGCGGCCGGTGCGTAAGGCTGACAACCTACCACCATCCTGTGCTGTTGTCACGAAATCTGGGAACCTTAACTTCCTGGAACCCTCTGGGCCACTTCGGGCCTGTAACGGGACTGCTTTACCGTTACATATTTCCAGACTGTTCAGTGCATAGGATAGTTACCAGTTGGAATTTTAATTTTATTGTCACTGTATGTTCCTTTGATGACACGCGTGGTACAGTGGACCGAAGTCGCCTTTTCAAAATTTATTCTGTGGAAATAACGAGGAAACTACAAATTATTCCTATAAAGAGGGTGTCAGCGGACCAAAACCGCCGGCTGCGGCATTACAGAATGGTAGCCACCGGTGGGTGTGATTAACCACAGGGCCGCTACCATGGGTGAACTGGCAGTGGATGCCGCCAGGGACACTAAAATTGGTGGCGGTGGCCGGATACTGCCGGGCATAACAGTGGGTGGGCAGCGGTGATTTGCCACCGGACTGCCCCACATTTGCCGGCTGCGGTGGCGTACACCCCCACGGGCCGCTACTCTGGGTTTCATTATTCTCTACAGCTTTTGCGATTCGAAAGATTTTTCGCGTCTGTAAATGGTGTTTAGAGAAGTGTTACAACGTAAGCAGAAACGCATCATATAGGTCTTGGCTTCATGTGAAGCGTCTGTTTTCAAGTTTCGACAAAAAATGAAATGCTTACGTAATGTAGTGTTAAGTTTTGCAGTATATGATTTAATGATCCATTTAGTGGTTCGCATGTTCCACTGGCACAGATGTGCTGTTACAGCTGACAGGCAGGCCACAGTGCCGATAATATGAGTGCAGTTAAGAAAGCATTGGCGCAGAGCCAAGCACCGAACGCTCGCACATGTGTGTACATCTACAGCGGTGCAAGTAAATCGCTGTCTTCGGTCGGCCGTAGAAACAGATTAGCAGTTGCTTGTGAAGGGGATGAGAGGGGGAAAGGAAGGGTTTGAGAGGGGGGAAAGAAGGGTTTGTTAGGGGGGAAGGAAGGGGATGACCACGCTTCTCACGAAAGAAGCCGCGACAATTTGACAAATCGCAGCAGCGCATGGCCTTGATTGAGTTTTGTGCTGTAAACGCCTCGATTTTTAAGAACCACGGATTCGTGAGTGTGAAGCGTGATGCGTTATTCCGAGCTCACTCAACTGTTACAGTGAGTACTGTTTGCTTGTGATTTGTTAAAACAACGCGCGTCATTGTCACGTGATAACGCATGTGTCACGCAGCTCTTGCCGCCGGGTTGGATTTGCGCGCCCGGCAATTCGGTTGGTGTGTCGGGTGGAGTGTAAAGCGTAGGTGTACTGATGTCTTCCCTTATAGCAGATAATATGGTTTGGAAATCACTCGAAAGTGTTCTCGAAATTTGGTTTCTTTTTCCATCAAATGGTTCGTAATTAAAATATCAAAATTACTTTTCCTCCTTTAAATAAGTCCTGCATTTCATTCCCGATTAAAGCAGTTAAGATTCCTTCATCAAACAAGCAAGCAATTGCAACGTATATACTGAGGCCATTCGTGACAGAGACAGTAGTGCGCTGTGAAGTATCTCTTAAAATCCAACACTCAAGTGCGATCCAGCAAGAAGGAGTTGAACACTGACGGATCCAAGGCATGTGACCTGAGAGGTACTTACTTATCTGCCGTAGACAATGCAGTGTGATATTTGCGTCTCGTCTTGTGTTAAGTGCACTGTGGGTTTTTTTTTAATTCTTTGACCATTATTGTTCATGACGAGTGAAAAGCGCGAAAATGCTTGAAAAAACTTCTGTCAAGGTCCAGAGAGAAGAAAGAAATTGTCATCTGCAGTGTAGCTCGGTGTCAGATGTGAGAATACCAGTTCACTGTTTGCCAAGCGTTAGATTTAGCGGGATCGATAGTGCGATCTGTCTTGAAAAGTAAGGACAGAATTTGGAACTGCTTTAAGGGCTTTGAAATTAAATAGTACACTGTGTACTGCTAATTGTTAATCCTATTCCAGTAGTGAAATACATGTGACGTTGGGAGTTATCACTGAAGTGTAAGCAGGAAGTAGAAATTTGATCCATGAACATTAATTTCCTAAGGAACCAATGAAGAGCAGTAAGTGAGGGATGCCTGAACATACATATACATGCTCTTATCTAGAGTCATACCTGCATTTGTTTTACAGCTATGTACCCACTTTACTTTTACTGTGTTATATTCTCTATAATAGCTATTTCTACACGTGGAGTGTCATGTATAGTACGCCTGATACAGTTTCCAGTTTTCACAGCACGCCCTTTTCTGTATTGCTTGCATTATGTATGCTACTTGTAGTACATGTGGCTGGGTAAGCATATGCATCTGAACTGGGAGTTGGATATGCTCTTAATTGATTATGAATATCATTCTGATTTAATTAGCACACCAACTAATGCACATACATACATTTTTTTACATTAAAACATTTAAAATCTCTCCAACATATTTCGATCCTAAGATCATCTTCAGGGAGCTACACTGTTCCGTGCTAAAGTCACATTTTTAAAAACACTCACTGATTAATTTCCTTATATTAACTCGGTGCTGTGGCAGCATGTATTGTCGCTGAGAATGCGCCTGACGATGGTCATAGCTTCATTCAATGTGATCTACTCAAGTGATTCAAAAAATGATAAGCCACAGCGTATCAAATATGTTGATACGCTTTCTCAGCGGTGTGCGACTTAGACAATGCGATATGCTGCCAGAGCCCAGTCTCACACAGCACATCACATGACTCACACTAACAGTCATGTGCATTCTCAGCGGCGTTCGACTTAGACAATGCAACATGCTGCCAGAGCCCAGTCTCACACAGCACATCACATGACTCACACTAACAGTCATGTGCATTCTCAGCGGCGTTCGACTTAGACAATGCAACATGCTGCCACAACACCAAGTTAATATAAGGAAATTAATCAGTGAGTGTTTTTAAAAATGTGACTTTAGCAAGGAAAAGTGTATCTCCCTGAAGATGATCTTAGGATCAACATATGTTGGAGCAATTTTAAATGTTTTAATGTAAAATATTTTATGTATGTGTGTTAGTTGGTGTGCTAATTAAATGAATCTATGAAATGCACGGTGCAACAATAAAGATCATTCTGATTTGTTGTAGTTTTTCTCAAGTGCTTGACCTGTGCCATACTTTCGCAGCATTTATGACAGTAGTTACAGTGGCAATAATACTGTTTTTGTCATTTGCAGCTTTCATAAAGGAAACACACGTACCCGTGCTGCCTTTGTAGGCCTGCTTCAGGAGAAGACTGTGATTCGAGTTTTTAGAATGGCACAGTTTTATACGGTAAGTATCGTGTATTTGAGTTCTTACAATGGCACAGTAGTATACGGTAAGTATCATGTCCATTTAAGGCATTGTTTCAGTGGCCTTGTGGCGTGGAACACTGTAGGAGTCATAAGGTAAGTAATGTAATGTAACCCAAAATTTGTACATTTAACAGAATATTAATACACTGATGGTTAACAGACTTGAGTCTTTTGGGACATTACACGTTGTCACTATGTGTATCTGCATACCTAATGACACAGCATAATAACGTGGAATACTTTAATCATTAGCAACGCAGCTGTGAGAACCTCATATCATTAATATTGATAGTTGTGATTTATTAATGTATGGGAAATATCGTAGGAGGAATTTTCACCACGGTTACAAATCATACTTCCTTGCTTAGACCATAGATCAGGTGTTTTGGTCATGTGTCATATCACTGTGCTTTGCATGTCCAAATTGTGGATGAAGAACATGTGGATGTCGAAGATAAATGTGAATATGCTGCGTAAACAACCATGTACACTCTTGAGCATCCAGTTATCAAACCATCCCTATAGAAAGAGAGTTAATTCCTAAATATTTTGCAATATCTCAGAGTGATAGATGTTTAGAGACAGACTTTTGAGGGTGATAAGTAATTACTTATGGTATAGGGTATGATTCAATGCACAACATAGCTTCCAGTTATCTCAGACCCCTTATCCATCATTCTGTATCAGTCTTCCAAGCAGACTGGATCCTCACTTTCACTTCATAAGCTCTTCAAGCAACATCTGCCTACAATATGCCTTGTTTATTTAATTTAAGATGAGATTTTCTGAACATGGTAGTGAACCTCCAGGTAATTTCTGGAGTGGGTGCAGAACCATTGTATTGTCAATAATGACTGATGACTCTGACCCAGGGAGTTAGGTAGGTAGGTAGGTAGGTAGGTAGGTGGGTAATTATTTAGTTGCTTGCTTGCTTAGTCTATTCTTTGGTAAATATCTCTAGTTGTATCAAGACTTCTGGGTGTGCATTAAGCTAGGCACAGTTTTTTTTCATGGTCCAAGTAGAGTTACTGTACAGTGCACAGCTTAAAGCCAAACCTGTTCATGGAATGTGTAATCCCTGTCATAGCTGCACTGCTGCTCATTCACTGATGGTGCAGTACGCTCTGCAGAGCACAGTTCTGTGTTAAAAATCCCTCTCTGTACTAATATATTCTCACAGGATTTCTTTCAAATTGCTTACATGAGAAAAGGAAAATATTTTATTATCCATGTGGTTTGTCAGTTTCACTTTATATGTCTCTATTCACTGCTGACATCTGTGACTCCCTAAAGTAATGGGATTGTAGGATACCTAAGGTTCATACTTCCTAATTTGCCATCGTCATTAACACCAATGTGATGGCCATGAATAATTCAGAGGTGGGGATGTCAGTATTGCAACTCACTGTGGTCCCAAGCTTTTTTGCAGTGTTATATATATATTTTTAATATTAGTAATATGCAATTTTTTGTGGTAGCTGCAGGAAATATAGAATTACAGTGGTATTTTGCATTTGGATGTAACTGTTGTGGTTAAATGTGTGAAATATGGGGTTTTGTATACTTGACAAACAAGAATAACAAATTGTATCTGCAATTTTTTAGTGTTGCTTATTGCTACTTTAGTAATTGTGTGAACTTGTGGGGTTATGTGTAACAGTTTTCAAATTAGTTGAAATATTTATTTGTTGGAAATATATATTAGTCTTCAGCTTTTCATTGAAACTGAAATGGATACATTTTGTCATCCATATGAAACTGCTTGGTAAAGAATTCCAAAGAAAGTGGTGTTGCTAAACAAGGCAAACTTTTTATTGATCTGAAACTGTGTTATAAAAAGTACGGCATTTTACAGGTGATAAAAATGTACAATAGATTTACTTTTAAAGGACAGAACTAAAGAAACTAGCAAAGTATTATCACTAAAGTTGTACTGAAATATGCTGTTGCTTGATTGTATTCAGTTTCAGTGTTCTGAAACAAACATATATATTATTTCACATTTCAACATTTATTTTTATTATCAGAATGTGACCCCTCAATTTCTAATCCTGATTCCTGAGAAAAGTATTGGTAATCAGTATGGTGATTATTTTGATTTATGTGTTTTTTTGTTTATTTAAATTATACTACAGCTGACTTCATACACAGTTAAATATCAGTGAGTGTTACTAGTCAAATGGTTAATAATATGATCAAGTATGAGAGGAATGAATATGATGATTTCTGTCTTTAGCCCCATCCAACTGTGACGCCGGCTTCTGGGTTCAGTGCGGCAGATGATGGTATGGCCCTCAGAGCAGCAATGAAGGGCTTTGGTACAGATGAACAAGCCATCATAGATATCCTTACTCAACGTTCCAATAACCAGCGCCAGCAAATTGCAAAGTTCTTCACAGAGGAATATGGGCGGGTAAAATACTGCTTTTACATTCCATGATAGGTATACTAATGTGTGGAACTGAGCTACATGACTGCAGTACTCCGTAAGTTATTATGGTTACCATGTTAATGGAGAATAACCTCAAAATATGATTTTAACCCTTTAAACGCCGGGTTAAGTCCCATCTGCCATTTGCTGATATTATTAGGAGCTCACCATATTCTCCACATTAGCAGGATAAGGGTTAATGTTGAGTCCCCATAAAAAAAGTTCAGATTATTAAAATAAGAGGAAAATGAAAGGAAAGTTTGAAAAACATAGCAAGGTCTTTAATTTGACAATTCTGGAATATCTAATTATAGTAAGAATTTAATGTATAGTAATTTGAGAAAACTGCATTGCTGCTAATAACAATAATATGTATAAATGGTTTCAGAGACATTTGTATGTGTCATTTCCAAAAGGAGAGCTGCTCCTGGTACAAAAATGTAAGAAAATGAGAGTGCACTGTACTCCACATGTTTAATCTTTTTAACATTGTTTTTCTGAGATAAGTAGAAAACGAAAAGTCTGAGTCATATTTTAAGGTGCTCTCTGGCCTTAATGATGAATGTATTTTGATTCCTCATCTTATTTTATAACTCGTGTGTTTTGTGCACAGGTTGCTGAAGTAAGGTATTTGGTTTACCATCAGAAAGAAAACTTGGCACATGCAGCATATAAAATGTTGCTAAGTGTGGAAAGATATTTTGTGATATTGCATGAAGCACTAAGTCATAGGGACATACCTAATGTTACTTATTGGTCCAGTGGGTTGCTAAATTCAGCAGCACTTTCCACTGTGCCAGTTCCAATGTCAAGCTCAAAACAATTAGGTATTTTACAGGGTTTTATTTTGATTTTGCTTAAGCTGCTGTTGTGTGGTGGCTAATTTTTTTTCTGTGAAGATCCAAAGATATTCTGGGAAATTAATTTGAACCAGACTGTTGAAATTTACAAGAATAATTTGGACTGAAAAGTTAATTTTTTAAGATATTCTTAGACACTTGCATAAGAATTTTTACACATGAAACTGTTATGGAATATGACTGTTCAATTTATTGACTTTACATGAAGTGTTAAATGACATTGTGACTGAACAGAATTGCAAGAAGAAATGGTTGTGCATCTCTTAGTGCATGTGTGAGTGGTTACCTGTAAGGACTGAAACTGAAGGAGGAGGAGGAGGGGGAGGGGGAGGAGGATGAGGATGCGGATGATGATGATCATCATCATCATCTTAGTCAGGATATATGGTCTCTTTGTCGATATTTGAACTAAGGTTCCCAGTTATGAAGCAAAAGTGCTGATTACTTCAGATTTTATTCTGTGTCATGTCTTATCACCCTCATCCTTACCAGTTCCATGTTTTTATTAAGACAGGTCTAAATTCAGTTTACAATTTATTCCCCCCCCCCCCCCCAAAAAAAAAAATACAACTGAGTAATGTATGTCAGGGTGAATTATATTATTGTATTTTATTTGGACTTCATGTAGGATTAAACTAGGATTGAACAAACTCCAGGGTTTGTGTGGGATTTGGTGGCATGTGACAGGCTGCCTCATTGTCAGAACATTCCTTTGCAGGATTTGATTGAGGACTTAAAGAGTGAGGTAGGTGGACATTTTGAAGATGTGATTGTTGCACTGGTGATCCCTCCAGTTGATTACCTCTGTAAACAGCTGCACAAGGCAATGGAAGGAATGGGCACTGATGAACACACACTGATTGAGATTCTGTGTAGCAAGAGCAACAAGGAAGTGGGGGAGATTGTGACTGCCTATGAGAGATGTAAGTGTTTTTTTTAATTAAGTTTGCAGCATTCTTTAGTTAGAGATGGATCATATTAATGAAGTCCCTGTTATTTCAGTGAGAGTCTCACCAACTGCCCAGGCAGGTGTAAGTGACATGTGACAAAATGAGCAGCAGGGGTTCTCATTGTACTGAATATGTGAGCAATAACAGGTGTTCATATTCATAGTCATATAACTTGATTTTGTGTTCCTCCATCATCAGTCATGTGACTACAGCTGTGTCTATATGTAAAACAGCATTCTGTGCTAGCACTGTCTCCACTCATTGCAGAAAGGCATTGACTTATGTACACATGACTGGATTCTCATGATGTCAGTCCAGGTTGACTGTCCAGATGCCAGAGACTTTATATAAATAATTGTATGTGCCAGCAGCAGTTTACAATTGAGGGCAGTCTCCTGGTTGAGACTCCACTGATGGTATATGGCAGCAGTACAAAAACAAAATTAATTAATAAAATATAGCAAAAGACAACTATTAGAATACAAAAGGAATGAGTAAGAATTTTTAATAATTTATTTGTAGCCTATTTACTGTATTTAATAAGGAACAAGGATTACTTTGAGACATCCAGGCGTGCTATAACTGAATATACATAACACTTGTTTCAGTCAGCACAACAGTATATTCTTTATTTCATTATTTCCTAATATATTTTTCAGTTGTGAAGAGCCATTTTCAGGAAGTTCATTAAGTTATAAATTAAATAAATTCATTTTACATTGTCAGTTCTGTAATGATGGGGTCCCACATTGTTATAAGGAAGTGAAATAAAAGTTTAAAATGATGAAATGTGTACATATATTTCAAGATTTTATTGTTTTTTCTCACTTCTCTTTAGTAATGGATTGCATTATTACAGACCTGTCACTTGAAAATTGACATATTTACACATAATTAAATGCAGTGCTTGATGTTTTTTTTAGAACTGTCGCTGTAGCAGGAAATAATTAGACTGTATAATTGTGCTGACTAAAATTTGTATTTTGTGTGTTAAGGAAAGAGAAACTTGTATTTCCTTCTGTTGGCATGTAAGTATTTGTATGAGGGCAGACTGCATGCACATAACTGAGTTAACTTCAATGTTATAAGTCATACCATTTAATATTATCCAGTTTCTAATTCCCTTCTTCCCATAACAAACTTATGAGGTGCAGCGGTATCTGTAATATAATGTGCACTGTCTGTCCTTCATCTTTCTTGTTCTGTGTTCTGGGAAATTGATAATTGTAGCTATACAATTGTGAACATGAGAGTTCTTCAACTTAGGAAGAATAGCGCAGAAATATTGTCAGCTTCGCTGTTACATACTTGGCTGTGAGTCCAAACACAGTTTTATTTTAACATTATATAATGATGTTTCTACAAACAATGGGTTTTAACCCATTGTTTGTAGAAAATCACAACCAACACTTTTGCCAGGATAGGGGGAAATCCATGCAGATAATTCCATTCCTATAATGCTTGGGAAAAACCCGGCACTCTGTTTGGGTGCACTTGCTAGCGTACAGTGTAAACAGTTACTCATTGCAGATTTTTGTGCATGGAGACATGCACGTTAACTGTTTAGCTACTGGTTAGCAGTTGGTAGTGGTCCTGAATGAGGAGATGCAGGAGGGTCTCTCAGACTCCCCCCCCCCCATTATACTACTGCCATTTTTGTGCATCAACCCTTACATTCTGTTTGGTGGTGTCACAGTCACTACACTTTCTAACCTACCATATGGAACTGTATTGTGTATCATGGCCTGTGTGTGCACTTTCCAATACTGATGGTGTTACCACACACCACCTTCAAGTTTTGTAGCATACCACAGCACATTTGTGCACATACCAGTGCTGGCAGTGTTATCACACACTGATTTTGAGTTTCACAGTGTACCACAGCAGATATACATGGTAAGTAAGTAAGTAAGAGTATGATGATGTCTTGGCCACTCTGTATATTCACCTCCTTGCCCCCCTCTTATTGTTGAATGCCTGTCATATAATACCCATAGTCACTATACAGTTCTTATCTATAGATTTGCTGTGTGTTTTCATGTTTTATTCTTGTTATGAAGGTTGTGTAAGTGTATTGAATTCACCATCTTCCCAGCAAGTATTTCTTTCTCCATGGTGCTCTTTCATGTTTTGATGTGATTTCCAAATTTTGCCACTACAGGGAACACTAAACTACACCCTTGTGGTTCTTGTGGGATCCAGATGACACAGACACCCTGACAGTCATGAAACCATAGTTTTGGCTGTGCCATGGCTGTTTAATCAGCCATAGGTTCCCTAAAGTCGTGTAGACCTATATGTATCTGCATGGCATAGAGTTGGGAGATATAGATGGTTATTCACATGGAAAGTCACATTTACATCTGCCCATCCTCTTGCTCCTCAGTGCAGCATTTTCTATTACTTCAGTTGACATCACTACTCTGATACCAGTTACCCCACTGTGCAGTTGTCATGGCAATTTTAACACACATACACAAAAAGTACTTTGTTTCATTTTTCACAGATAAAGAGGTTTCTGATGTATTTACTGGTTTTTGTGTAATTCTTGTGAGTGCAGGTGTGAATATGGCCCACATCTGTTGTATACCTTGCCTAGCTGTACTTCTTAAATGATCCACTTCTCCAGATTTGCACAGTATTAACCTGTGAATATCCATTCTTCTGTTTGTTTTTTTAATCCACCCTCATGTTCAAACTGGATTTTCAGGCATGCTGTCTGGTTGGATTTCTCTCACTGACATGAGGATTGGGAATTCCCATCCATCATATTTGTGGTGGAGTGTTGTATGAGCACTGTGATCCGAGGTGCTGTGGGTCACTTCTGTAATCTTTGCTGATGTTATTACATCCCTTTTCACTGGTGGAAAGATGAATGCCTGGAAAAGGGCTGTGCAGTTCTTTAATGCCCTCTGTACTCAGGAACTGCCAAGCAATTCTGTGCCAAATCTCTGCTTGTATATAGTGTGATCAGATATTTCCTGGACTGAACTTATTTCCCCATTAATCAGCATTGTTCCATTCATAGTAGGGTTTTTTTGGCCTTTTGTAGCAAACCCAGCAATTGTACCACTATTTGAAGCATTTTGTGCAATGCATTATTTGAACACACCAGTTCTGAAAGTTTTTATGAGAGCTCTCTTTTTTTTAAAAAAAAAAAACATTATAGCCTATAATGTTGTTTAAAATAAAATCTGTGACTGCTCACAAATGTATCGAGTGAAAACTTGTAGAACTGGCGTGTTTTAAAGGTTTTACATGAATTGCCTGATGATGATTCCTTGGGAATTGAAACAAGTAGCATTGGAGTTTGTCATTCATTAAACAGAGTTGTGTTTGACTGATGTGTTTTGTTTATGTTTTTATGTGAAGCTGTAGTTATGCTACCTCTGTAAGTTGGTAAAGGTTGCTCTCTCACAACTAATTATAGGCCTATCAGTTGGACTACTTCTGTATTCACGGCTAATGAGCAGATGCTACCTGTTGGTGTGAGTCGATCATGGAAAGTAGGAATACTGTGTGGTTACAACATCATAAGTAAAATATTGACCATCTGGTGAATATGCATTGACTTATCCCAAACTTTTTCCTCACATGGCAGCACCTCATTGCAGTTGTTTTTCACTCAGAGGAAATATGTTCCACCATATGTCAATGCAATATCTTTATAACCCTCCCAGGTAAAACTTGTGGTTGACCACCACTTTCTTTGTAACTTTCTCTAGGTCCATTACTTGTGTGTTATCACAGCACTGTCTTCTCTGCACAGTACCCTAAAGAAGACTGTGTCCCACAAGGATTCTGTCGGAGCATGACTCTATGCAGGGTCCTCAGTTTGATGGTGAACATGGTTGCTCCATCTGACGCACCATCACTGTATATTGCAAACTTCAGCTTCTACTGTAGTTCCTGGGGCACTTATGCAATATATTGCCAGCTTGAGAACACTATAAATTGTAGATCCTGCAGTGTGGGACCTCACACTTCAAAGGGCCCCAGAACATCCACAGTATTAAAATTCTCTTCTTTAGATGGAGGCAGTGTTTTGGATTAAGATGTGGGAGTAACTTTGCAAATAAATACAGGGGGCCTTGATTGTTAACTCGAGGGGGTGGGGGCTGTGGCCAGTCACTTATGCTGGTGTGTGTTGTGCTTGTGATATATGTCACCTGTTCTACTGGTGAGTGAGTGGACCATGTTGTGAAGTCTGAACTGTTGGAAATTAGTTATTGTTGTGAAGCTTGTATCAGATCATTTTCATAATTCGTGCTTCTGGCAACAATTTAATGTTAGTCCTATCTGCCAGTAGGTTATTTAGGTCGAAAATATTAAGGCATTGTAATGAAATTTAAAATCTGAGAGACATGACCATGTGGCACATGGATAATCTGCAAGCTGTGGAAATGTGGTGTATTGCGGTGTAGGTTGTGCATGTATAACTGTTTTACTCTAATCTGAATAATTTGATGTATGTTAGCTGTATGTTGTGTATATGTGTAGAGGTTTTATTTTCTGTAGGACAGTTATTGAATATGTGATCAGCTTGGCTACTACATCAAAGCTGGGCATACCATGTAAAGCACTGACAATTCAAGAAAATACTGAGCATTGTAACATGGTGGATATTACTTCAAATTTGTCCACAAGAAAACTGCTGTGTAACTTGGCATATCTGTTTTCATTTTAAATACAATTACATCAAATCAGGTTCACTGCTGAGCCAGAAAAGATGAAGGCAGGTAAAAATGGGAATGTTGAATTGGTAATTTTGGAAAGTTTCTGGTAAAAATAGGTTCTTTTTAAGCAAGGCATCCCCAATGTGCTTTAAATATACTAGTAAATAAAGCAAGTATAAATTAAGTCTATACACAACTTTGTTTATAATTAATCATCAGCAACATGTTTCAGCCATCTTCAGGTTGAATACAAACTCATGTTAGGAATGTATATTACAGTGCCATGAATGTTATGGCATGTTCAGGCCACTGTAATATAGATTTTGTACCTTGATTTTGTATTCAGCCTGAAGATAGCTTCTATAGCCAATACATGTTGCTGGTGATAAATTATAAACAAAGTTGTATATAGACTTGATTTGTATTTTTTTATTTACTAGTAAAAATGGGTTCTTTATCTACCAGTTGTACAAGTAAAGAACTATGTTGTGTTGTATTCAAAAATATGTCGAAATCACTGAAGAAGGAAATACTTATATTCATATATGGTTTGATGGTGAAAATGTATCATATAGTGTAGAATTTGTATGGAATAATAATAATAATAATAATAATAATAATAATAATGAAATGTGTGCTATGTGGATGCAAAAGGCAGTACAAGTGATTCCGATAGTAATATCATCTATGGGAGTAATTCCAAAGTCACTATCACAAAGTCTAACAAGACTTAACCTGCACCCCAATACATATATACAACTGCAAAAATCTGTAATTCTTAGCACATGTTCAATTGTAAGAAACTTTTTTAAACTACAAATAAGACCACCGAGCCTAATCCTGTTGATTGCTACATCCCAGGATAGGTGAATATTTCCCAGCCAAAACTGTGAAGTGAGAAATTCAACAACAATAATAATAATAATAATATAGTAAATTGTCAGTTTCCATACCAACTGCAGATGAGTGACAGGTACCTCACCTGTTTGATAAGCAGTGCTGGAATGAGGGGGTGAGTGGCCTTGGTGAATAGCATAATTGACCTGTTGGCAAAAATTCAACAAATGGTTATTTAACATAATGGCACTATGTGTTCATGCAATCAGAAGCAAATGATATAAGGCACTAGGTATACAGAGTATACTGTAAGAGATGCAACCCAAAGATAAGGTGTATAAGTACTGAAACAAGAATATAAGGAGCTGCCCTCCCTCTTCCCACCCTTCTCCTGTAATGGACTCTTCCAACATTTGCCAAGTCCTTCATCACAAGTTCACTGCCCTGTTTCAGTTTTGTTGGCTGCCAGTTGTGTGGCAGTTCTGTAACCAGCAACTTTGTTTTTCACAAGCAGGGGTTTGTATATTGGAAGTGTTTTTTTTTTAACAAAGGATAGTTCCATGCACTGCATGCCGGTCCTCTGCATTTGATAAAGATTGGTGATTGGTCCACATTATCTCAAAAACAAATTATGGAACCATTATTCAAATATTTTTACTCAATTTACTGCTGGAAGAGCATAAATGGGATTTTCTGGATTCAACAATTTGAGGTGACCACTCATACTGTGAAAACAACAGCAGCTTTCTTGTGGGACTTCTTCAGTGATCACCTCCATGATCCCCAGACCTTATGCAACCTGACTTCTTTCTTTGGAGATTTCTTAAAGAAAGAGTCTACAGCTGCAACCCAAGAAGTCTGGAGGACCTTAACGTAACACTGAACAGGCTGTTGCTTACCAACTAATTCTTCAGAAAGTTGTGAAAAAAAACTCTGAAAGGGGTGAATGCTCATTTTCAAGAAGGTATAGAACATTTTCAGCATGTTTTAACATCACTATCGTGGGTGTCTTTGAAAAATAAGAATAACACAATTAATGCTTTACAATATCGGGTTGTGTTTTATTTGGTTTACCGTATATTTTAGCCCCACTTACATTGTAAAAGGGAAATTGGTTTGTATTTTATCTGATGAAGCTGTGGGAAATTAAAGTATATAGCTGGGGAATTACTGAACTTGAATGAGGCACAAATTACTTAAGTATTTAACTTCAAAATATTTTTGTTGTCCAAACCATATGATGGAGACAAAATTAAACACATTTAAAGTACCTGTTATTAAATGCCTCTTTCATAGAACACAGGGAATTGTTGAAGCTTAAAATTTCTTAGCAACATAACATTCTGTAAAATTTATGTAACCCAAAACATAATAAAATTGTATTAATTAGTGTCTCTTTCAAATTCCTATTCAATTTCAACATGTGTTTTGCTGTCACAACTAACTACTGTGAACACATACACTTTTCCTTATCTTCTGTTGCGTCTCATCTTTCTTCCCATCATATTCTTTTTTGTGTGGCCAAATAATGGATGTCTGTGGTGTACAAAATATGAAGGTTCTGAAGATTTCACACATTTTTCAGAATAGTTTTTAAGCAAAGGATACAATTTTTATCAGTTTGATAAAAGTTTTTAGAACTTATGTATACGGTCCTTACTGTGTTTGACAACAAGTTTTTGTCACTTCCCACCACTACTACACTATGCGAGTGGTCAACTGAATGGGCTACATTAATACCATAAACAGGCAAGTAGGAAACAAAAACTGATAGTTGCCAGATAAAATCAAAGCCCTATATAATGTAGTCATTTATTTAAGTTTCACTGTTCAGTTTTTGCATATATTGTCTCTGATTGTTGCAGTGTATGATCGCCCATTAGCAGAGCACATGTGTAGTGAAACATCTGGAGACTTCAGGCGCCTTCTTACTCTTATTGTCACTGTAAGCCAGACATTTCAAATATACCAACTTATTGCAGTATATTCTTATTGCATTCTGAGTAACTAGAGCATCAGTCATAAGCCAATGACCATTAGTTGCAGTACATCCACACTGACATTACTACACACGTTTAAGCCATTAGAATGATGTTTTGTCATCAGATGACAAAAATGTTACAAATGCATCATATTGAATCATTTGTCTGTGAGATGATGTGAGAACTGACTGCCTCAAACATTATGTTTGCTGGAACATGGTGTTGGCATCCCCACTCCCCTGGCCCTCCATGTTTTTATGTCTCTTCCTTGTGTGTTTTTCTGCCTGAAGGCTGGGAAGTGTGAGCAAGGTGAGATAAATGGAGTGAGTTTGTAGTAAGATTATATTTATTACCAACTAATTGCATTGGTTGATATATATGAGGCTATTACTCCAACATGTTTCAGCTATTGATCTTAGCCATCTTCAGGGAATACCATTACACAAAAGAAGTACATGGTGCTAAAGAATGCCGTCACCAACATTAAATGGTAAGTAGCACATTATAGAGCAAAACAATTAGAATATTAGTATATGATATTGATGAACAATGTAGGTTAAAATTATACAAGAGTTGTGTTCATTCATATTTGTATTGTTTACATCCAAACGTATTGAAGTGATAATGTGTTCTTCAAGTACTCTGTACTAACTTACTGGTAGATCAGTACAGTGTGTTCACTTAACAACTATACATCTTTGGTGACGTACAGGGTATATTTTATTCATCTAGAGTTGAAGAGCACTTTATCACTGCTGAGTGTTCATATGTAAACACAAATACAAACTAATGCAAGTTCCTGTGGAATTTTAAATTATTTTATTTGTTAATATATTGTAATTGTACTGCTTTGTTTATATACTACTTACCATGTGGTACTGAAGATAGAATACCTTAACACCATATACTTCATTTCTGTAATGGTACTCCCTGAAGATAGCTAAGATTAAGAGCTGAAATGTGTGGGAGTTAAGAGCCTTATATATGTTAACCAGTGCAATTAGTTGGTAATAAATATGATTTCACATGTTTGTCGCATGGGAAATGTAAAAATTCAAATGGGGTTGTTGTGTTTAATTGGTTTCATACTTCCACTTTTTTTTGAGGGATCATGAATGTAGATGTCTAGCACTGCAGGTTCACTTCTTTAACTCCTTTGATGGTATGGTTTCACTGTCACTGTAAGTACCCTTTAATTTACCTGTTCCTTTCTTAGGAATATGATTTGTCATTTTTATAGATATATGAATTTTTTTTTGAAACTGATTGGCAATAATGGTATTAAATTAAGTAACCTACTGACAACCCAAGTGATGGTTCAGTATTTGTGACAAAAATGTTGTATGTATGGAAGTCTGGAGATAAAAGTAAAAATCATCCTAATAAGTCATATGGCCTTTCCATGAAGGTTAGTAACAAACAAGGGTGAGACTGTATGACATATTTAGGAACATTTGCAGTTTCACACCCCCATGGAATATCTGTGGTAATGTAGAAAATTTCAACTCCCCTTGCCCCATCTCTCTCTTTCTCTCAGACAAAATTTAATTATAGTTGAAAGATTATCTGATAAAATGACTAAGCAGTATTGGTTAAACCTGAAGTTGTCCCTGTAAAGGTAAAACTCACTGCATTCTTGGCCCTAGATGGAGGTAAATAATCATTTTTACACTTCACCACTTCACACTCAGAAAAAAAAGCCTAAAACCCAGTCCAGGTATGATGATAAAGAAGAAATTCTGCAATCCTGTTGTGAATCAGACCTCCCAGTCATCTACCAGCAGGTGTACCCATGGGCCAAAGTGTGTGTTTGCAGTGCAGCTGATTTGTGAGCTACTCACAGTAAACAGAGAAGCAATGGTAATGTACTCAATGTATTGACTTGGCTATTAACTGATGGTCTAGCGTTCGATTCCCAGTGGAATAAGAGAGTTTTGTTTTCAACAAAACAGTCAGATTGGCTTTGGGTTCTACCCATTGTTCTCTCACTGGGTGCCAGGGCTCTTTCGCCAGAAGGTAAGGCAGCTGGTGCATGAAGCTGACCACTTCCCTCTGTCTGCTGCTGAAGTTAGGAACAATTGGAGCTATACCTTTACTTTACCTATATGCCTTCATAATATACACAGGGACAACTTTACATTTAGTAGACCTGTGACTTTGCTTATGTTAAGTAAAGTGCAGTTATTCTCTGTGATGAAAATTCAAGTTCATGGTATGGCTATGCAGAATTCAAAATGGTGAAGAATCAATTTGTAGGTGTCATTGTAAACTATTGTCACTCATTTCTAGTCATACTTTCAGCTAATGCTGACACTTAAATTTTGAGTGGTTGGTAGTGTTGAGTAAATGATAGCGTGATTGTTTTCAATAAAGTAACCTCTTTGCTGTTTGATATTACTATGTTGGACATATATGTTTTCTTGTGTGTTTTCAATGTGCAAAATATTACTGGAGACTTTAGATTTCAATTTTGATAACCATGAAGGATGCCAGGCTGTGTAATGTGGAAACAATTTCCTATTGTTTTGGACGAATGTTGTGCCTCCATCTTCAGATTCACCCTGAAGATGGAGGCTATGGACTATGTGGTGTCACACCAAAAAGATGGTATTCTTCAGTATTATTCCAAATGTTTTTGTTTCTCTCAGCAGGTGACTGGTTGTCCTGGTATGTTATTGTTACATCCATTGTATTGTGTGTGTTTGTGCATGTGCAATTGTGTGAATTTGTCTGTAACAACTTTTGGACAGGTTAAGAAAGTGTCATATAAGATAGTGTAAACAATATACCACCTTCATATGTCTCTGCTATCATTAATATCAAGAAGGTTTCTGTGTGAATTTAAGTGGCAGGTGCAGCCGTAGTGCCGTTCAATGCAGTATAGAGGTTTAACATAGCTCTATATATGATAAGGGCATGGCTATAGGACCAACGAATTTGGAGCTTTGGAAGTTTTGAAGTTGATATCTTCTGTACAAGTATGGTTCCTAATTCTTCAGACCGTCTTGCATTCAGAGACACTAGCCTTGGCAAGTGTAGTATGCAACATGAGACGTGAAAATTTAAGGGTTTTGGGATGTTATATCAGGTAGATTGGTACATAGTTAACCAATATGATAAAGGATTGTAGGTAGCACATTCATCTACAGGGTCCTCTTAGACTGCATGAACCTGAAGATGAAGGCATTACAGTCCTTTGAAATACCAATGACTGTACCATTTGACACAGCAGAACACCCCATAAGACTAACAGCACTGCTTTGAGAATAAAAAATTTCAGTGGTAGATGTGTTGAGGTTGCCCATTACAACTGAGGACAGTAATGAGAATAATGAGGATATGTACTGTTTCACTGTCTGTCTGCTCAGAACTGTATGGTGCTATGTGTAAGTCATATTTGGACGTGATGTAAAGTAACAGTAAGGTGAGTGTTAATTTTATACTTGTCTTTGTATTTGATAACCATTCAGGTTTTCAGCTTCTTCTCTTGAGATGCTGGAGCCCAATTCAGACCTTGACTGCTTCAGTTCTGCTTCTGCAATGGTTTCTGTCTAGCGCTTTGTTCTTCCTGCCCTTCTTCCTGCCCTTGATTTGCAGGATTTGTTCACCCCAAGGGGCAGTATGAAAGTACTGCCTCCTTTCTCTCTCTCTCTGTCAGATACTGTAACTTTAGTTGTGATGAAACTTGTGTATATCATGGGTACATCCTTTACAAAGTCGAGATTATTTTTCCATAAAGTCTCCTGCATTATCAGCAAACTTTTTTTTGCCTTTGCTTGAGGCACTAAATTGGTTGTGTAAAACTCATAGCTGAAGAGTCAGAGCTCTTTACACATGCTGTATTTCATCTCTTTGTCATTCCACAAGATGGCGTTGTTGGAGTCAATCCTTTAGAGGACCAAAAAGATGGAAGTAAGAGTGTGCTAAATCGGGTTTGTAGGAAGGGTGAGGGAGAACAGACCACTTCATTGTTGCAGTTGCCTTCCTTGTGCACAGACTGTTGTGCCATATGGGATTGTCATGCAGAATGAGGACTTGATTTGTCTTCCTGTACGGTCAAACCCTTAAAATTCATTGTTTTAACTTCTTTAATGTATCCACTTATCACTGGCACCTGTGTCTAAGGATCATCCTGAATAAGTGCATCAGCCTTGTCTTTGGTCTTTGTTATCGCTACTGTGGCTGGTTGGCTGCTGCAGGGCCTGTCACCAGTTTCATTTTCACTGCTCTTAAAATGTTGGACCCAATGTCTGAGCTGATATCTGTGGCATCCTCAACAAATGCACTTCGCAGATGTCTATGAATCCATTGGACTGGAGCCTGCTGCACTAAGAAATACAGTCACCACTCTCTGCCTAGTACATAGCTACATGACATCTGCAGTTTTACAGTCATTATCCAGTGGGCAAGGCAAGAAACTACCCAACACCACATTTAAAAAAATAGGAGGCATTACTTTCTTACCAACCTCATTTCAATGTTTTCCACTGCCAAGAAATAGCTTATTTCAACTGACACTCTTGTAGACTTTGCTGCTGGGATCATTGATTATGTAGTGGATGTAAATCATAAATCAGAATGGAAATTTTGTACATGGTAGTGGTAAAAAACTTTGTGGTTTAATCTCTAAACTCTCTGGTGAGGAATCTGCTTGGAATATTCCCTGTGAAGGTGAAATTGCACTGACTGAATACTGTGTGTTTTCAATGTATATTGGCAATGTTGCTGTAACAGAGCACTGGGATTCTTCCAAGAGTCATAATCTTGGATGATCTTTTTGAGTGAGTAATGTGGGGCTTAGGCACAAACTGAAAGAATTTAAGTGGTGCTGATCACTTTGTGAACTTTTTGTACCTTTAGTTTACTTTTGAATAATTTTCCTATGATTGTGCTTTAGTCAACGAAAAGAGGTTGCTGTGTGGTTGTAGAAAAGTATTTTACGGTGGATATCATGCTTTTTGCTTTCATTGAACTCGAGATTATGTGTTGGAACAATTTATATTCTGTAGTGAAAATTATGGCAGAAAGAATAAGGTGATTTTATTCTGCATTTTGTTGTAAGTCACCAGATCAAAACAATAGTAACCCACTCCAACACAACTCTTGTTGATAAAACAAATTGCTTTCTTTTAATAACATAGGTGCATGTTTTGGCATATAATAAAGCTGTCATCAAGCCATTTTGATAAGGAGTTAAAGAAAATATTACAAAATTTACAATTTTCTAAAAAAGTTTATTGAAATCTCAAACTCAACTTTGTGTTGCAGAAAAATGTTATCTTCAGAGTAGCTATAAAAGTATAATTATGAATTGTACTGGATTTATAGTATGTTGTTCACTGTGTATGTTGGATTAGGTTGTAGCTGACTGTCCTAAAGCAAATTTTATCAATTCGAAAAGCTTGAAATTTTCTTCTTACAACTTGTGCAAATTATTATTAATGAATTATTTCTTCATTCTTTTCTGTTAAAACTTGGTGTAGTTTTGGTATGCAGTTGCGAAAGCATGCTGTCACAATATCTAAGTTCTTTTCTGAGATTAGTAGAAGACGAGATGTGGCTCAGTTGAATGCTTGAGCTATTTTTGAAAAGCAGAGTATGTGGAAAATGAAACCAAGTTTTCTGATTCATTGAAATATCTTTTTTGCTTGTGTGCATACCTGAGATTATATGAGAATAGAATATAATACAATGCAATATGATAAAATATACATAATATATGTTTTTGGCTTTGTGAGGATAGTATTTTTCAGAAGCATGATTTTAAGGTTAGAGATCTCAATGCCCTTTTTAAGAAAATAAATTGTATAACACTTCCCTTTGTGTGTTTTTTACAATAGTCTGACAATGCCTTGTTAAAGCCAAAACATGTGTATGTGTTGTGAAACAAAGGGATTTGTTTCATCAATAAAGAGTTGTGTTGAAATGGATTGCTGTCATTTGTGATCTTAGGTAGTAAACACTATGGAATGTCTCACATTTAAATTGGAAGTTTCATTGGAGAGGAACAGGAATGTTAAATTTTGCTGACTGGAGAATAATTATATTGTGATTTCCCTGGATACATAAAGTCAGATGCAATTGTTGCATTATAATCACATTAGGGTTTTAATGTGTACGCCTGAATTCCATCTTCCCTTCTAAAAACCAGTTTTTTATGCTTGACTTCTTTCATCACTTGGCTTACAACCAGTACCATTGTAGTGACAGCTTTTTGCATGTATGTGACTTGAGAATGCTGCATGGACAGTAAAGGGCACAAGCCATGTTCTGTTAGATTTTCAGTCTCATCTTGCTTCTAGGGAGTGCGGAATGATTATGCTGTGGACCCCAGCAGGGCAAAAGAACTGGCAGAGCAGTTGCACGCAGCAGGTACTCTCACACTGTTACTCTGAATGGTGGTAACCTTGTACAGTACAGCCCTACTGAAAGTAAAACCTGTATTACCAAGACTTTCAACATATTTATATGACCATACCTGCTTGATTTCCGTGGCTACATAAAAATTACAGCTAACTTTTGAAAATAGGGCAATGTAGAGTTTTGCCTTTGTGTCTCATCAGCTCTTGTAAATAATTTAATGTGATAGTAACATAGCAATGTTATGAATGCACTGTAGTACAAAGTATAATAAATTACTGGACTGTAATTAGATATGGGTAACAAAAAGTAATGTTATGAATTACAGCAATAAAATGTTTAATTTACATAAACAGTTCATAACAATTATATCACAATGCATGGAGTAAAAAAGTAAGAAAAAAAGTAATGCCTACAGTCAAAAGACTTACAGTCCTGAATTATGTTTTGTTTGGTCCATAATTGCCAATGGATATTCAGTCTTTGTGCACAGAAACTTTCATTGGAGGACAGTGAAAGTGACAGAATTGTAGGACTGTCTGGAAAAGGTCAGTGAGTCATTTCTTTAGGTAATTGTAGAGCTGTTCACTATGGCATTCAGTCTGCACAATGTGTATGAAAGACTAGATTCCATCAATGCAACTTTTGTTTGATGTACTGTATGTTTTAGTAAATTATTATGCAGGCAACATATTTTGACCACTCTTGGTTATCTTCAGGCCATCTGTCATCATAAAAAGTGAAAAGTATAATTGAATTCAATGTGTTAAATAATTGAGATCCGTTTTTACGTTTAATATGATACGTGCTATTTATTGGTTTTGCTAGAGTCAGTAATTTTTCCATGGTCTGGTATGAATCGTGGTATTACTTTTCAAAACATGGTTCAACCACTGTAGATTCTGGTACTATCAGGAAGAGACAGGGAAAAGATGTAATATATGCATCATACTTATATGCATCAAATGTGTATGAATTGGAATATTTTTACATTAAATTTCCTACTAAATACTGATTACAAATATGGGTAGACAACAAAACAGACTGTGTGCCACACATCACCAAACCATAAAATGTTCATGATGATATAATATACTAAGCAATGTTGTTGCTAATAAGTATTTTAAAAATCACAAACATTCTGTCATATTTTAATAATTACAGGCTATAGTGAAAATGATAAGCAGCATGTACTATATGTAAAATTAACATCTCAGTTATATAACACAATGAATGCAATTGTATTTTTACTTTTATGATGGTAGAGGGCCTGAAGGTGACCAAGAGGAGTCAACAAATGTTGCCTGATTTGTAATTTACAGAACATACTTAAAACCAAAGTTGCATTGACAGTATCTGTTCCTTTATAGCTCTGTGTCTCACAACAGGATGCTGGACATAAAATTTACACAGTGTGCAGTGTAGGTGCATTACACTTTCAGGTTCAGAGTTTATTATGGTATTTTCTCCTGTCCAAAACATTAAAGGGGTACATGGTGGCTCACTTGCTTGAGGCACTGCAATTCGAGCTGGTAGGTTCCATTCCTGATGGCATCATAGGGATTTTTCATTGACTTAATCCTTTTAGTCAAATATTGGCCCTGGAATCCACTTGGCCTCTTAACAGAAATCAGTACCAGGGATATTTCTGTGGGGGGGGGGGGGGTAAAAGTACCCAGTGTATAGGGTGACAACCCTAACCACCTTTAGGTAGCAAACTTCATAAAATTCTAAGAAACACAAACAC
>Ga0131853_10004843_pt1 | contig 24186 bp, 8 predicted proteins | sample TergutLab28metaG_FD_92764 | JGI IMG/M metagenome (GOLD analysis project Ga0131853, IMG submission 92764) | Labiotermes labralis P1 segment gut microbial communities from Petit-Saut dam, French Guiana - Lab288 P1 (version 2) (version 2) | ecosystem: Host-associated > Arthropoda: Insects >...
AAATTTTTTTCTGTTTGGCTTTGTTTCGCGGTTTCTCCCCCCCCCTCCCCCCCGGAAAAAGAAAAACCCCCCCCCCCCCCGAACCATCAATCAGAATCACATAGGCCTATTGCAGACTTCTGTGGTAAGCAAGCAGTGAGCTAGACAACGCGAGGAGTTTAATATTAGTAATCACACTCCTTTTAATTTTTACAGATACGGTTTTAAAGTACTCAGTCATACGCCCAATCATCAGTCCATAACTACTACAGAGGAAGATTCGTCATGTTCTCGGATTATACCATCACAAAAGGCTGCCTTACCTATACAAAAAGACAAACTTGCCCAGCATCCCATGTTATGATGTTGAGTGGGTCTCAGTGCTCACAACAGGGTTTGTTGTCCCATATATGTAGATTTATTTCATTTTTTGTTTACGATTTGCAAGAAATGTACGTAGCAGGACTGGTACAAACCATATCACATCACTGTAATTGTCAGGATCTGCGTCTCTTCAATTCGCACACAATCACTGTTTCCCGCTAAATTAAAATGCCTTATTTGTGACCCGTCTATATGCACCGTCTCAGAAGCAATACTCATTCTTGGTACAGTATGTACTCCCCTGACATATGCACCTAGCAGCGGATAGCCATCTAATAACTGTGCGAATTGTACACATACAAGCATCAATTACAACGTACGAGTAGTTTACATAAATTGCACAACACAGAGGGTCGGTTACGAAGTGCGCTTCCGACATGTTAATGCTTGTTCGTCATTATTTACAGTTCATTAGGTTGCTTCAGTGTTTCATATCCGTGTTGTGTTATGTGTTTAACTATGTTTGAGAATACAAAACACGACACGTACATTAAAATGGAGCCAGGATACCAATGATAATGCCAGTGCAACAGCTTATCAATATAATTATAAAACGTAACAATATCCCGATTACAAGTTTTAGGTTAATTCCTCAGTCATTTTATTTAGAGGTATTCGTCAAAGTCATTGGAATTGTTCATTGACATAATCCTTCCGATCGCACTATGGCCCTGGAGTCGACTCAGCCTCTAACAGAAATGAGTACCAGGAGCATTTCCTGGGGGTAAAGGAGGCCGGTGTGTAAGGCTGACCTCACCACCATCCTGTGTCGTTGTCACGTAATCTGGGAACCTTAACTTCCTGGAACCCTTTGGGCCTGTTTAGGCCTGTAACGGGACTGCTTTATCTTTTTTCATTCTTCAAAGAGATGAGCGTCATACGTCCTTCACTGGGCCTGAACGACAGCACAAGAATGTGTTTTACTGCTGGCAGAAAACTGACTCTTAAGTGGTTGAAAGTTACGGGCTGTACAGTCCGGTGTTCCAATCCCGTCAAGGGCAAGAGATTTATCTCTACTCCAAAACGCCAAGAAAGGCTCTAGGGCCCTCCCAACTTCATATTAATGGGCTTAGGTATTATTTACGGAGGCTAAGGCGACCTTGACCACTCGCTTCCATGTAGGATCAAGGTTAAAAATAAGTGGAGGTATAACTCTGATTTTCATGTACGTCATCATGGATTAGACATACACAACTCCACCTTTTACCTTTACCTACACGATGTTAAGCCTCTTAATTTCCGAAATGGGAAGGAGTGGTGTCTCAGCTAATGTTTTCCACAAATGGTGGCACAGAAGCAAGAGAACGCCGCTGTTGTCCAGGCTCTTACTTGCAAGGTTGAGCAAAAGGGAATCAGAACTTCGTTAACAAGAAACATAAACGGCGACATGAAGTAGGGGCCTAAGATTACGACCCGCCGAGCAATCGGCAGGCACTTAATGGCAATTTTATTCAGTCCCGCGGACAGAAAATCCTCCGAAACGGAAAACAATGCAAAGTGATATATTTTGTTCGATTGTGCGGCTTTCGTGAAAAAATTGGCCTCTTATCTAAAATGCATCGAAAGGCAGTAGTTGGAGTTCAGTGACTGTCAAATTTGCATGTACATTTGAACATTTTTCCAAGACCGTGCTGACATTTTATGCTAACGGAACAGTGTTCACGTGAGAGGGCCTATCTTATCACCACACGGACTTTCCTGGCGATTAAGTAGCAGCAAAGGTTTTTCTAACACGAAAAGAACTGGGAAAAAAAAAACTTAACATAGAAGCTGTTGGCCATTTAATAATAAACTGAGTGTAGGCGGTTCTGCCGGCAATGCAGTAACTGTAAAGTAGAAAAAGCCTACTTATAGAATGGTATTAGCTCCATCATCTGAGATTTACAGATCGAATCTCCTCAATCTTTTACGACGCCACGTATGTTGCGCTATTGGTTTAATTATCTGAAGGTTAAGGCGCAACAATAACATGCACTTGGCCCTGTAAGAGTTAATCTTGTACGTCAGACAGAACACAACTTGCTAATATCAGAAAGACTGAGCAGTTAATGCTGTATAAAGAATAAATATCTATTTGATGTTTATTGGACCGTGCATCGTTGTGACAGCTGACGAATAAAAAACCAACTAGACGTCACTTGTTACTTTCATTTTACTTCTTAGAGACTCAACATGTTTCGGTCATTAATATGTCCATCTTCAGGAGTTTGCGACTATGTTGTTGAACTACCACATTGGCCATTTCGTTCTTGATTTGATGTACCCTAACTCCCAACACACATCAAATCAAGAACGAAGCGGCCAATGTGGTACTTCAACAACATAGTCGCAAACTCCTGAAGATGGGTATATTAATGCCCGAAATATGTTGAGTCTCTAAGAAGTAAAATAAAAGTAACAAGTGACGTCTAGTTGGTTTTTTATTCGTCAAATATCTATTTGTTTGATAATCATAAGAAACATATAAACTACTGAGACAATATGCCTAGCGATTAACCTTGTCGGAATATATATGCTAATCACTAGGCTTTAGAGTGCTAAATCTTGTCCGTTTACATAAATAATTTTAATATATGCTTTTGTGTGGCGTGACGAGATGATGATTATACAGGGTGGACTAAAAAGAACTTTACAACCGTTTATTGTATGTTGCCTGAAGTGAGTTAGACCACTAAACGTGGCAGAATAATCAGGGCCATTACTGCCATTAGAAAAGGTACCTCGCGAGTTCGAATTAAAAATTTACCTAAGTGCAAATATTCTCACTGTTCTGAATGCTTTTCTACGGAACTCTAGCAACGTTACATGCAAGCCTACAATTCTCTTCCTAAAAGATGAACTGTGTATAAAACTCTCAGGGAGGCTACAACATAAAAAGAACGTGGCACACTTATATCTATAATAATTAACCAATTTACTCTATGCAGTACAGTCCTTCCCGAATAGCTAACAGGTCCTCAGCTAGTCAAGAAATCCCCCCAATTTTACGGAACCCGAAGGTTCATTACCGCATTCACAACACCCGGCCACCTGTCCTTATCCTAAGCCGGAGCAATCCAGTCAATGCCTCCCCATCCCACTACTGGAAGACCCATTTTAATTTTGTCTTATTTGTGCCTAGAACTTCCAAATGGTCTCTTGCACTCAGGTCTCCCCATCAAAACCCTGTATGCACTTCTCCTGTCCTCATACGTGCCACATGCTCCACCAATTTCATTCTTCTTTATTTGGTCACCCGAATGATATGTGGTGAGAAGTACTGGACGTAAAGATCCCCTTCATGCAGCCTTCTCCACTTCCCTGTCACACCGTCCCTCTTAGGCCCAGATATCTCTCTCAGCACCCTGCTCTCGAACACTCTCAGCCTTATGGACCTCCTTCAAAGTGAGAGACCAAACCGCACACCTACACTAAACAAGAGGCAAAATTACAGTTCTGTATAGTTTGAACTGCATCTCTGTTGACAGCAAACTGGATGACAAAAGATTCTGCATCGAATGACAAAAAGCATTTCCTGACTCCAACCTGCTAAATATACACAAGTAAAAAATGTATTATTGGGATGATAAACCTAAGGAGGTTAAAACACTGGAAAAGGAAAACAAGAAAGTGACATAAAATTCTTATTCAGAAACGACTGGGAAATCTGTCACTCAGAATGCCTACAAAGACACCTTAAGATATGGGAATTGAGAGGAACTGAATCAGAAAACGTGTTCGACGGTGAGAAATACCGTACTGACATTGTCGAATTTTCAAGCTCTGGTAGCACAGAAATGGTACCATCCGTCTGTTGGTATCAGACAGCAATCCGTGGTTTACTTCATTCATTTATGACGGCTTCGTCAACACGGAGGTTGGGGCCAAAAATTCAGTTGTGGGACTATCAATCAGCCGGTAATTTCAAATAGGTCTCGCATGGTCGCCTAGTAATGCGCTATCAATCAGTAAATTACCGCCCATGCATGTTACTACATGAACTGACCATTTCTTTCCAATAAAATCGCACGACATTACCGCTGAATGTCCGGTGAAGTTGGCCAACATTCCGCAACCCGCTCAACATTCGGTCTGCTTTTCATTATGATGCTCAGTAACCGGAAATAAAAGATAAAAAAAATCCTCACATCTCTGTACGTATAAAACAAATGCGTGGGTTGTTTAGTGCACAGAGAAACCAGAAATGAATTTTACCATTGTTTTGAAGGGGCTGTCACAATACAACTCTGATAAAGCTTCGATACTGACACAATGAAACATCGCTGTTGACTGTAACCGCTTCGCAAAAAAAGGGGGGAAAAAAACTGACACATACAGAAAACATTTCAGTAATTGTACATTCGTGCGGCTTCAATGTAATAATTCACATTAACCGGCTTTAATTTCTATAGCTGCCTCTTTATTAGGCGCAATGCGACTTCAAAAAGTCATCATACTGTCTACACTTCACTTAGAATCCACGTAATATTGGTGAACAACTTTAAAGTAACGGTAAAAATATACGATACTTCACATGCAAATTGCTTAATAATATTGGAATATATTCTAAGTCAAAAAAGTTCAGACTCTTCTGATGACCAATTGCTCAATAATATTTGCATACATTCTAATTCAAAAAAGTTCTGACTCTTCTGATGACCAATTTCTCAATAATATTTGCATATATTCTAAGCCTAAAAAAAGCAGACTCTTCTTATGTCCAATTGCTAAATAATATTTGCATATATTCTAAGTCAAAAGAGTTCAGACTCTTCTGATGACCAATTGCTCAATAATATTTGCATAAATTCTAAGCCTAAAAAAAGCAGACTCTTCTTATGTCCAATTGCTAAATAATATTTGCATATATTCTAAGTCAAAAAAGTTCAGAATCTTTCTGATGTCCAATTGCTCAATAATATTTGCATATTCTCAGTCAAAAAATTTCAGACTCTTCTGATGTCCAGTTGCTCAATAATATTTGTTATATTCTAAGCCAAAAAAGTTCAGACTCCTCCGATGTCTTCAGTAAGTCGAAACGCCTCTAACTACATTAAAAATTGAAACAAAAAGTACAGCTGGTTAATATAAATTACTGCACAGCAGATGTACTGAGATTACCTTTCTGAAAATTATAAATAAGCTCCCGTAATTTTCAGGACATCTATTCACCACCCCCATAAAATTTCGTTGGTCTCACATTTTTCACATTCGTTGTAGGCTATGCAGTACAGTGACATGCAAATTTGACAATTACTGTTGTTTCTTATGCTTCTTAAACTTTGACATTTTTTATTTTTGCCTCCTCGGAAAGTGTTAAATTGGCAGGACAAGATTTCAATTTCAGTCGGACTCTACCAAACACAGAAATGTATAAGCAGCCGTCTGAACTACATCTACGGAGCACAGCCCCCTTCAGGCGCTGATATTTCTTCATTTTTCAAGGTTCTTAAAAGCGGAGGATTTTTACTACCGAGTTATGGAGAACCGCTGCTGAATCTTACCGTTACCGAGCTAACAAGATAGGCAAGGTGGGTATAACGTAACACTTTGATGCGTTCCAGTAATGTTCATACCTCTTCGGCTATCCTGCCAGACTCTTCCTGTTTCACTCGAAGATAGCGCTGGTATGGCGATTTAATTACGCCGGCAACAATAAAACGTACTCAGGTCTTCATGTAAAGTTCCCGATATTTTTAACCAATTTTATTCAGATCTGAACTTTATCGACAGATATTTATAAAAGTTCCTAATATCAAATTTGAAGAAAATCACTTCTGTGGGAGTCAGGCTGATACATGGCGACAGACGGACGAACGGACATGATGACATGCATTTCGCGGTTGTGTGACAACGCCTATAATAGACGAGGCCCTCAATTTCCCTTTCTTTATCTCCCATTACTGAACAGTATATTCCGCCAGCTGCCAGTTCTTAGTTACTTGCTTACTCCTTGGCTGTACGGCCCTCTTACAGCCTTGAACTCCTTAATTAAAGACGCCTATTCTCCCTCTCGACTGCCTTCAATCGCCATCTCTTAACCTTCTTCTCCCGTAGATCCCTCTCTACATCTTCCAGCCATCTCATTCTAGATCTTCCCCTTCTTCTACTTCCCTCCGGTTTATTCTTAAATATTTTCTTAACTGCCCTTCCCTAATCCATTCTTACTACACATCCAATCCATTCCAATCTCTTCTTTTTAATATTTGCTACTGTGTCTAGATCTTTATGCAGCTCACACAATTCCTGATTGCTTCTTATTTCCATATTGCTTGTTCTAACACTGGCCAATGTATATTCCCTCTTAATATTTTTCTCCTGCATGTACCCACCTCAGTCTTAGCCCACGCTTCACTCCCAGACGCAACAACTTGTCTCAACATCGGTTTATATATATATATATATATAAATTTTAAATGGCCGCCGATTCTGCTTGACAGATATATGGTGACGGTTGTACCGGGTGAAGAATGAAGAAGTAATGTTCGCTACTGAGGAGTACGACAAAAACATTTGTAATTGTTTTGCACGAGCAAGTCAGGCCTTCAGATGTTTGTGGCCAGCAACCGATGTTATTGCAGGTAAAAATACGCCAGTTGTATCCTGTCAAGACGAATTAATTTTATTACGCAAAACAGAATTTTCTGTCGAGTTCTATCTAGTTAGAGCTGTGCACAACTTTGACTCTAGGCTTTTTACAGACTGAATACCTAACACAATGCGACCAGTGGAAAGTGTAAGAGACTTATCTTTTTGACAGTATCTATTTGTTTTCTCTAAAAGCTTCGCCCGGAAATAAAAGGACCTTCAACCCACGATCTCAAGGACAACGCTGTACTGATGAGTAAAGATAAGTAGCTGGAAATAACGACAATAGAATCTGGCGAACCATACCAAATCTGCACAAATTTTCTGGAACGAAGGCAGAGTGAGTAGCTGAATCAGAACGTTTACATCTCTAAGCATAGTGTCCTGTCTCGTGCTTAATAATGTAGAAATAAATTTTCCTGCAGCATATGCGGTATGTTCACAGGAACGGCGACGCCAAGTAATAAGAGACAATATAAGCTGTCCATACACATTACGGACTACCAGCTAAGCACACAGCCGGCAGACAGACACCGAGCAAAACAAGGCTGTCTTAATTTTATTGCCAAAATGAGATGTTACATTTGTTATTACGTTAAGCATATATGATAGACATCTTTCATTTACAGTATCATGCAGGCACAGACCTATTAGCCTGTACGCACAGAATGAAGCTATACAAATTCAACCAGTTAGGACAACTTATTTTCTTCTCAAGACTTTTTATTTTTACTGTTAACACATGCAGGTAAAAACTTACACGTTTAAAACAATTTGCCGTCTTTTGGTTCTAAGCACTTCTTCACTTTTATCCCTTCAACAGTAATTCGAGGAACAAACGCATCGTATGACCAGAATAACAGGTAAACAACTGAAGATTATAGTCTTGTGGAATATGACATCGCCGTGACTCGTAACTTGTGACTGAAGTCTAACAAGGAACGTATTCAACTACACTGAAGAGGGAAGCAACAATCTCTTCCGAAACGTCGGTGACAAATCGCCAGTCAACATTAGTCTTATTCTAGGGGACTAATCTTTATCGACAACGCAGTGGAGACCTCAAATCACAGTCAAACTAAGTCCCGCGAAGTGTACAGTACTCATTGTGTACCCATTGTGTAAAGCACGTTTCAGTCGATTTGCATTGATAGCTTCGTCCTTCTTAATTAATGTCATTAATTAACTAGGAGAAGTTTCTACAACAATTATGGGGCCTCCGTGCAGTTGTACCAAGTTTGGTGGGACAAAAATGGCTTAGCGAGAAATAAAATTCGGTTGTTTACTAAAAATTTTGAATCAGTCCTTTGAACGGACGTGAAACATGGAGAATAACTCGCCGGATATGTGATTCAATCCAAGTGTTTGTAAACCTGTGCCTACGACGTATATTAAATGTCAGATGGCCGGATAAAATTTCAAACGAGGAATTATGGCAGAGAACACAAGAAACACCTACTGAGCTACAAACAAAGGAAAGAAAATGGCGTTGGATTGGCCACAAACTAGGTAAACCACAAGGCGTAATCGAAAGACACGCATTGGACTGAAACCCCCAGGGTACAAGGAAAGGGGGGGTAGACTGCAGAATGCAAGATAAAGCTGGAATGTGGCCAAAGGACTAACGTTAGACAGAACCAAATGGAAGAGATTCACGAAGGCCCTATGTTCCACTTAGGAACAAAAGGAGAGAATGATGATAATGATGATGGAGTTTCTACAAGAGACTTGATGTTCGTAAAACTCACTATTTTGTATTTCGGCTTTCTTGATCATCCATTTTAATAAGATTGTTTCGACCTTTCACGACTGGTTGAAACGACCTCGGGATGACACCTAGTGACATGTGCGTAGGCCTTCTCCGCTCTCCTGCTATTGCGCAGGACACTCACAGCTCAGTCAAGATCTCCCTTTCATTAAGTAGGATTCAACATGAAATAATGTGAAATGCCAACTTGTACACCGTACACACGACGCAATCAGCGGCTCCCAAGACCACCACCCATCCAAAAACTCGGTACAGAAAACCATATGCTGCAACTCAACATCCAATGCTCCTGATGATGGGCGAATGCGCCCGAAACATGTTGAGCTGAGAATACATCAATAAAATTACCTAGTTACATCAAGTTGGCATTTCACTTTATTTCATGAGGAAAATGCACGTTCAAACAACCCTCAAGTAGGATTCAACACTTTCGTGCTTCATGGAATGAAACTCTCCTTCACTCATTTAATGCATTTTGTGTTTCCAAAAATTGGTGATATTTTTATTAAAGATAAAGTTTTGTGTTTTAGTGATATTGGAGGTTATTTTATAATTATATTGCTATTATTTCATAATTTCTTGGAACCTAACTGGCGTTTTATATTGAAAATGGATTCGGATGTTCGTGACGGTTTTACTAATTATTCATGAACATACGGATTTTTTCGCAGTTCATTCACAGTGTCTATAGAGTGAACATAAGTACATGCCAGAGACACAGGGCAAAATGGTGGAGTTCTGTTTACTGCCAACCAGGGAATTTTCGGTGTTAGCACTTCAAAAGACTTTTTGTCTCTTACAGAACGACAGGAGATGATAATACCAGTAAAGTAATGTAATAATACAGTTTAAGTAGTCAGTTATAGTAAATGATGTTCAGACATTCATCTTCTTCATTACATCTTTATGCTCGCGATGACATAGGATTTCTACTTACCACAACCTTTCAGAATCAAGAAAGGCAGTTGAGTTAGTTGTTGTGGGATGATATTTTTTCGAACAATACATGTGTTTAGGTGTGGGCCGGGTAGCTCAGTTGGTATAGTGACTGACTGCGGGCTGGACGGTCCGGGATCGAATCCCGGTGGGTACGAGATTTTCCGCCCGTCCAGACCGGCCCTGGGGTCCAACTAGCCTCCTGTAGAATGAGTAACTGGTTTTTCCCGGGGGTAAAGTACGGCCGGGGCATGATGCTGACCATTCACCCCCCCCCCTTCTAGTGCCACGGACATGGAAGAGTAGAGCTATACCTCTACCCACCCTCTGGGACGCACCGGGCCTGTAACGGGATCACTTCACCTTCACCTTTTTTTACATGTTTTAGGTGGCTGGAAAACAGTTTTCTTTCCTTGTTTATCTCTTCTATCCTTTTTCAGATTCCTCTATATAACTTCTTATTTCCTTTTTTTCCCCCTCCATTATCTTCTTCTACTCATTCGGTTTTGTCTATTTTTTCCTTCTCATCTTTCTTTTCTCCTTCTCTTTGTCTTTCTCATTTATCATATTCTCTTTCTTATTCTTCAAATCCTTTCATATTCCGACAAGCATAACTGAGTTCAGGGCCTGGATATTTATAGAGTGAAACTTGCCTATAACGGAATAGGAAGGTAATTTTTCCGTTATACTCGTAGGTTAAGTTCTGTTTCATAAAAGTACTTGAAGTTTGTATCCTCGGGACTGTAAAGTTTTCCACTAAAGATGGTTTTCCCTTATGTGTAAATTCCGTTTACGACAGGTTTCACTGTATAAGCATGAGAACTACTCTCTCCTAAGGTGTGAGGCACCGTAGTCTGGCAGAAGTGTACAGACACTTTACAATTCTTCTGCCTCCATTATCAGGACCAAACCATCAGATAACTCTGCTCCGAAAACGGACGCAGCAAAATCCTCTGAAATGTTCGTGCATCTGAATCCAAGACGTCATGTCCTTGAAAAAAGCAATCTTAATACACACTCGCGAGAACCTTCCTAATTTTTACAGTTACAGCTACTACTTACCATCGTGAATGAACCAAAGCCCTGATGTAAAGTGACTAGTTTGGTATTCATAGTTTCTTTAACATGCTAACTATTGCACAGCAAGCGGCGCCTTTCAAACGCCCCCTCAGTTTCTCGTATCATCTAAAATTCATACCTGAACGGGGCGGGAATACCTTCCAGATGGGACCTGTAAAGCTGAAATTTCAAACAGAGTACTGGGGCCATGTAACCAAGACATAACAGCCAGCGTCTTCTGTTAGTAGGCCAACATCATAATAGAATTTTCTGAGGTAAAGGAAGGATACATCACACACCTGGCATCAAAAATACAAATGGTTTCCAGATTCGAAGACATGATGCAATGTTCAGAAAGTGTCCGAGGTCTAGAACGTTACCTTACGATGTCGCAGCCCATATACATAGAGTTCGATGCTCATTGCCTAGGTTCCCCTACATAAATTATAGTCGATAATAAAGGATGTCCAGCTAAACGGAATACCGGCCATTGTTTCCTTCCTTCACAGCGAACTATGACACCGCCCACTCTGCAGTACTCAGTCCCTAGTTAATGAGAGACTTCGCACAGTAGAGCGGACGACATCAATTGCTGCACAGTGACCGATGACGTCCCCCTCACTGCAGTGCTCAGCCCCGCGTTAATGAGCGACTGCGCACCGTAGAGCGGACGACATCAATTGCTGCACAGCGACCGAAGACGTCCCCCGCTCTGCGGTGCTCAGTCCCGTGTTAAGCGAATGCGCAGCGTATAGTGGACATCAATTGCTGCACAGCGGCACCAGATGCCCCCCCCCCCCACCCCGTGCGGTATTGAACACCGTGCTAATGAGCAACTGCGCGCCACTGAATGGACGTCATAAATTTCTACACCGCGAATGATGACGTGTCCCGATCAGCAGTACTCACTTCCGCGTTCTAAATGCTTTCTGTAGTCCTGTCATAGAAGATTTTAAATTTAAATATTACATACGTATGCAGTTCTTGGAACAAATTTCTTAAATGATATTTTAGGTTTTCACTGCATTGACATTGAAGATATGGCACATTGGTATGTACCTATGAACAGTAAGATATTTAGCAAACGTTTTAGTGGAACTTGCTCGTTTCATTAATAGGATATATTAAAGAAATTCAGGCAGAAGTTTCCGATAAAACGTGAGTACATGTCCACAAAACTACACACCAGCATGTCCTAGGAGACGGTTATCTTTAAGTCCTTTATAGAATAAGGGTTTCACGTTAGTCCAAGGTGGAGGTTGGTGTACCTTCAAGATGTCGACACGTAACTACCAAAAGACGAGGCTTCATATTCAACAAACGTGTAATATGGATTATCGTCGCTGTGAAAAACTAAAATCTTTAAAGTCCAGGATTTCTAAGACCGTTCCATCTCCCACAAAATACCTCTTAAAAATAAATGGCACGTGTCTTTACATTTCACCTTCTCTGAAATCGAATCCGTAACTTTTGCAAGATTGAGGATGCGGCTTTTTTACTTGGCGAAAGGACATTCGTGGGAAAACTTAAAGCTTATTGAACGGAACACAAAATTGTAAAATATTTTTATAACGTTTGCTTTATTCTTCTATTCGAATAGCTGTTCCCTCGAGGGATACTCCGTACTTTCTCAGCTACTGATGGCATAAAATTCATGTTCGGTGTACGGAGGTTTCAGAATCCAAACGTTACAACTGTTCGGGATTTTGCTTTGCGTTTAAAAAAAATTCCTATCAGTTTCATTACATTACATGTGAATACACACTTTAATATTGATATTATTTTTAAGCGTCTGAACTCGAACCAGGTGGGAAAGATTTAAAAAACATTGTTATCTTAATTATTCAAAAATATGACAGGTCTTTAATGCTCCCTCTAAACCAAACAGATCGCTAATATAACCGACCAAATCTCAAAGACGGGAACACGAATTCCACCCAGGGAATATAACGCGTGGTGGTCACAGGAAACGTCAAGTGTCTACCGACTAGATGACAAGAAGGATATTTGTGGTTAGGCCTCTTTAGTTTTATTCTCACAGTCACCTCAATTTTTATAATTTAATATTCACAATCAATTTATTTGTGTCCGGCACTGTTACAAATTGTATCAACAATATACACTGCTTTATTATCGTCACGCTTCCCCCTTCAACCTCCTCACACGAGTGTCAGCTAAGAAGTCCACAAACCCAGCCTGTGCTAGCTTCACGGCCTTTACTCTCATCAAGCATAACAGCTGTCCGATTGATGTATGCCGAAAGGGGCATAGAATGTACTGTTCCCAGGGAGACAAAGCGGCAGTATAGTTGTAACCCTAGCTGAAAGCATGCCGCATCCCTTCGCGTGATAAACAGTCATAAACTTAATACAAGTAACCGTAAAGTCCACACCCTCACAATATACCAGTGTATTGTACACAGCGACATTCTTTTGCTGGAATTCCTAAATTTTACTTTATTCTTCTCACGTATTTTTGCCTGTCTCTCCGCCGAGAATATTTTTGATCTGGCTTCGAACCAGGATCAAAGGTAACACTAGATATAGAAAACTAACATATGTATTAAGAAATATGACGATCAGATGACAACAAAATACCTAAGGCCCTCCAATCCACTCCCTTTCAGTACCCATACAAGTTTCATATTAAGTAAATATTTTCCGTAATACCCTGGTGTTAATGCACAACATACAACCAAATAAAAGGTAAGGCATTGCCAGTAAAGGCCTATTACAGGCCCAGAGGGTTCCAGGAGTTTGGGGCTCCAAGATTTCGAGACAATCGGCACATGAAGGTGAAAAGGTTGTCAGCCTAACGCACCGTGCGTCTTAACCACCTAGGAAATATTCCCGGTACTCGTTTCTGTTAGAGGATGAGTCGACCCCAGCACAACCAAATAAAGATTATGAAATCTAAGTATAGGTTATTACACAGAATACTGCATTAGCCACCCACCAAAGTCGTTGTTGTTTCCCAGTGTTTCTGTTTCAATTAAACATCCAAAATTAACGTTTTCTATTCCGGGCATTCTGTCTGACATCAGAAATCTTTTTAATATTAAATAAATGCACAATGTCTATTATGTGCATATGTTTGGACAGTATCTCCTACATGTGTCTGTGATTGTGCAACATCATCATAGAGAACTAAGCCAGTTCCTTGAAACACCAACTAGTATTTGACATTACTGTCTGTGGGTTCAGCTCTGTAGCGTATACGTCATGAATATTAATATATTATAAAAGGTACAACTGTACATATTTTAAAAGCACTTGGTAGCCTACAATGGTTAAAACATGTAATGATACTGCTATCTTGTTTTTATAAAACTTAATGGTTATATCATCTTTAACATCCAGTAGGATTGCTGATCGTGGAAGTTTCGTTGTTGTGACATGTGTTCATTCGGTGGTATCCACCACCCTCCGACTTGGATTAGTTCCATTAAATATTTCTGTTTGTTCTATAGCCATTTTGTCTTCCTACAATACATACTTACTTACTTACTCCATGGTGCAGAGTCTTTCTTGAGAAGCTAACTGGTTTGCAGCTAGTCAAGAAATTCCCCGCATTTCACGGAACCCGAAGGTTCATTACCGCATTCACAAGCATCCACCACCCGTCCCTATCCTGGGCCAGCCCAATCCAGTCCATATACCTTCATCCCACCTCCTGGAGATCCATCCTAATATTATCCACCCTTCTACTCCTAGGTCTCCCCAGTGGTCTCCTTCCCTCTGGTTTCCCCACCAAGACCCTATACACCCCCCTCTCCTCACCCATACGCGCCACATGCCCAGCCCATCTAATTCTTCTCGATTTTATCACCCGCACAATATTGGGAGAGGAGTACAAATCATTTAGCTTCTCGTTATGCAGTCTCCTCCATTCCTCCTTTACCTCGTCCCTCCTAGGTCCAAACACGTATTCTCCTCAACACCATGTTCTCAGACACCCTCAGCTTCCTTTCCTCCCGCAATGTCAACGCCCAAGTTTCACACCCATACAAAACAACAGGCAAAATTATAGTTCTATAACAATACATATTTAGTAGAACTAATCCAAATCGGAGGATGATAGATACCGCCTAATGAACGCATATTGCCCAACAACGAAACGTCCACGATAAGCAATGCTGCTTCATGTTACAGAAGATTTAACCATAAAGTTGTAAAAAGCGAGGTAGCATTACCATCACATATTTGTTAGCATTGTACACTACCAAGTTTTTTTTTTCAAATACGCACAGTTGTACCATTTATAACATATTTATGTTCATGACGTACAAGATGCAGAAGTGAACCCACAGATAACAATGTCACAATACTAGCTGTTTTTTTTCAAGGAAATGGCATAGCTGTTCTCTCAGATGACGATACACAAGCACAGAACATATAGGAGATACGCATCAAAATATAAGCACACAACAAATATTACGCATTTAGTTGGTATTAAAAAAGGTGTCTACTCCAAAATTAAATTCGCCTGATTATTTCAGCTTAAACCAGGCTCAATCAAAATGTGGTCAGTAGTTGCAGATATGGAACGAGCGGGTGAGCAAAAAGAAGTTCCACAACATACATCCTAGTTTTAGGCACTTTGTAAAACAAACAGACACTCTAACATCACCACGAGAAGCAGACCACTGCAGTCTGGATTGTAACCTCCAAAATTGTACAGTTACATGACCGCTTTTCTTTATAAAATTGAATTGCAATGAGTACGTATTGTAAGGCTTCACATTTGCCATTAGCCTTACACTACTCTAAGGTCCTCCAGACGGATGGTTTGCTTTGTTTTACGTAAGTTGTTTCAGTTAGGAAACAGGACTCTATTTTTGGTAGTGGATGTATTATTTAAAGGAAGAGCAGAGGCTCGTAGCCGATCAATAATCAAGCGGCGGTATCTGTTGATATGCATGCTGTAACGTGCAGCGGCAGTATCTGAAACAGTTTGATATGTTCATCTAAACTTGTAACACCGAGCATAAAAGTAACGAGTTGAGTGATGGCGGAGAAAATGGGAATTTCACATTCCTTTAAACACAGATTCACAGAGAACGAGATTCATGTGCCTTCGTTGATTTCAATACGGTAGTAAAAAATCAGGAAAAATGCATGAGACCTTGGTCTACTTCCTATCCTCATTTAGCAACATATCAAGCAAAATCTCGTAAAGCATAAATTTGCATAGCCTCACGAATTTGCTCCACGTAGTACGAAATTTAAGGTTCTCATGGCGCTGGATACGAAAAAGTTGATTTATTGAGGCGTGACGCCATGTAGTGTGGCAGAAATTTGCCGACCTTCTGGGGAAACCTGTTGTCTCCATTGTAATTTACAATAGTAACTCTTCCCGTAACACAGGATATGGGGTTATGCTTATGTAACCATTAATAAACATGGAATAATGCGGTAAAAACAACTATATTTATATGTGGTACAAAGCTACATGTTTCTTTCACAATAAAGGTCATCATCAGGCTGGGTAAGGAGAATTTACACAAGCAAGAAAATAACATATGAAACCGTACATGTCACATTTACGTTTTTCTTATTATGTTCAAAATGTGTATAAATGACGTCATTATTAGTAACTTCAACCTGTTTGGATTATTTATCTCAGTAATTAACTAACTTGATGCACAAAAATTTTGTTTTACAATAAGTTTATTTCATGTCTACATGTTTCGAGCATATATATGCTCATCATCAGGAGGTCAAAATTGCATTACACAGCCTCTGGTATCATCACACCTATAGGTGGCCGTCTCGTGCACGAGACGACTACCTATAGGTGTGATGATACCAGATGCTGTGTAATACAATTTTTAACCTCCTGATGATGAGCACATGTGCTCGAAACATGTAGAGGCATGAAATAAAGTTATTGTAAAACAAAAATGTGTGCACCAAGTTGGTTAATTACTGAGATGCACGGTCAGCAAAACGTCAAAAAATATTTGGATGAGTTCTTCAGTAGTGACGCTACATTAAATCATTGTTGTTTCTAATACTTTAAAATTCCTCTTTAATAATGCCAGTTTATTCAAACAGGTATTTAATTACGTTGTAGTGACAGTTATTAACATAGTTATTATTAATCAAAATAGTAAGTCATTCTAAGATTCGTTATTAAATATTTTGTACGTCGGGGTGTGAAGAGTGTACACAGGAATTTTAAAATATTTGAAGCAAAAAGAAAAGTTTAGTATAGGAATTTAAAAAAAAAACTTCAACTTCATATAAAGAAGCTACCAATAACGACATCATTTACACATACTGTAAATTGTAATAAAAAACCGTAAATTTAAATGCAATCGCACGTGAAGTGTATATGGTTATATATTTTACTTTCTTTCTTGTATACATTCTTCATGCGTAGCCTGACGACGGTATTTTGAGTCTGAAATATGTAGCTATGTTTCTACATAATAAATATATGCGTCGATTAAATGTTTGTGATTATTATTATTATTATTATTATTAACTCGGCCTTAAAGCATCTGGTAAATCTGCATAGGACTACATGGCGACACTTCGCGAAAGTAATCTTCTTGTTTCGATAGTACAATTTTATAAACAATACGTCTTTGAGAAAAAAAAGTTACACACCAGAAAAGTCTAAAATTCGCCTGGCGATCAAATTTGTCTAATAACGCCCCAGATTTCCTAATTAGAATATGTGACAGTACTAATAACGGAAGATAAAATTTTTGTGTTCAGCGACCCCCCATAAAAAGGATGAATGAGAAGTCGGTGACTTTTTTTGTCATTGGCCAACCTAGTTTCAACAGAAATGAATTTCCCTGAAAAAATAATTCAGGTCTAAAAAAAACTTCGCTTCTTTATTTTACAATATTTGTAATTGATGTTAATTGAACAAGTTAAATTCATAAAATAAAGTTACAATTTCGCAATTTAATTTCGCTTCAACTTCCCCTTTAGAGCCTCATTCTGACACAGAGGTTATAAAAAAAGTAAAGGTAAAGGTAACGTTTTCCCGTTATAGGCCCAGTGTGGCCCAGAGGGTGGGTAGAGGTATAGCTCTACTGTTCCATGACCGCGGCACTAGCAGGGAGTGAGTGGTCAGCAGCACATCCCGGCCGCACTTTACCCCTGGAAAAGACCCGGTACCCATTTTACAGGAGGCTGGGTGGGCCCCAGGGCCGGTCTGGCCGGGCGGAAAATCTCGTCCCCACCGGGATCCGATCCCGGACCGTCCAGCCCGTAGCTCAGTCGCTATACCGACTGAGCTACCCAGTCCACGACACAGAGGTTATACTTTTCGAAAAAATATATATTGCAGGGAAGTTTCATTGGGGTTATTGTTAAAATGACAGTCGACCGTTCCACATTTAGTCTACTAACTCGCATGATATGTTCTGCGATCACGGAATTATAAATTGCTTAGAAGCTTACATCATAACTGTCACAAAATGTACGTGCGTGTTTAGCCACACTGCAATTTTATTCGTGCGCACGTACTATTTCAGTTTTGGCAAATAACACTGTACCAGTTTCGTTATAAAAACATCATACCTACGTCTATATCAGTCACAGTGCACATACAATAAAACATAGAGAATAAATCCACTTTACGTTTACTGATACAAGACTTGCACCAGCGTGAAATGAAAAAACAAGGACAATGAGATATGTCGATTTTGTTAAAATACATTTAAAAATAACAGATCAGTTTCACAATTTTTTTGCCAACTTTCACTATTACCTTATTTCTTCATGCCCGATTGTTTTATGAAATAACAGCGCGTGGCGGGCGCGTGTGGGCGAGTCGGTGCGTAGGTCAAGCGCCCACGCGCACACGCACACGCAGCAGCATGTTGAATGATGCATGGCGCCCTGGGAAAATCCACCACCTCATCATCATCTTCACCGCTGGTATCCGATAGAATTTCCTCTGTTACTATACATCAAGCACTACTGCCGTCAATGTTATATGGCCGTTTGTTAAGGATTTGATTCCTTAACGGTGTTGCGGACTATACACAGCACGGACTGACGTGTATCTCTCGCCGCCTCATTAGACGCATGGCGCCTCTGCGGACAAATTGGACGTGTACATTGCAAGGAGTGACGCCCTATCCACAGCCATGATTACAGCACCCAGCCGTCTAGTGTAGGCATAACCAACCTATGGCCCACGGTCCGCAAGTAGCCTGTAGAGTGTATTAAACTTAACCTTTAGACGCCTAATGTCAACTATAGTGGTCGTACCGCACCGCTAACCCCTAAAGTTGCATTTTATATATTTATTCAACAAATATAAGTACTGAATATTTTAAACATGGTATATACTCTCCGTTTTTTTCTCTTCAAAATTCTGTTTGTTTCACAATTCTGACGTATTTGGTTCCTATATTATTAACATTTTACGTGTATATACAGGATGTGCTAAAATTAAAAAAATAATTCCGGCGACAAAAGTTTAAGGCTCGCAACCCTAAACGTAGACTACTTCTAATTTGAAAGGATAATAAATTCTGTCCTCGTCCTCGCACGCCGACAGCCCTCAGATGGTTGACGTAAACGAACGTTTCGTAGATGGACTCTGCTTCCATCGTCAGGGTTTGGTTCTGTAATGATGGAGAGAAATCCAGTATCTGAAACAGCGGCTTACTTGAACCACCTGACGCGGCTGCAGCCCGAGACGATTTTACTGGACCTCGTAATTGTCTTTTCTAAAAACAGTTTCTTGTCATATAATTACTATCCGTAATTTCTTGTACAGTAATTCTGTACAGAAAATATCCAACGTACTATATTTCAGGCCACCCAGCTTCACGATTAGTTCATTTGTTTTTTAAAAACAGCAAACGAAACGGAAAAGAGAACTTTTTTGACCAGCGTCGGACTTTTTCATGCGGGAATGAAGGCGCAGTTGAGACGAAGGTGGTGGAAGAATACTGCTGAGCAATAACACAGGCGGCGGGGAGGTCAGGTGTCTGGATTTCAGTATTACTTCCTTTTATATTCACATACTTGGCCACAGGTATAAGCAATTCCGACTTGAGCGAAATTCGACTTGCACCGATCTTTCCGGAACGTAACAAATGCGCAAGTCGGGAACTGTCTCTAATTCTTTTGCTTTGCTAATGTCAGTATTGTGCTCTTGAGCACCAACTGTCGCTCGAATAAACAACAATCAAGACTGGATTATCTCAGTTTACGTATTTATCGGAGCATTATTAAAGGGGCGGAAGGAATAATAATCTCGGAGATATATTAACTGCAAAATAAATTAAAAATTCCATTCTCCAACATCAACCTTACAAGACAGAATCCAAGGAGTACGCACAGTTAATTAACCGTGATGTCTTTGCTAACTATTTTACAAAAAAAAAACAATGAGTTGAATAAATTGTTGTAAACTCGTGTAACAATACCAACTTTTGCACATGTACAAAATATGTTTTATCACATTATTAATTACCAACTCGTTTTGATCGCTTTTGCGACCATCATCGAGGTATCTTAACAAGAGTATTAAGATTACAACAAACTGCCAAATTACTTCGTAGGAATCGCTCAACATTATAATAAATGCCTAACTTTCTCAATATCATCACAAAATGGCAGCTTATGTAATAATAAAATCAGAAGAAATTCAGTTAAAACATAAACAGTAGTAACGTTGTACGTAGTAAATATACACCCTGTTTACTCCGTAAAGATGTGTATCATAAGGAGGATGGTTTGAGACATGATGATGATGATGATGATCAGAAAAACGATCGAAACACGTTGGTAATTAATAATATGTGATAAAATATATTTTATACAAATGCATTTGTAAGTTTAAATATGCCTTTAATGCAGAGTTATGGAACTTATTAAGTTTATGTTACAAATTGTTTAATCAAATTAGGAATTAATAACAACTCTTCGCCAAATATTACTAAAACTATCAAGGAGAGGGTGAGATGGAAGGGACATACGACAATCATATGCCAGATGTTAAATACATGCATAATTTTATAGAAATCCCTGAAGATAAGACACCAATTGGAAAACCTAAGCGTAGATGGAGAATAATACTGAAAGGGGCCCTAACGAAACTGATAAGTGGTGTGTTAACTGGATTAATATGAGTCAGGACAAGGACCAATGACTTCTTCTTACGAATACGGGAGTAAACTTCCGAGGTCCGTAAAGCAGTAGGAATGTCTTCAATAGCTAAGCGACAAGAACTTTCTAAAGTAGAGTTGTACTTAATGGAGTTAAAAATATTATACTTAAAACTTGAGGGTACACCAATTAGTAACACAACTTAAAACTGGGTCGCAATGTGTTTTTGCTAAATAATGCAGCGCGCGCTCCGAAAATGCTGCACTTCATTAGTCTAGCGTAGAAATGACGTCCTTTTTGCAGTACACTGATCAAAGTCTGAGTTATGAAAAGACTTCATGACGTCCCGCTTCAGCACGTGTATCGGAAACGAATGCTTATATGTAGACAAATTAATGGCGTAAGCTGTTTCAATATAATGCTGACCTAACTTTAGTAGAATATCTAAAATTCCTTGCTTCATATTAATAAATTGCATTCTTGTGTACGTGATAAATATATCCGATTAATGAGAGAAGCAGAGTGGAAATATGCACAAATGTGATCTGTGTATATTTTATAAATAATACTTTGCTATTCTGTATATTTTATTATCTCTGTATTCATTGTATTCAACAAGCTATTCACACAAGATATTTGATATTTTAGTTATATCAAAATATGTTTCCTTGCATGTGGTAAACTATTCTTTCTTAGTCTGACCTGTCTACCTACTCATTGCAGGTGTAGAGGGTTAGAGTTGCATTTGTTCATACTGAATGAAACACAAACAAACAAACACACACACACACACACACAGACACACGGTAAGACTGTTCTGTATGAGGGATCGGCCCGCCTAGAGACCTGTACCTGATAACACAACACTTAACAAGAGACAGACACAAACGCCCCTGGCGGGTGGTAAAATTCACACCACATAAAAATGTCTCAAATAAACTTACAGATTTTAATTATTCTTGTAATAAAACCAACTAAATGCACTAAATTCTCAAATTTATTTTTGGAATAAAACTCTACATGTTTCGGGCAGCTCCTCTGTCCATCATCAGGAACTTTTTCACTGTAAACACAGCAATGGTATATGTCAGGTTTTGCTAGCAGATGTCATTATACCATTGTTGTGTGTACAGTGAAAAAAACTCCTCATGATTGACAGAGGAACTGTCCGAAACATGTAGAATTTTATTCCAAAAATAAATTTGAGAAATTAGTGCATCTATTTGGTTTTATTATAAGAATATATCACGATGCACGGTCATCTGAACTTGCGGATTTTAACTAAATCCATGTTTCCTGGTACGCACTAATGTTTATAATGTGCGCTATTTTTTAGAACAAAAACAAAGATAAAGCTGAATTTGAGCTTCATATGAGGCAGAGGTCACGCTGGGCAAACATGACTAACAACTGAATTTTCCCACCTTTTAGCGCATATCGACAAAGCCAAACTTAAATCTAAGTGTATTCAGGAGTTCCAGATAAGAAACATGGACAGTAATACATCACTACTTTTCCGCTATTCATTCTGTCCAGGCAGAACATTAATTAATACATAATTGTTTCATTTTCGCTATAACTATGAGAAAGTTGGTTATGAGTAAATGGATAAAGTAAAAATTCGCCTGTCACTCCTCTTTCCTTCCACCCTGTCTGTCTGATAAATGCTACAGGACTGTAGAAGTTTAATGCATTTATAAACCTTATGAGCATGCGGCGCCATAACGGAAAGTAAACGAAGAAATGTCTGATGCCTAGATATTTTGTTGTTATTATTTTTATTCTGTTAAACTTATGAATAATTTATAACTCTTTACTAGCAGTGCAGAAACTTCTGTCAGTTCATGTTAAAGCCGTTTGCAATCATCTGCTACGGTCTGGCAGAAGGATAACAATCTTTCGGATGAATATCCTGCCTCCATTTTCAGGAATGGAGTTCCAACTCTAAAAGGTCATGCAGTATGTCAGTATACAAATACAAAATTTAAGCTGTTCACCGTACACCGTATAAAATTTCATATCATATTTTAGGAATAGTATAAAATTTAACTTAAGTACATCTGTTTTTCTTATCAGAAAGGTCACCTTAACCTTTTGGCGCCGGAATTATTTTTTTTAGTTTTAGCACACCCTGTATATAAAATGTGAATAATACAGGAACCAAATACGTTAGAATTATGAAACAAACTGCATTTTGAAGAGAAAAAACCGGAGAGTATACACCATGTTTAAAATATTCAGTACATATATTTATTGAATAAATATATAAATTGCAACTTTAGAGGTTAGCGGTGCGGTACGACCACTATAGTCGACATTAGGCGTCAAAAGGTTAAACAACTTGAATAAAAAATTAACTTGCGTGTTCGATATTTCTAGGACTTATTCCACATTAGACCAAATGATAGATGTTGGGATATGCAAATGTAATTTGCTGCGACACATAAAAAACAAAAAAATTTTAACTAAATTTTACATTCAGGTGTTTTATACTGATGTGGAGACGATGTAACGTATACTTATTATTTAAGCGTATAACTCTGGAGACGGAACGGATCAATCGGTCCAATCCTTGATGTTTATGATGATGATAATGATATCAAGTCGCCAGAAACATAGGAGCGGACAGTTATACAGCAATGAAAAGAATGGCTTGCAACAAATCCAGATGGAAAGCTGCCAACCAATCAAAAGACTGAGGGATAAGAAGAAGAAGAAGACCAATTATATAGGGCATCAATCAATCTACAGACTGAACCTAAACGATTCACGCCATGTATATACAAAATTTACTAAAATAATTCAGTATATTTTAGCTGGATTCTAAAGGAGCCGGTGTAAGTTACCTGAAGATGGTACTACAGCACCGACACAAGTCGGACTGTTAATAAAACTACGAGATTATATATACTGTACTATGTGTGCATTTGGTTGGTCTAATAAAGGAAAATAAACCAAATTTAAACACTGTCTCATAAGACAGAAGACAAGATGAATGTCCACCACTGTCAATAGGCACCATATATATTATGATACCCTGATACTATTCTTATTTTTAAACTTTATTAAATGTTCGTATAGACTATTATTCTGATACACATCCAACCATAAGAATAAGTAACAGTGTACTAAAATGTGTCACATGGGAGATACGCGGGTTCTTTATTTTACACAGTTTGTTTTTGAAACCCGGGATAAGAAACCCTAACTTAGTAATGTAAATGGCCACATTAGTTACTCTCTTTTGCTGAGATTTTATTTACTTTAAGATAAATGAGGAGATGAAAGATAGTTTTTATGAGGAATTAGAGGAGGTGTTCGATCACTTCCCAAAATATCATATGAAAATTTTACTAGGAGATTTTAGTGCAAAAGTAGGTAGAGAGGATATTTTCAAGCCAATAA
>Ga0131853_10004844_pt1 | contig 24183 bp, 16 predicted proteins | sample TergutLab28metaG_FD_92764 | JGI IMG/M metagenome (GOLD analysis project Ga0131853, IMG submission 92764) | Labiotermes labralis P1 segment gut microbial communities from Petit-Saut dam, French Guiana - Lab288 P1 (version 2) (version 2) | ecosystem: Host-associated > Arthropoda: Insects >...
TAAAATTGGGTGGAAATTTTGTAGTAATTGTTATTCTCACTTCATTTAACAATTATTTATTCCCTTTACGTGTGACTCTCAGCAGTGTGTCAGTGCCAAGAATATGCTAGATCAGTGTCAGTCTCAACACAATTATCTTTATTAGACAAAAATCTGTTTAATAGAGCAAGATGTTTCGACATGAAACAGGTCGTCTTCAGGCGAACTACAAGCCACACTTTCAGAACGTTGTGGCTAAACTTGTGAATTAGTTCGTTAAATGGTAAATAAGTCCATTAGCATTTTTGCTGTAGCTCATCTGTGTTATAACTTTGAGTTGTTCCATCCCCGTGGTGTGTAGTAACTAATAGGTGGGGTAATTACAGTAAATAACGCAACTAATGTATGTATAATAATTGATTTTTATTAGAGAAAAAACGACATGTTTCGGCCAACAGTGGCCATCAGCAGGTTTTATCCGAATTTATATGCTAAAAAGAAAGTGTTTATGCAATGTGCGCCATCGCGTATCGATGTTGAGTTCTCATCATCTACGTGTCGGACAAAGTTTATTTCTTATGACCTAAGCGTCCATGTAGTTTTTTTATCTGTAATAAAAATATTAGTTGTGTTCTTCACTGTAGTTACCCCCACCTAATAGTCATTTGTGTTACTTTCGGATACAGCACTAGTGTGTACCTTTTGCATGCTTATTTTAATTATTACTAACAATCACTTGAGGAAAATTGACATTTATTTTTAGAATTCTCCTGTTGATTCAACTACTGATTTATGCACGCGTGTATTAATAGTTTTCTATTTATTCACGAAAAGTGTGGTGTGGGCCGACATTCCACACAACACAGGGTCGATGTGCTGAGCGATCCACGCCAGTAACTGCTGTTACCTTTATCATTTGAATTATATGGATTAGTACCAAATAGCAGGCAATCTTACACATTATTAGACACAATATCCGACTTTCTGCCTTACAAACGGATAATCCAGTAGCATACTGAGCCAAAACAAATCATTGAAATCAATGATGTTGGATAAAATTTCAGATAATACGAAAAGAAGGTACAAATGTTACGTGCTTAAAATGAAGTAACCAGGAAACGTACAGTGACGTGGCACGAACAAATTCTGATGAAACTTCACAAATTTGATTTTAATAAACTACCAAATGATAAATTCCACATACTTTCACGCTAATAGTAACTTAATTTTGAAGATATTAAAGCTCTCGACTTCTCTTCTAATTACTCTTTATTTATAACATCGTAAAACAGGTGGCCATACCAAACTAACTTTTCTGCTTAAGGACAGTTGTAGTAGGGGCAACTTTAACTTCTCACTGCACCACATTGTAATGTTGGTTCTCGCTACTTTAAATTCTTATAAAATATAAACCTTTACTTTGGGTATGAGGTTGTACCCAACCAAATTCTAACGCGGCATGTGCTGATCCAAACCAACCCCAACCCTTGCACTGTCTTTAGTGTGAGAGCTCCAGTTTACCCAACTGTGTATTCGGCAGGCGAATGCTATTAACAACTCTGTCTGTCCTCCGAACCTGGTAACCCATGGCGTCTCACGCTTATGTAAAACTTTCGCTCGTCAGAACGGAAAGCCAAGTTACATTTTCTGATGGCAGCTTTTCCACCAGCAAATGGAGCATGGCGAAGCATATAAGGATCTGCCTCGTGCAGATATTGACTAAGGTTCAGAAATCAGTTTACGGCATGAGAAAAATGCCTTCTTCTGGCAATCTCCTTTATGACACTTTATACCTGGGGCAGGACCTCGTTACTATAGTGCCATGTGATATTGCTTGGAAATTCAATCTCGAGGACGTACTTAGGAAACAAAGAGAAGATTCTTTGTGGCACTACAATCCTCAAATTAATGTCGCGCCATTGTTAGAAGATGACACCAAATAATAACAAGCAACACAAACTGAGTGTGTCTCCAGGATCTTCTGAAACTTCTCTTCTTCCTTCACATTACTGCCAAAGATCAAATGCTGAATACAAAACCAGAAATGTAAGACGTTCAAACATAACTAAAAAAGCTTGAACATAACTAACTAAAATAACTACATGGAGCAGTGTCCTTCTTTAGAAGCTAATCGGTTCTCAGGTCGTCCAGAAATTGTCCGCATTTTATTGAACCCGAAGGTTCATTACCGCGCATAAAGAGGCCGCCACCTGTCCTCTATTCTGAGCCAGTAAAAACCAGTCCATGCCCCCCCTCCCATCCCACTTCCTGAAAATCCATCTTAATATTATCCTCCTAGCTATGTTTGGGTCTTCCAAGAGGTCTCTTTCTCTCAGGTTTCCCCACCAAAACCCTATAGGCACCTCTCTTCTACCCCATGTACGGAACATGCCCGTTCCATCTAATTCTGCTAGAGCAATATTGGGTGAGGAGTAAAGATCATTAAGCTCCTCATTATCTAGTTTTCTCCACTCCCTTGTTAGTTCGTCCCTTTTGGGTCCAAATATTCTCCTCTTCACCCTATTCTCAAACACCCTTAGCCTACGTTTCTCCCTCAGTGTGATCGTCCAAGTTTTACGCCCAAACAAAAGAACAGGCAACATTATGGTTCTGTATATCTCAATGTCTATTTTTGGATGGTGACCTAAAAGATAAAAGATTCTGCACAGAATGATAGCAAGCAATCCCTGCCTTCAATCTGCTCTTAATTTCTTCATGAATAGAATTTTGGTACGTTGAAGTAGTTCCCCAATATTTGAACTATTCCACCCTTTGAGAGGTTTTATTATCAATCCTGATATTGTACTGCGTCCTGCATTCTGATCTCAGTATATGACCATGTATTTAGTTTTCTAAGCTTTTATTTCTAGTGCACTCTTCTTACTAACAACTACTAAAGCTTCTGTGTTTTTCTTTACAAAGCAGAAGCTGTTGTGTACCATTTAATTTCAAACTATCCTGGTTTAACTGAACCCTCCTAATGGCATACTCTAAAGCAAAGTTGAAACGCAATAACTGTAAAACATCTCCTTGTTTCAAACCATCCTTCATAAGAAATTTGTCACACAAATGTTTGTCTACCCGCACTCTGCTACAGGATTCACTCAAACACAATTATATCAGCCTTAAGAGTTTCATGGGGATACCAAACACAATGAGAATATTATACACGACTGAATCATAGGCTTTCTTGAGGTCTATAAATAGCTAATGCAATGATTCATTTTATTTTCATTTTTTTTTCTCAAGTATTTGACGAAAGCATAATATAAGATTAGTAGTTGACAAGTTGAATCAAAATCAATGCTGACGTTCCCCGCTAATATAGTCTGCATATGGAATTAACCTTGGCAGCAGGATGTTCGATAAAATTTTGTATGTATTTGACAAAATTGGTATGCCTCTAAAATTACTACAGTGTGTCTTATCACCTTCTTATAAACAGGTACAAGGATCACTCCTTCCACTCCTCTGGCAATTCTTCCTTATTCCAAATAGAATAAATAAATTTATGGGTCTCAGAGCGTATTGTCCTATCTCCTGCTTCAATCAATTTTTCTTGAATGCTATCATTACCTAGTAATTTGTTTCTTTTTAGCTTTCCGGTTTTCGTCTAACTCTTGCAAATACCAGAGAGTGATTTTATCTGATTTTATGCTTAGACATAAGATAAGAAAGTTTTAAAATTTTTGTACATCTTTGCACGTCTACATGCACGAATTTACAATTAACCCTTGAAAGACGAAGTAAAAAATGCTTTATTTAAACACCCAGTCCGTACCGCGCAGTAAATGCGTTTCATCTCGGTTATAAAAACCAATCAGTTTATGATGTAAGTGGCTCATTTCGCTGTTTGTTCTCAGAAGAATACAAAACGCATTAAATACAGTGTGGCACAGCGTTCAATTTTTGAATGTTAAACTTGTTGGTGCATGACGTAACCAGTAGGGTATGAAAGGTTAATTAAACCCATCTCACCAAGAAAATTTGGGTTTTATGCGCAGAGTACCAAACAATGTCTAAAGAATTTTGATGGTTTTGTATTACCGTTAATTGATAGCAGCCCTGGATTACTGGGTTTAGCACTTAGTCTGGTACTCCGAAAGTAACACGACTACAAAACTCTTCACTTCTTGAATTTGATGATTTTGTAAAACCTTAAACTAACGCGAATGCGTGTAATTCTGGCCTTAAAGATATTAAAATTATCAATAATAATTTAATTACTTGTAATTGCTTTTACTGCGGTGAATCTTCAGGATGTGGTCTTATGCGCTGTGTCCCAGGCTAGCCACTTAAGATGAAATAAAAGTTTCAAAAACAAGATACCACCATATTCAGGGTCGAAGCGATCAGGGTGTAGAAACAGCCAGTTTATACCAGCAGACTGACAAGAATTTGGGTTACGTAAAATTGCAAGAGGCGACTAAGCCTAAAACACCTGTGACTGTGACTGAGTTCCTTCGTGTGGCTGTTCCCAGTTATTGGCTTCTTACCTACGCGGTCTGAGCAGGTGATTTTAGGGTACTGTGTCTCTCGAAACCTGAGATCTAGATTTCGATTTCTGTTTGAGTCATTGGCGTGACCTGCGTCTATTTACACTATATTGCTGTGCTTTTCGTACCTCAAAATTCTTAATTTTTACAAAACCCTAATAGATTATTACAAGTCTGTAAGATTCTGGTCACATTATATAGTTTTGAAAAATATTAAATCCATATATTAGGCATTGCATGAGACTATGGGCAAAACCCACAGAATGGATTATTCCTAAACGACAATGTTTAATAACTGACCAGAGGAGTTAAATTGTTCTAGCTGCGAGGCAAGAAGAGGAACAGATGTAACACCATTTTTATATTTCGTCAATTTCATAAATTCTCAACTACTTACTTCATTACTGCAATGTATAAATTCACACAATTATAAATCTGTATTTTATTAATTTTCCTGCTTCTCTCATAAGCCACAATAATCGCCTTCGTAAAACTCAACTAGATGAATATGTGCAAAATTCGTTGATGCTTTACAGGCTTATAATAACGCATAAAAGTCGGTTTTCCAAATCCCAGACGGTCTAATTTAAATATGTTGTTTCGTGCTTTTTGTCAGTTACTCTAACCCTTAGTAACATAACCGGAGATCAACCACTGGTAGTTCCAAATCCTAAACTCACAATGACCTTGAAACCTTTCAATCAACCAAGTAAATTCATCCCGTAATGTAGTTTTGAAGTTTTAAAGCTTAGAGGCTACGTTCCTTACTAGATGACATTATAAAGAAAACCACTTTAGAACTCCAGCAGTCTAGTCTCATTCAGAGGATTAGAAGGCACTTCAACTTTAAGCATCTTATGCACTTTTTTCTAATAACCCTTCAGAATTCGGTGAATAGATATATGCGTAATTTGCGCCCTGATTAGTATGCAACAGAATACTGTAAATAAAATTATTTACATAAAACCAAAGTGAATATGATAAAAAGTTACAGGATTACGTCTGTACTAATGGTTTATTAAAACGTGCCCTTTAATCATTTGTTATTTAAGGAGTGACTCATGGTGTACAGTCAGTATAGTATAGACCTCCTAAAAGATTTATGACTTTCGAGTACCTTGGAACAACTTGGAATGTTCAGAAATATGTATGAACTAGCAAAACCATTTCATGACTGTAAAGTAAGTACATCTAACACTGCAACGTAAGTTAAATCTGTCATAAATGCACGAATAAGGAACTGAGCTGTGATAAATATCACTGAACGCAAATCCTGACAATATTCACTGTGATTTACCGGTTTGTTTTTATTTCTTATAGATTTTCAGAAATTATGTTCGAAAATGTAGTTTAGACGTCAAATTTAGGGTAAAAGATGGGGGCTTATAATGAAGAAAATGTAATACAGTTGAAGAATAAAAGACCAGCTTGATGTCACTTGCTATTTTATTTCACTTCTTATGTGCTCAACATGTTTCGGACATTAATATATCCATCATCAGGAGCTTTCGACTTATCTGTTGAATTACCACATTGGTCGTATTGTTCTTGGTTCGATGTGTGTTGGAGATTCGGTGTGGTTGCGTTGGAGTGGTATCCGGGTTGCATACTTCAGCCTGCAACACGGATACCAAGCTCCCGATGATGGATATATTAATGTTCGAAACATGTTGAGCACATGAAAAGTGAAATAAATTAGCAAGTGACATCAAGTTGGTCTTTCATTCTTCAAATATCACAATGACGCACGGTCCAATATATATAAGATTAAAAAATGTAATATAATTTGTGAAGACCGTGCTAACATACTTGTTATCGAGTGTACACAGAAGTGCTTTCTGAGTTATGTCTTGAAGCAGCAGTAGACATTTCTTTTAAAAAAAAACTTTAATTAAAAGCACTCAGAAATCTACAGACCTCCAAAAGTCACAAGTTTGGTACACTATGTGCGGAATGTTGTTCATTAAAAGTTTTCAGCAAACCTTGAATCGAAATCTCATAATTATAGAGAGCTACAAGTTTCAGATGATCAGTTGCCTCCACTGTAAAAACTTTCAAACTAGTATACAGGAAAGCAGGACATGCACAAATGACGTAAAGCATTACTCTATTATTAAACCACAAGTATGTAACTCATATAACGTCGTTGACTGTTTAGGAAATATGGTTGTTCGCTCTGGTTCGAACACAAGTATGCTGAACAATCTGTTCCGATATATGACAGGATAAAAAACAATTTGGTTATTATTAGTAATCGCTATTAAACAACACTTAATTACATTTAATAGCTTCAGAAAATTACTAGTTACATACTGCGTCACTAATGCACTTAATTTCTTGAGCAATGTACAATCCTTTACAGTAATTATTTAATCGTAGAGTGTTCCAATGCACTCACAAACACACAACCTTGTGGCAAGCACCGTTTAGAACCCTTTGTTCTTTAACACGCCCTTATAGTGAAACACCTCTGAAGCTACAAAACTGAAACACTAAAAATAACACCCTTATTGTGAAAACTTCTAGAACCCTGTGTTCCTTTATTCAAAATGTTGCAACACGAGTTGCATGCCTGCTCCGTCACGGATAGCGATGCATAGACTGACTCATGTTATGGCAAGACGCGAACTGCTCATGCTCAAGCTAGAACAAAGACGAATGTTCTGGAGGCTTCTGCACGCGCGTGACGTCACATAACTCGTGATGGTTGCATCATCCCTAAGTTAACAAGAGTTGTGCAATCTGATGCACCAATGTTACGCCTGTTGTTCGCGAGAAAATCCAAATGTAAAAATTCGCCCTTAGCGTAACAATGGTCGTTGCGACAAAATGAATTTGAAACTAAAATGGGCATGTGTTATGGAACTATGCTTTTGTGTTTTGAAGACAACAATTTTCCTAATGTTTACTACGAAAGACTCTCACTTTTTTATTGTTGTACCGTGCATTTTGATATCTATAAAGTTCATACACCAACAAATGCACTCTTTATTAAACATGAAAAAGTTTTAAAATGTATTTACTGTTCGCTGTATTGAGTTCAGCGCACTCAACACAACGAAGGGTACACATACCGTACCTATGATATGCTACCACACCAACGCATATCATATAACGACCTATTTTTTTAACGAATTTTAAGCTAAATATAACTTTAGCTAGGCTCTAATGAAGGCTCCCTGATGATGGTCGTAGACCGAAACATGTAGGAGCGAGTCAAAGTGATTTTTAGTGGAAAAATTTCAAACTTTGTCAAGATGAATATAGAGTACATTTGTTTGTGTATGAAATTTATAACTCTCAGTTTTATTTGCAAAAAACTGTTAGAAAAGCATATTGTGAGTTTAGGTTTGCTTCAAAAAAGCATTCGAGAACTGACATTAGTTTTGTCCTGTCAGAGTAGGAATGACATGGCGACGAGTATGAAACTCACTCTGATGAAAGAGGAAAGTTCGAGAACTACTTGTTCCTGTCGAGCTTTTTAATTTTGGTTTATACTGGATCGGTTGAAAAGGTTGTGGCTCGTTCAGCATGTGCTGTCGTATATAACATTTAGGAGCATATTCTGATTTCGAGTTAGTTACTGTTAAATTTCCAGTTCTCATAATTCAGAGACATAGAAGGCCTTCTCCAAAGACGCTGCTGACTTTACTTTTGATCATATTACGTAAAATAGGCAAGAGACGAGCATCATACGTGAACAAAACACGCCTCTTTTTGCGCCTCCCCAACTTGAAAAATATTTTCCCCCTTTGTTCAATGGCTGTAAATCTCTAGGTTGATTAAATTATAGAATCTGCCAAAATTATTCCGAATTTACATATATAGTAAAATAAACTCATTTAATTTAGTCACAAGTTTCGAAATATGTTATTAAAATTTTCAAAATAAAGCGAGCAAAAAAAATGTACATAGAATGCTAATAGGCATTATGATACATTAGTATTTATTTATACATTTTTTATCGGTCCTGTTGGGAATGAACATTTAACACATGAAAAAAATTGCGCACATTTTCTGTTGTTACGATTTACATTACATTGGGTAAGGTATACTAATTTAATATACATGCACAAAGAGGCTTTAATGCATTTTGGTTGTAGGTCCTAAAATAAAACAAAGAGATGTGAATCAAAAAATTGCTTAATCAACTGCATATTTGAAACGAAATTGTTCCATTCTCACATGAATGAACAATGTATCATTTACCCAAACACGTGCGCTGGGATTCCAGTGGGTTAGAACAGATGCTTTGCTTGTTTTGTGTATATACACATACAGTGTACCTTTAATTGGTTCAAATATTTAAGGTCCTGTTATAGTGAGTTCGTAGTAGAACTATATTTGAAAGGTGAAATCTGTATTTAAAATTTGTTAAGTATTGCATGTTATTGATTTACTCAAATGTTTGTCAATTTTAAATGCATGAAGTAATCCAAAATTTTCAGAGCTAAAAGGAGATTAAACAAAAAGTGCTTTACGAACAAAGGCTACATGTAATACTGCGTCCTTTTCAGTTTATATTTACATGTATTTTTTAATCTTACGTTTATAGGACCGTGCATAATCTTCATAGTTGAATAAAGAGAGACCAACTTAATGTCACTTGCTTTATTATTTCATTATTTACTGCTCAACATGTTTCGGATGTTAATACATCCATCCTCAGGAGCTTTCGACCTATTTGATGAATTATTGCATGGGTTGTATTGCTCTGTAAGTATAGAGGTTGATACATTAGCAACGCAACACCAACACACATCGAACCAGGTATGTGTAAACTCATATATAATACATCAGAATATGTGCAGGAAACATTATCAAAAACAAACCACACACAAAGAAAACTCAGTAAACATAAGACACCGCACCAACCAACATTTACAGAAACACGCTTTCTCAAACAACCACGCACGTCACGACTAAACACTCGCCACTAAATAAGTACGCTAATGCATCAACCTCTATCGTTACAGAACCATACAACCCATGCAATAACTCATCAAATAAGTCGCAATCTCCTGAGGATGGGTGTATTAACATCCGAAACATGTTGAGCAGTAAATACTTAAATAGTGAAGCAAGTGACATCAAGTTGGTCTACCTTTATTCAACGTGTATTTTTATAAAAATATCATAATATAATTAAAAAATCCTCCCATAAACGAACAAATTTATTTCTTTGAAGAGTCTAAAGTAATGAATAGCCGCAATTAATATAAAAATACCCCTAAAAAGAGTCCACAAAATAAAAATAAAAAATTATATTTAAAAAATTTTCAACGCCTTTAAACTAGCAGCAGGAAGCCCATAAAATTCGCATTTATATCGCACGAAGCTAATACTCACATTACGGTGACACAAACTGGATCCCTAAGGGAAGTAAAACATAAGCAGGGAATTTATAAAATATATAAAAGCGTGGGAAAGTATATTTCACTTACATATGTTCAGAAGAAATTCCTTAGTGCATGAAAATATAACACCAAAATGTCTGCCAAGTCCGAGTCAAATTTACGTTTATAAATCATTTACTTGTGAGGGATAGCTAACTAAAATCCAAAGACAAAATCAATATATATTCAAAGGCAGTGCAAAAATTATAAGAATTAAAGTTAGAAAAGGATTAGAGCTACATTGGACCTAAAATTGTTGACAAATAGAAAGTTTATAACTTTGAAAATTCGATCGCTAAATATTATGGCTACATATTTATGGTTCATTTAACGATTTTGTCAGAAGTTCATTTTATAACGTGAGTGTTGGAATAATCTGCGCAAGATGAACTGGAAATGGCATGGAAGGAAGCCCTTGTGGTTTAATTTAATTTTCTGCCACCATATTCGCCTGAATTGACTGACGAAGTTGTGCATAACGTAATAATAGACTGTTTCCATACATATATTGGAGCCGGGCATGTACCAAGTACAATTTAGAAGTGTTGTTATTTGAGCCAACTTGCTCGATTGCACACAATGGAAAACAAGAAGGACACTCTATGCATAAAGTAGTAATGTTGAACCTTTGTACAAAGTTAATACCCCCTCATCTACATTAAGAACTTGATAACATTTTGCTCGAGTAGAGCGATTTTCTGGTTATTTAATATAGCCGGAAAAAATAAAATGCACTTAAGCTTCATGCAACTCTCCCGATGTTTTTGACCGATTTTCACCAAATTTAGAATTTAATGTCGGCCAATCATAAGAGTCCCAAAAATCAGATTTCACGGAAAAACTCCTAGTGTGAGTCGCGCTGATACATGTGGAGAGACGGAATGACATAGAAACAGAAAAAAAGACCAGACGGACATGATGAAAATAACAGAAGATTTTATCTACTATGCGAACGCTCCTCATGAAAATCTACGCATTTTATGAATCGCAGGCTCACGCACTTAGTATAGTCGAATAAGATCTTGTGGCGTGCCGTACGTACTCCATGGTGTAGAGTCCTTCTTGGGAAGCTAACTGGTTTGCAGCTAGTCAAGAAACTCCCCCCATTTCACGGAACCCCAAGGTTCATTACCGCACTCACAAGCGTCAGCCACCTGTTCCTATCCTGGGCCAGCCCATTCCAGTCCATATACCCACATCCCACCTCCTGGAGATCCATCCTAATATTATCCACCCATCTACGCCTAGGTTTCCCCAGTGGTATCTTTCCCTCCGGTTTCCCCACCATGACCCTATACACCCCTCTCCTCACCCGTACGTGCCACATGCCCAGCCCATCTCATTCTTCTCGATTTTATCACCCGCAGAATATTGGGTGAGGAGTACAGATCATTTAGCTCCTCGTTATGCAATCTCCTCCATTCCCCCGTTACCTCGTCCCTCCTAGGTCCAAATATTCTCCTCAACGCCATATTCTGAAACACCCTCAGCTTCCTTTCCTCCCTCAATGTCAGCGACCAAGTTTCACACCCATACAAAACAACAGGCAAAATTATAGTTCTATATATCTTAATCTTTAAATTTTTGGCTAGCAACCTAGAAGACAAAAGATTCTGCACCAAATGACCTCAATCAGTTTTCCTATTAGCGTCCTTGTTCTGACTGTGAAAACTTACCCATAGTCCAGCTTATTAAAAGTCAGAAAATCTTTAAATTTAAAGACCCAACAAAAGCAGGTTATATCTAACGCAAATGCTTTTAAAATTGTGCCATATACAAGACAAGAGAAATGGCCCCCCAAATTTTTTTTCAGTTCACAAATATAAAATTTCATGAAAACCCTTCCAGGAGCTTCCGTGTGTCTAGAAATGTGTGCTGACTGACAGGCATGAACATTGTAATACGTATAGCGCCCTGATATAAGAACAATCTAATAAAGCAAGTTTAAATTTGTGCCCTGTGAAAGATTTGAGCTTGTAGTCGAACCGTTTTTGGTACACTTGTTAATCAAGTAAAACGACTGCTAGCCCCAACATGCCGGTAGTTCGAAGCCATCCGTCATAAATTTCACTGTAGTTTTCCATTCAAGAAACTTTTAGTGAAAGGCAGGAAGGGTTTGCTCCAGGGATCTTTGAGCCGGAAATCCTATGAGCAGCCGACAAACGGCAGAAAAATCTGTTGAGCTGATCCCTGAAATGCGTGGGGAACGTAAAGTATTCATAATTAATATATATTGAAAGGCAACAGCCTAACACAAGCAAACCTTGAACCCAAGACGAAAAATAAACTAATAAAAGAAATTTTCATACTGACCACGAAGATTTGACGCTGGCAGTCAAGTAGGTGAGCTGTGTGAGTGAGGTTGCTCATAGTGAGGTCATCTAAAGCACAGATTAGTAGTTCTGGAGTTAAGTGACTTGTTTTATAGCATATGAGACTGGAGTTCGAGTGAAAGAAGGAGGCCGCATAATTGGTAGATGACGAACTGCACAAGTGTAGACTTTTTAACTCAGATGCAAATAAATAAATAAAATAGTGAGGACTTTACCAGATTCGACAAGCCCCACCCGTATCCCTTAAGATGTCCCACGTACTATACTCAGCACCTCAGGACATTAAAGTACATAGGGTGATCATGTACGAACTCATGATCCAATTCTCTGCATGTCGCACAGGTGCGGTCACTGTGATTGGCATCACATGATTTAGAAAAATATATTAAGATGACTTTAGCAACATACACAATTGCTGCCTATTTTACTCTACCATTATTAACATCGATATTTGAACGTGCTATTAATCTGCCCCAAATTAAAATCTATCCTGATAGACGTAAACACGAATAGCGTGTTCTGTCATCTAGTTCGTGAAAGTGATCGAGTGGTCTAAAATGCGTCCATAAATTATTAAGAAATGGTGTGCTGAATTACGTTGCAGCTAAACGTTTTTGTCGCTTGCACGCAACAGAGCCTACATTAAGATATTGAAGCAGTGCAGGTAAAATTCAAACCCAGAATAAAATTCTTTCACGCTAATGATATAGTTTAGGGTGAATCGAAAGAAGCTCCTCCATTTTCTGTGTAATTTCTTTCGCACACGCCACAGCATCATCAATGGAAAGTAGATACGTTATTCACATCGATAAGACGACTATTTTGTAAATTCTAAATAACTAAATGTTAAAAGTCTCAGTAGAATTTAAGCATAAAATAGGACTATCTGGGATACCCCTTTCTTCCTTCACGTAATATTAAGCCCTGTCGATAAGGGTTTAGCAACAAGATTTTGGGGCACGCACAGCCATGAAATTCTCCACAGTAAGCAGCAATGCCTTTAATAATATGATCAATTGTCGGATAGAAGAGAAATGTAAAAACTAACCAATCATAAGTAGTTTATCGCTTTTCTTTCAAACACTACTCTAAGGGGCGAATTTGGTAATTATAGACTGATTTGTTCAAAATTTATAACCCTACAGGCGATACGTAACATCCATCGGGGATCTGACGCCGTGTGGTTTTGTAGAAATTTCATAACTTTTTTACGGCACTGCTGCTGGTCTCTTCAGGTTAGTTATTATTCTGCCCTGAAGACTGAGGTAGAAGATTCGATCGAAATACTGGTAAATTTCTATCAGACGATTTGATGTCAACATTTAAGAAACAAGTGAAGCCGTGAATCCTCAAATTAGTTTAGAGACCTTTTAATGTTGTAGCGTACTGAAAACAAGACATTTGATTTTTTTTGCAGACATTTAAAAGAACGAGGTAAACTATTGCTTATTTTTGCTCTTTCAGGATTAAAACGGAGTGACTCTCGAATATACGTTACTTAGAATCCTTTTGAATTAAGTCTACTGAGAAGGATTTCATCATGTATTTCATAAAACCTCTAAGCGTCTTGAATATTTCGTTTTTCTTTAATTTAATCTGGTTACATACGTCCAAAAGTAACGCATCATAACAAGAAAAGTTATTCCAGAATTTTACCCTTCCTTATACTTCAGTTCTGATCAGTAATTCACTTTAAGCGGACAGCGCTCCGGAAATGGTTGTTAAGTTTCCTAAATGTTACATTGCAGAATTCCGACTCTATGAGCTTTGCCTTGTTACCACTTTCCTCTTTTGGGATCTAGATGGGAAAAGTTAATTAAAAATGTCACTTCACGCCCACACCTTAGTTCTTCTATCGAAGCATTAAGAGTCCTAGAGAACTTCAGAAAATGAAGTTATGGGGACGGGAAACGTTTGCAGATATTTACTTCAGCGCGCCAAAAAATGGAAATTTTCATTACAGCGGAAATCTGAAAAGCTGCCACACGCTAGAAGTAGAATTCTCTTCCTGAACTCAAAAAAAAAAATGTTATCATTAAACATATTCAGACATTATTCCATATCAGAGGTTCAATTAAAATTAAAAGAATGTCCATCTCTCCTGTCATTTGTTTGTTTATTCTGTAAAGTAGCTTTGGTAACGAATGTAGAGTACCGTATTAGCAAACAAAGTGCTGTTTCCGATTAACTACCTTTACTTTAGCATGCAATGTAACGCCTCAGTCATGTTTGTTCATATCCAGAAAACGTGCGTCATTTTTTGTATTCTATGTAGGCGGCGGTGATGGTGGTGGTTGTGGTTTGTGGTTGCGACGTTAACGACAAGGGAAATGTTGTTAGTGTAATGTCAGTATTCCCACGCTCGTTGAGATTCCTGTTATAAAGATTTCCACGCCTCCGTTACACGACGGCTCGACACGATTACATTTCGTATCCTTATATTCCAGCATGTCAGTGAAAATAATGTAACATTATATTAGGTCACCGCCTCTTCCTGATTAGCAATTTCGCATTACCATATTGTAGGTCTAACCATCATTAGCCTGTCAGCCTGTTGTTAGCGAATGCAAATCAGGTAGTTCGGAGGTGCCGAACGCAAGACATTCCGCATCCTCATTTCCATGAAGGGTTTGTCCCATGTTTGCGGGTCACCATTCCCAGAGGAAATCAACATTACAGCGGGACGTTGTCCATCTGTGCACTACTTTTAATCAACTCTTTCTCGCGACTCTCAAGACGCTGGACTCTGCGTAAGCCATACTGAGTCAGCACATCTGGAATCTTCCCAAACGACACACCAAAACGACTGCGCACTTCAAGAATGAATGGGAATTTACTCTACGATGCTTTGAACAAAGTCAATGCATTGCATACAATACCGTCTGGAGGTACTATGTTGGAATTAAAAAGGATAAACTGGATATCTCTTCTGTTACAGCCCCCCTGTTGCATTTTTTCTTCAACCGAACTGAACTAGCATTACGACTTGTATTCCAGAAGTACTACGTTCGAATGAAGACCCAAAAAGATGGATAACTCGAATGACCTTGAGATCTGCGATCTTCTGCATTATTACGCAAAGTAAAGTGGTAATTCATTATCGACGTTTCGGGAAAACCTATCGGTCCTATCTTCCAGGGTCAAGAAATCCAAGAATGGCTTTGTTCGTGTTTGTCGTTATTTATAAACAGCTGCAACAACGTGGCGAATTTTGGTTCAGGATTGTGCTTTGAGATCACCGGTCTTGTGGGATGTTACGCAGAGTAAATTCGTAGTTAGTTACGGACGTAGCAACTAACTAACTAACTAACGATCTGCTGTGCGTAACATCCCAGAAGTGCGAAGATCTTATTTACGCCGCTGCGGAAGCCCGAAATCGTGTAAATTATTTTTTTCTTCGCCTTGTTTAAAACGACAAAGCATAGAACAGAGTAATCGGAATTGACTGCGTGAAGGCTTCGATGAAAATTGCACCCCTTGCACACTCCGTGTTACTCGCTTGCAATTAAATTGTATATCCTAAAGCAACAACTTCAGCGACGTAACAAAAAATCAAAACGTGGTTCATTTAAAACCAGCTTTGCTCTACCAGTTAGTTGTGACTCAGCACAAAAATACGTAACAAATAAACTTCAAATGTGAACACAAACTACACATTTTACTGAAAATTTCCTCTGTCAGTCACGATTCCATTCCTTTAATTAGTAGCTGCATTACCACTGAATCAAAGTTTCAGCCACTATGGCTCAGTCGTCATGACTGGGATGCGCTATACAAAAGGTGTTGTGCGGTGTAGCAGTAAGCATCTTGAATCGGTTAGGACCCTCACAGAGTGCCAGCGTAAGCCGTGATATAGCGTGCAGCCTTCCATTCCTTTATGCAAGTCTGCGAGAGCCTTGCCCTGGGCCTCGGACCTCGACCCAAACCGGACTGAAGGCAGAGAATAGCACTGGTGGCACTTGTTCGGGTATGCGTCATGTTATGTGGTAGGAATCTGAGGCTAAATAAAACACTTCCTATTTTCTCGGAATAAATATTTTTTTTTAAAGAAACTTTATTCGTAGTTTCATTCATCTTATGGTCGTTACAATTTTCTTTTGTAACAGTACGCAACGTTACGGAGTACCTTTACCCTCACCTTTACTGAAAGTGACGCTTTAGTCGAATATTACAAATTCATATCTTTGGGAATATGCATTATATTTCTCGTCTGTATTCCGACAGCAACGTCACAACATTAAGCAACAATGTCAAGAAATAATTACTTTGTTTTGTGGCATGGAAAAAATGGGCATTTTCAACTTTGCCTTTTATCAAGGAGTACCGGTCATTTTTAGGCCAAAGAGCGAGTACCGTAAAATCTTCAAAAATACTGCTCATAATAAACTTAGGAAATTAACAAAAAGTGTCATAGAGATTGGTTTGCGAGTTGACTAGCAAACTAAGATAAGAATGTACGTGCACGTTTTGCGGTGAGTTGAGGATTTAATTAAAGAACTAGCTTGGTGGGGAGGTTTCGGTCGGGATCCGGAAAAAGACACAGATTTGATAACGTCGGTGGTTTTCATGTGGTGCCCGATGTCTACGTACGTTGTCTCAACCTCAAAATAGTATCATTGTTCTTACAGAGTGTAACAAAAGTTAATTCAAAGATTGTATAGAAATGTATATGAACGGCAACACGTACTAATGGCTGATTATAAACAGATCGCCTTCCATTCAGGCTAGAATAAAAGAAATTCGAGTTTCGGTCGGTTGCTTTAAACTTCGAGTTCGGAGTGAACGTTTCTCGCGTTGGGTTAAGTATAATTATCGAACAGAAATTTATTTCTCAAAAACAACGGGGTGGATTGTAGATTTCAACAACCTTTCCCAGTCTGATGAACGCAACTTACTTACTTACTCACTCTATGGAGCAGAGTCCTTCTTGAGAAGCTAACAGGTTCTCAGCTAGTTAAGAAATTCTCCGCATAATTATGGAACCGGAAGGTTCAATACCGCGTTTACAGAGCCCGCCACTTCTCCCTATTATGACGCAGATCAATCCAGTCCACCCCCCCCCCATCCCACTTCCTGAAGTTCCATTTTAATATTATCCTCCCATCTAAGCTTGGGTCCTCCAAGTAGTGTCTTTCTCTCGGGTTTCCACGCCAAAACCCTGTATGCACTTTTCCTCTTCCACATTCTTGCTGCATGCCACGCCCATCTCATTCTTTTCGATTTGATCAACCGAATAATATTTGGTAAAGAGTACAGACGAGTAAGCCCCTCACTATGTAGTTTCCTCCACTCCCCTGTTATCTCGTCCCTCTTAAGCCCAAATATGTTCCTCAGCACCATATTTTCAAAAACCCTCAGCCTACGTTCTTTCCTCAATGTGAGCGACCACGTTTCACACCCATACAAAACAACGGGCAAAGTTATATTTCTGTATATAATAATCTTTATATTTTTGGGTAGCAAACTGGAAGACAAAATTCTGCACCGAATGATAGCAAGCTCTTAATTTCCTTAATAGAATTTTAATTTGTTAAGGTTGTTCCCAAATATTTGAACTCTTCCACCCTTTAATGAATGCAAGCAGCCGCTAATTTTCAAAAGCGGACACTTTACAGAGATTTGAACACTGTTCCCACTGAACCACTTGTCATTTCTTCACTGCATCTAATTAGCAGCTCAACGCTGATTCTATTTGGCCGTGGATTACTGCGATAAGCAGGAAGACTCACCTCATTCCAGTGTTCTCGGCGGCCACTTGTCCGACTACACACAAAACTGTTTTGTTCCTACGGTTTAATATTTTACTCCTGTATTTCTCAGCCTATTTTCTGCGGAACCTCCTTAGGCGTTACGCAAGATATCTTGAAATAAATACAAAAAAATTCTAAAATTTCTCGAAAAATTTTCAGATATCCCGAAAAATAGCACGAGAATAATTTTTCCTTAAGTAGCAATAGAGGTAAAATCTCCATACCCTAACAAGGGTCTCTTTGTTTTCTGGCTTCTGACACTTTACTAGTTAGAGATTCTTCGGGATGAGAAAAATTATGTTAGGGGTCCTCCATAGAGAAACCCGGGAAAGACTGGTGTGTGCAGTAGAATGATTTTAAATAGTTATGTTTAAAGTAAGAAAACATTAACAATTTTGAAAAATGTTCAGCCATCGAATTCCTGAAAGACTAATATCCGGTCGCTCTAGTCTGTCTTTAGATTTTGTGATTGCATATGTTGTGCTATCTCATTTAGTGTTCGAGGCAAGTGTGCTATGAAAAATGCGTCCGTTGTTTTCTCTCTTTACTGGTGGTAAGCCGAACATGTTAGCTTATTATGAACACACTGTACTTGTATTTGTAACTCCTAAGTTTATTTCTGAGGAAGAAAGTCTTTTAACTTAAAGCTTCCTATAGGCTCACTCACAACAAGCATAAACCAAGATAGTAGCCAAATATTTCATCTCCAATATTTTCCACGTCCTTGCTAAATGGACATTTATATTAACCCTTGCCATTCAGTCAATTCTACATTACCCCGACACTTAAAACACGCGTAGTTATTGAAAAACAAATGACTCTCAAAATTACTTTACAAATTTCATATGTATTGCACAGGATATCGAACTATTTTCATATATGAAGCATAAATTTTTAATTTGAATTTTAAAATTTTCGGACGTAATGAATTTTATTCTATTTCCTTAAGACGGTTTCTTTAACATAGTGCCATAACTGCACCCTGTGTTCAACCAACAGCGAATTCATAATTACTCTCTTCTGTTTCTTCTTCTCTTCTATACTATGTCACATTTATTACAACGAAAACATTGTTTCAAGCAACAAGAATGAAATTGCTTGCTCGAAGATAGAAATTCCTGCAACTAACTACCAGTCTTCGCATCATTCTACTTAAAAATAGTCAACTCCTAGACTTAACATTTAGGCTTTCCGAATATGAATTCATTTAAAATTAACAGTCTAAAAGTCAGGATCGCCTCATTCTGCTAAGGTACATCCTCCTATCGCGGTCTCTTGTAATTGCATTCCATGTTGTTGATTATTGCTTGGGACGGACTCTCTAAGAGAAATCGAGCATGACTCCGCATAAGTATTCTGTGACCACTTCAGCATTCTCATACACCACTGCATGACGGCCCTCGGACGTGGTCAGCTACAGACTTCGAATTCCACTGGTGAAGGAAATGTTTAGTACAAAAATCCTTTAAACAAAGTTACGGCCAATTTTGACGTTCGTAGTGCCGTGCATCGTAATATATTTTTATAGTAAAATCAGCCAGATGCATCAAAGTCTCAAATTTATTTTATTTTATTGTAATGCGATTCCATCTATTGTTGTAATTTGTTGTCATATGTTGTCTATTGGCATATGATCCAACCAACAGTAGACAACAAATTACAACAAGAGATAGAATCGCATTACAACAAACTCAACAAAAAGTTAGACTGCCTACAACATAAACAAAGCAGGAAAGCAGTTCCAACTCTTTCCCGCTAGCAAGCAGTCGTCAGTATCTGTTTGACATACGCCTGTTGCTGTATGTACAGTCTTTAAATGCTGATGATGGACGGAAAACCTTCCGAAATATTAAGCATGTAGAGTGTTACTCCAATAAAATAAATTTGAGACATTGATGCTTCCTGTTGATTTGAGTATAGAAAGTTAAAGCAATTTGACTTTAACGTACTTACACATATATCAGATGTGGAAATCACTGGTACAGGAAAGTAATTCAAAATGTCAAACCTAACCAAAACTTGATAACTTCCTGAAGGAGATACAATATCTGACTCCACCTTGTAGTCCCTGCAACCCAGGTACAGTACATCCACAACTTCTTTCTCTAAGGTCCATTTAAACAAGCCGTAAATTAGGTTACATAAAGATACTGATTCAGCGACTTTGGCCGACGTATGGTATACTGCGAGACTGTAAGATGCTAAGGAGTTACAAGTACTTACGTATTCGGGAACAGACGGCCGTAAATTGAACACACGACTTTAGCGTTCCCATTGACGAACGAGAAACGACATGCAGAAGTAGAGTGACTATGCTTGTTGTCAGGGTAACAGCTTGAAGCACAAGACAATGAAACTTAACTAACCTGCAGGGTCGCCAAAGTCAAATGGGGGTACGATACCTCCAAAATTAAACTCTCCTTATTTATAGCGCGCAGCATCGCAATTTGATCCACGGGGTTCAATTCTTTGAAAAAAACTTATTCCGACACCCGTCGTCTTATAACAGCTTCAATTGTATAAAGCAACATAATTTACACTCACAACATTAATATCCGATATCTGACACTGATTCCTAGTAGAGTACTGGAAGCCATATTTAGATCACCACTAAAATATTTTATCATGAACGGTCACACGAAACTACAATGCACTAAGTCTGTAACCACAATCAAGGACGCTTGCCTACTTTCTGACTGAAGACAGCTTAAAACGTTCCAAGCGGTACCATTCGGTACTACAAACGGTATAACATCACATGTTCTGACGGCTCGAGAAATTAACTGTTTCTCGCAGTCATTTTCATTTGTGCTGCATTACAGATAGCCTTGGTGTTGGTTAATGAGAAGAAATTTTGTACAAACCTTAACAATTTCAGTTTTCTTAACGCAGTCTTACTATGAATTTGGTAGAAGCTGCTGTGCGTAGCGATACAATAAACTGAGAATCACATGTGAAGATACGAATGTTAGATTCATTACTGCGGACCGTGTCGTATGAAAGTCCTTGGAAACTAAACAAGCAAAGTGCCAAATATTAAGATTATTCGTTTGACCTGAAATTGTTGTAGAAGAAAAATACAGAAGGTAAACCGTAGTCTGATGTAGCCCAACAAAGTATTTCAATTGGCCCAATGAAACCTATTAATTTTACAAAGACATTTATTCGAAATACGAACTTACTGTTTGCGAGTACATCACAAATATTACGTCATTAATGGTGGGATGAAGACAATATTAAGGAAAAGGACATGTCTGGAAATGTATCTCTATTAAAACTTTCAAATTCACATTACTTACACTTAATTTCTTCTGTGTACAATCTGGAAGCATATATTGTAAATATACAGACTTTTGTGTTGATAATACTTTGTGGTCCTTAAAAGTTATCTAACTGCATAAGACACAAACCTACTGCTGCTTTACACACAGCAACTTGCGTATTACTCATTCCTCAGCTCAAAGTATTTTGTTTACTTCACTGTCATCGCCATTGCTATAATCATGATTGATATTAAAGTTGTTTTACGATGTTATGCCACAAAACTAAAGTCATTCGGTGACCCCGGCTGTGCTCTGTTGCCCACACTGACTCTGCGGTGTCAGTGAAATTTTAATTTAGAAAAAATTTAATTTAAAAACTTATATCAGGATGATAAATAACGCAATCAATAAAAATAAACACATAAATTCTTGGCGTTCTGAACTTGAAAGCGCTGAAAGAAGAAAATAAAAAACACTTAAATTTTTGCCACCGTGCCTACTGTCAATTCACATTAGAATAACATTAATACAACAAATTCACAAAGTTAAATAATATACATTTGTCAGCAATAAGCCTAGCTTATTTGAATGCATTCTCAATAGTACAGTAATATATAGTTTAACTGACTATCTAAAATATAAGTTTTACTGAGTGTAGCTGGAAAATACTTTCCATAAGAGAAATTGAAAATTCATTACCCGAAAATGTTTGTTGAATTAAAAATAAAAGTATTTAATCGTGACTGTTTAAAGGTTGAACTCGTTTGCTAATCATTTAACGTAATTCATTTGTTGTGGTTCATTTAAGGCGCTGTCACTAGCTGAGACTGGACTTTGTTACAAAAAGTATTTCATTTGAAATTATCAAATTATGAAATTTCGCTTAGAGTTATCAAAGCTTTCAGCTAAGCCAATGCCACGTTAAGTTAGTCCACCTCTAGTACACGAACTGAAGTTAAGGAAGGTTGCTGCTCGAAGGAGAGAGTCTGCAACCGCCACGTCACGCTGCATCGCGGGGGTTGAACATGCGGTTCTGGCAAGTTTCCACGCACTGCAATAAACCAGCTGGTGGACAGACACAGCAACCACATTTCTCAGGCCGATAATAAACAATATTACACGAGACGCGTGTATGCTCCACACACACTCTTGGGATAACGACAGCACTCCACGCTAAAACAATGGAACTGAAGCAACATGACTTGAGGCGAACAATTTAAGAAAGCTGCAAATAAAGCAACAAAACTTCACGGATAAAACTTTTAAAATTTACAATATTACATTACTCTTATAAACACATGGAAGAACATGATGTCACTCTACCATATACACAAGTATATCCGCACAGCGCCAATCCCAGTGGCCGCGCGGTCCAACGGGTGGGTATGAGTCCGCTCGCTTCAAGGGCTTGTGGGTTCGAATCCCGCTGGAAACATGGATGTCTCTCTCTAGGGAGCTTTGTTTGATGTCAGGTAGTGGCATGTGCGACGGCCCTATCACTCGTCCCGAGGAGTCCTACCGACTGTGGTGTGCCTCAGTGTAATCGTGTGTTCTCGACAATGAGGAAGCCCTGGCCCACTGGGAAATGAACGAAAAGGAAAATTTCCACACAGCAGTGAATCACACTCACAGTCAATGGTAGTTCATTGGCACCAACACGGACATAATCACGTATGACTACACTCACAAAATATGTGAATAAAAGTATAGCGATCTACATAGCAACACTGTGAGGAGGCTAACACTGCATGGCACTCACAAACAATACATACGAATAGAAGCATCACGTCTGTACACTCCTAGTAGCAACGAATGTCTGCTGTCAACACTCAAATATATAAAAGGAAAACAAGTACTCTACACCCATAAAGACTGAGGGCATAGAATATTACCCCTTTTTTTTAACAAAACAGACTAAAAAACTAGATCCGTCCATTACACTGTATAACGACGTCATTACACCTATCTGCAGGGATGGAAAGTAAAAGAACACAAATTTGTATGAACAACAAACGCTTTTATTAATGCCGCATTTAAAAATAGAGACAGACTACAGCGCTGCATGTACAGTGGCCAGAAGGGCGTATCAGAAACACATGAGCCTCTATGATGTACAGCATTTGTGTTATTGACAGCGTTTATCAACTTGTGGGTCGCAAAACCTCCTCGATTGTAGCCTATTTCCAGAGCACCGTGAATCCACATTCCTTTTCAGGTCTTGCTCCACAATTCAAAATTTGAGGTCTTTTTTATCTCAAGTGCTGTTAGAGAGATATGTCAAATATGTTTCTTTATTATTGCGACGAATAATGTGTGATTTTATTTAAAACAGTCGCTGAGAGCGAGTTTTTTACTTTGGGAAATTAAGTGCATTCGCAATTAAACTGTGCTTTAAAGTACAAATATTATAATGTATTAAGTCCGTGAAATATTTTCAACGTAAGAGAGAAAGAGAACTGAGCTCTTCTGGGTCATTCTGCAGCTAGTAACGGTAATTTCTTGCGGACGTTTCTGGACAGCCTATTGGTCCTATCTTCTGGGGTCATTTATTGATAGGTTTTCCCGAAACTTCGGTAAGGAATTACCGCTACTCGCTGCATGACAACCCAGAAGAGCACAGTTCTCATTAACTTCGCGGTGGAAGACTGAAATCACGTTAAGAAAGAAAGCTTAAAAACCACTGCGATGGGAGTTGCGAATTGTACAGTCCAGTACACTCTGTTGCCTTACACAGCAGATAGCATCTATGAAGTTTTTTAAGTTTTAACAGCTGTGCATTTGCGTAAAACGGAATTTACAAGGAGCAAGTAGTCTTCAAACATTTTCCAAATTATGATAACTATTTTATGTATGTATGTATGCAGGTGTATATGTATGTATGTATGTATGTATGTATGTGTGTGTGTGTGTGTATGGGTGCATCCATGCATGTTTGTATTATGTATGTACGAGTATATATATATATA